>FWPU01003305.1_pt1 | contig 41159 bp, 36 predicted proteins | sample 2228361 | NCBI WGS metagenome assembly FWPU01 (sample SAMEA103939777, study PRJEB20133) | metagenome | reverse complement strand
ATTCACACGCCGATGGTGGACGACGGCCTGACGCCCGAAGCCAAAGCACAGGTGGAAGCGGCGCACCCCATGGGGCGCATGGGCAATCCGGAGGAGATCGCCGAGCTGGTGGTCTTCCTGTGCTCGGATGGCGCGTCGTTCATGACCGGCAACCCAATCCTGGTGGACGGGGGCTACGTCGCGCAGTAAGTAGCCTGCACTCTGCACGGCAATTGGGGGCGGTCAGCATGGCCGCCCTTGTTTATTAGCATCTCTGTTGACTTCGCGCTGTAGGCCGTTATAGAATGAGGCTATCCGGGATTAGGTAATACATGCTTGCTGCGTGAAGGAGGAGCAGATGCCAAGCGTGGTGTGTCCACAGTGCGGTCATGAAGATCAGGTACGGAAAGTCACAGCAGTGGTAACAGAAGGGATCCGCGAGATGAGGTCATCCGGAGGCTTTGGGGGGATCACATACTCAGACGGTAAATGGGGCGTGTTTGGAGGGCCATCAGCAACAAGAGGCGAGATGAGCACTTTGCTGGCCCAGCGTTTGATGCCACCAGACGAACCTAAGGTGCATTTGCCTTGGTATCTCAATCCGCTGAGTCATAGTTGCTGGACCAAAGTTCTTTCCATTCTATCAATTCTATTCATAGTATCGGCAATAGTATTGGTCATACCGGCTGTGCTTGGGCTTTTTTCTGGTGACTTCACGGCAGCTAGTGCTTTTTGCCAGGCAGTCTTCTATGGGCTCTGGTTTGGGCTCGTTGCCCGGTATCTTTCGAGAAGAAGGGCCAGCTACAGCAAGGAGAAAGAGCGGGTTGCGGCTGAGCGTGTCGTGTGGGAACGAGCCATAGCCCGCTGGAACTGTCTCTACTACTGCTTCCGCGATGATATTGTCTTCGACCCGGAGACTGGCGAGTGGTGCGACCCTGCCCAGTTACACGAATTCCTCTACGCCCCGTTTACGCAGATTCAGGGGCGGACAAGCATAGAGAAAGTATAAAGATCCTCTCACCTGGTTGACCTCACCTCCAGCCTGGCTGCGCTCGGCTTGCCCCCTCCGACGCGGAGAGGGGGCAGCGAGGCGCGTGAGCGCTGAGCGGGGGTGAGGTCAACCGGGAAGTCACGCGATGCTTCCCTGAGCATAATTTTGCTCATAGTTCTGCTGGTCGGTTTTGATGCGATTACCCTGGGGGCAGTCATGTGGCTGCCCCTTTTTCGTGTGGCTGTTCGTCTCTTCTGGCCTAGAATCTCAGCAAATAGGGCTTTGTCCGTCCCGCGCCATTACTTGTGACAGGTGTAACTATCTGGTAAGGGCTGCTTGTGTTAAGCTCCGGGCATGACAAAAGGTTAAAGATATTTTATCATTGTGCCGTTTTCGATCTGTGTGATTGCTGCGGAGACTGCGCTTGAGCACATACTCCACCGATGTACTGGTCATCGGCGGCGGCGCGACCGGGGCCGCCGCCCTCTACGATCTGGCGCGGCGCGGCCTGCGCGCCCTGCTGGTAGATCAGCTTGACTTCACTACCGGCACGTCGGGCCGCTATCACGGCCTGCTCCATTCCGGCGGGCGCTATGCCGGGCACGACCTGGAAACCGCCGAAGAGTGTATCGTCGAAAACCAGATTCTGCGTCGCATCGCCCCCTTCGCGGTCGAAGACACGGGCGGTCTCTTTGTTGCCACGCCTGCCGACCCCGCCGATTTTCCGGCGCGCTGGCTCGATGGCTGCGCCAAAGCGGGCATCCCTGCCGAGGAAATGACGCCCGCGCAGGCGCGCGCCGAAGAACCGGCCCTGACGCCGCACATCACCGCCGTCTACCGCGTGCCGGATGCCTCGGTTGACTCCTTCGACCTGATTCACGGGCTGGTCGAGGCGGCGCGTTCCTACGGCGCGGACGCCTGGATTTATCAGCGAGTGATCGCCCTGCTGCGCGAGGGAGACGTTGTCGTTGGCGCGACGCTGGAAGACACGCGCACCGGCGAGCGGCGTACCGTCCATGCCGCCTGTACCATCAACGCGACCGGTCCCTGGGCGGGGGTGGTGGCCGGATTGGCCGGGCTGGACGTGAATGTGCTGTTCAGTCGCGGGGCGATGGTCGCCATGAACACGCGCTGGGTCAATACCATCGTCAACCGGCTGCGTCCCGCCGACGATGGTGACATCCTGGTGCCGGTGGGTACGGTGTGCGTGCTGGGCACCACTTCAGTGACGACCGACAGGCCGGACGACTACCGCATCGAGCCGTGGGAAGTGACGAAAATCCTGGCCGAGGCCGATGTCGTCGTGCCGGGCATCCGCTATGGGCGCGCACTACGCGCCTGGACGGGTGTGCGCCCGCTCTACAAGCCGCCCGAAGTGGCCCCCGGCGAAACCGAAGGGCGGGCGGTCAAACGCACCTTCGCCGTGCTCGATCACGCCGAGCGCGACGGTGTGCGCGGCCTGGTGACTGTCACCGGCGGCAAGCTGACGACCTGCCGCCTGATGGCCGAAAAGGCCGTAGACGTGGCCTGTGCGCAACTGGGCGTGAACACACCGTGCAGCACTGCCGACGAAGTGTTGCCCATCCCTGCCGCAGCGTCGCGACGCTATCATCGCCTGGATCACCGCCTGCACAAGCTAGAGCATGGCGAGATGCCCGGCGAACTGATCTGCGAGTGCGAACTGGTCACCCGCCCGCAACTGGAGGCGGCCATCGCTGCCTATGGCGATCAGCCGGTGGCGCTGGACGATCTGCGCCGCGACCTGCGCCTGGGCATGGGGCCATGCCAGGCGGGTTTTTGCGGCGTCCGCGCGGCGGGGGTGTTGCAGAGCGCCCGCAAGTTGACCGCTCCGCAGGCGGTCGCAGCGCTAGGCGCGTTCGTGGACGAGCGTTTTCGGGGGGTGCGGCCTTTGCTATGGGGGCATCAGTTGCGTCAGCTCTATCTGGACGAACTGATCTACCGGCGCATCCTGGGGCTGGACGCCCTGCTGAAGCTTGGCCAGCCAACACCCGCGGTCAGTGCCAATGTCGCAGAGGAGGTGAGCCGTGGCTGAAGCCGGTCGTTCCGCCGACGTTATCGTCATTGGCGCGGGGCTGGCGGGACTGCTGGCCGCCGTCCATGCGGTTAAGGAGGGGGCGCGCGTCCGCCTGATCGCCAACGGTTGGGGGCAGCAGATCGTCAGCCCTGGCTGGATCAGTGTGCACGACCGCGCCGAGGGAGATACCCTGGCCGCTGTGCAGAGTCTCGCCGCCGCGCAGCCCGACCATCCCTACGCGCTGGCCGGACGCGAGGCGCTGGTCAGGGGGCTGGCGCTGTTGCAGGAGATCGCCACCGAGATCGGCGAGCCGTTCGCCCCGCTCCGCGTGGATGGGCGCAATCTGCGCCTGCCGACCATGCTCGGCGGGATTCAGACCCCGCTGACCGCTCCCCAAGGCATGGCCGCCGGCGATCTGACCAACGTGAATGGCCCCGTGCTGATCGTCGGCTTCGAAGGGTGGCGCGATTTCTATGCGGAGATGGCGGTAGGTAACCTGACGGCGCAGGGCATCGCGGCGCGGGCGTTGAGCGTGTCGCTGGAGGGCTGGCGTCCGGGCTGGGACGACTGGCCTGTCGACCTGGCCCGTCGCCTGGACGACGCAACGGTGCGGGCCATGATTGCTCGCCAGGTGCAGCCACACGTCAAAGATGCGGCCAGGGTGGGTTTTCCGGCGGTGCTGGGCATGGAGCGGCACGCCGAGACCCTGCGCGACTTCGAGGCGGCGCTGGGTCGGCCCGTCTTCGAGATCCCCACTTTGCCGCCCAGCCCGGCGGGGACACGGCTGAGCAATGGCCTGCGCCGTTGGTTGCTGCGCCGGGGAGCGCGGGTGCAGATCGGGCATCCGGTTGTGCGCGGCATCGTGGAGGGCAGGCGCTGCACGGGGGTGGAAGTTGGTGCCTTGGGGCACGCCAATCCCTTCTACGCGGACGTCTTCATCCTGGCAACGGGCGGGCTATACAATGGCGGCGTTCAAAGCGACGAAGCGGGTCGGCTGTGGGAGCCGATCTTCGGGTTGCCGGTCAGCGGGCCAGAGGGCGAGGGGCGCGCAGGATGGTATAGAGAACGCCTGCTCGTAGCGGAGGGACACCCGATTCACCGCGAAAGCGGGCTGCGCGTCAACGCACAGATGCAGCCAGTGGACGCCGAGGGCACGCCCCTGCTGGAGAATGTCTTTGCCGCCGGGCATCTGCTGGCGGGCTTCAACCCGCTGACGGATGGCTGCGCGGAGGGCGTGGCCCTGGCGACAGCGTACAAGGCCGCGAGCATGGCCCTGGCGGCTGTGTGACAGCAATTCGACTGGCATTGTGGAACGAGGCTTCCGCGGTCTGCCAGACTGAAGTCTGAAGACAGAAGCAAACTCAGAGTAAAGAGTTAGAGAGATGGGTTGTTCTGCCCTGCTTTACCTCACTCCCGCTCGGCGCTGACGCGCCTCGCTGCCCCCTCTCCGCGTCGGAGAGGGGGCGAGCCGAGCGAAGCGAGGCCGGGGGTGAGGTAAACCGGCGGTTCACAAAGTTTCTGAGCTATCTGCCGATGCTAGTTTCAGAGCGTGTCATGTGTTATTTCTCCCTCAACCCCTGACCTCTCTTAGGTTGTAGGAGTGGGTTTCAAATCCGCCCCTACACCGCGATCTATCCTCGCGAATCAAAGGGAATCCAGGGGTGAGGAAAGGCCAGTTTAAACAGCTTCCGGATGAGCGTACCGTATTGAGTGCTGATCATGACCGACCATTCCCTCTCCCTCATTGACCTGACTCCCTTCACGGCGGATCACTGCCTGAAGTGCAATATTTGCACATCGGCCTGTCCGGTGTCGGCGGTGACGCCGCTCTTCCCCGGCCCCAAGACGGTGGGGCCGCAGGCGCAGCGATTGCGGCTGCCCGGCGCGTCATCGCCCGATCACTCCATTGACTACTGCTCCGGCTGTGGCATTTGCACGCTGGTCTGTCCGCATGGCGTGAAGGTGATGGAAATCAACACGCAGGCGAAAGCGATCATGACGCAGACGCACGGCATGTCGCTGCGCAACTGGTTCCTCAGCCGCAACGAGCTATGGGGGCGGTTGGGCACACCTTTTGCGCCGCTGCTCAACTTCGGCGTGCGCAATCGCTGGCTGCGCCTGATCGCCGAGAAGACGTTCAAGGTCTCGGCGCGCGGGCCGCTGCCCGGCTGGGCCGGTTATACCTTCCGCGGCTGGTGGAAGCGCGAACTCAAGCGCCGCCCGCGCCCGCAGCCCGCCTCCGACGCTGACCGTGTGGTGTACTTCCACGGCTGCTCGACCAACACCTACGAGCCGCATATCGGCAAGCTGGCTGTGGCCGTGCTGGAGCACATTGGCCTGTACGTGGAGATTCCACCGCAGACGTGCTGTGGACTACCCGCCCAATCCAATGGGGACTTCGCGGCGGCGCGGCGTTACGCCCGCACCAACATCGAGTCGCTGGTGGAGTACGCGCGGCGTGGCATCCCGATCGTGGGCACGTCGGCCAGTTGCATGACCGCGATCAAGGGCGACTATCACCATGTGCTGGGCCTGGACGATGAAGATGCGCTGCTGGTCGCGGCCAATACCTACGATTTCATGGAGTTTCTGGCCAAACTGCATCACGAAGGCCGCCTGCCGCTCGACTTTCAGCCGATCGAGGCGGAACTGCCCTATCACGCGCCGTGTCAGCTCAAGGCGCATGGCATGGGCCGTCCGGCGCTGGACGTGCTCGATCTGATCCCTGGTCTGCGCTGCTGGGAAATTGACGCGGACTGCTGTGGTATCGCCGGCACCTATGGCTACAAGGCGGAGAAGCGCGCGATCGCCGAAGCGGTGGGCCGCCCCATCGTCGAGCAGGTGAGCGCAGCAGGCGCGACGCTGGTTGTGTGCGACACGGAAACCTGCCGCTGGCAGATTGCGTCATTGACTGGCGCGAAGACGATCCATCCGGTCGAATTGGTGGCGCTGGCCTATGGCCTGACGGTGGATCGCTACACGCCGCCGCTGCGGACAGCCGCCGCCTACGCTGCCACGGGCCTGTAACTGCACGCGAGCGCTTTGGCAGATGGGGGACGCTGTCAGGCGTTCCCTTTGTCTTTGTTGTTCGCGCCGGTCAACTCGCGGTGCAGCACCCATTTGACCGTCCAGAAGCCATCTACGTAGTCAAAACAGGCGGTGCTGCTGGTGCCGAACCATATCGGCGGCTGTGCCGGGTCGGCGCGGAGCAGGGCGGCGGCCAGCCGTTCCATGAACGGATTGTGCCCCACCAGCATCACTGGCTCCGTCTCCAGCGCTAGCTCAGCGGGCAGGTCGTCCACCGGATCGTCGAAGAGCAGGCCGCGCACGGCGACCACTCCACCCGCTGGCTTGATCTGCCTGGCGAAGATTTCCGCCGTCTGACGGGCGCGCAATAGACCGCTGTGCCGAATCTGATGCACGGTGATCCCCGCGCGGGCCAGCATCTCGGCCAGCGCCGTCACCTCGGCTTTGCCGCGCTCGGTCAAAGGGCGATCCTCATCATTTGTGTACTTGGGGTCTTTCGACGCCTTGCCATGCCGAACCAGAATCACGCGCATCGAGCATCCCTCCCGATTTACCCGTTATGATCGTTTCGCGGTCTGCTTTGCTTGCGCTTGAGATAATTCAGCGGCTCGCTCGCCGCATCGGTGGTATCGCTCAGCGTCGCCCAGAACTCGTCCAGGGTCAGCGGCTCGAAGCCGCGCCACGTCACGCGGAAGGCCCGCGTGCGCATGTACAGAAAGAGCCGCTCGCCGCGCTCCGCTCGCAGATGGTTGGCGACATTGGGCAGCAACAGGTCGTCGCGTGCCTCGAAGCGTCCCTTTACCTCGACCCAGCACTTGAGATCGGGCAGGTGGAAATCTACCAGATAGCGCCCACCGCCGATGCGCTCCGGCTCGTACTGCCAGGCGATGCCGCGCCGGTCGAGTTCCTGGGCGAAGCTCACTTCTAGCCGCGAGCGCATGAACGCGCCCCGGTAGATGCTCTCGTTCGCTGTCCCATGATGGGGACCGCGTGCCACGCGCGGCTTGCGCGGGAGAGGGGGCTTGCCGGGTGGGGACTCTTTGGGAGACATGAGGCGCTCCAGGTAGATCGTGATCAGTTTTCAGTGATCAGTTCTCAGTGAACAGTTTTCAGGACGGCTGTCACCTGACTTTGTTCCCCGATCACCGACTACTGATCACCCATAACTGACAACAGGTCCCTGATCACTGACGACTGACAACTGATCACTGACGACTGACAACTGATCACTGACGACTGACAACTGATCACTGACAACTTCTCCTCTGCCGCAACACTTCGAACGCGATCACCGCCGTCGCCGCTGCCGTGCCCAGCGATTGGTCGAACGGGCTGCCGTAGGGAATGGCCAGACGCAGGTCAGCTCCCCGGCGGAACGAGCGGGTGATGCCGCGCTTCTCCCCGCCGATGACCAGGAACAGCGGGCCGGTCAGGTCAACGTCGTAGAGCGGTGCCGCGTCTTCTTCGTCAGCGACGGCTATGCGCAGCCCGCGCCGCCGGAAATGCTCTGCCGCGTCCTCCACTGTCTCGGCGATGGCAGTATGCAGCCACTCCGACGCGCCCGCCGACGCCCGCGCCACGATCCCTGCTGCCGATAGCCAGTTGCGCGGGCGCAGCACCAGTCCATCGCAACCTGCGGCGTAGAGCGCGCGCACCGCCTGCCCAAAGTTGAACGGGTCTTCCACGCCGTCAATCATAGCGACGAATGGCGTGGCGTGGCCCGCCGCCAGCTCTTCGAGTGTGACCAGACGGCGCGGCCCGACCAACGCGATCACGCCGCCGTGCGTGCTGCCGCTGACGTGCGTCTCGATCTCGCTCGCAGGCACGCGCTGCACAGGGATTCCGGCAGTGTGCGCCGTTCGCTCCAGCCAGGCGATGCCCGCGTCGCGCTTGTCCTGGCGGATCAGGATGGCGTGAATGGGGCGGCTGCCCGCTTTGAGCGCCGCGCGCACCGAGACAAAGCCTTCCAGGACGGCGTTTTCTTCCATAGCGCGCCGGCTCACTCTCGTTCCGCCACCCAGGGCGCGCCCAGCAGCGGCACCAGCGTCCGGTAAGCGTCTACCAACCATGCCTCGGCCTGTGCAGCGAAATGGCTCTGAGCAAGCAACCTCTGCAAGATGGTCAGGACAGGGCGTGCACGGGCAATATCCAGGTTGAAGCATGGCTGACCGGCCTGCGCCGCCGTTGAGGTATCGAAAGTTTGCTCTGGCCGATCGTTGAGCCACGCTCCTGCAGGCTGAAGCGGGCCAGTGACGATTTGCACGCGCCAACGACGCTGTACAGCCTGCCGTACTACCGACGCCGCCTCCTCCTGCCAGACATGCGCCACAAACCCACAGCCGGTAGTCTGTTGCTGCACCAGCGCGACGAGCGCTGTATCGGGCAAGGCGTGCAAATCGCGACGGCCCCGCTCGTCGTCCAGGTGAAACTGCAGGCCCAACCCTGCTTCTGCAGAAGCCTGCTCAACCAGATCGAAGGCGCGGGTGCGCTCGACCCCGCCGATCACTTCCAGCGCGTGCACAAATGCCAGTGATCCACCCGGAAACTGCGGGCCGAGTTCCAAGCGCGCTGCCTCGCCACGCTTCTCTACCAGCCAGGCCCCGTCTTGCCAGGTGACATAGACCTCCGCGGGGCGGCAGTCTACGCAACGGGGATAATGACTGTTCGGGGTGGTCCAATGAGGTCTACGAGTCATCGAGCAACATTATCTCCAGATCGACATTTCTGAGCACCCTGTCACAAGATGACCGGGGAAGCGGTTGGCGAACCCATCACCGCTCCCTAAAACCGAAAACCGCTCACTCTCTATCCGCCCAACCGCGCGCTCGCTCGACGGCACGCCGCCAGCCTTCCAGCAGAGCCGCGCGTTCGTCGGCGGACATGCGCGGCTCGAAGGTGCGTTCGACCGACCACGCCGCTTCGAGCGCTTCCACGCCCGGCCAGAAGCCGACTGCCAGCCCGGCCAGGTAGGCCGCGCCCAGGGCCGTCGTCTCGGTGACGGCGGGCCGTTGCACCGGCACACCGAGCACATCGGCCTGAATCTGCATCAGCAGGTTGTTGGCTGCCGCGCCGCCGTCCACGCGGAGCGCGCTAAGCGCAATGCCGGAATCGGCGCGCATGGCCTCCAGCACGTCGCGCGACTGCAGCGCGATGGCGTTGAGCGCCGCCCGCGCGATATGCGCCCGCGTAGTGCCGCGCGTGATGCCCACCAGGGTACCGCGGGCGTAGGGGTCCCAGTAGGGCGCGCCCAGCCCCACGAACGCCGGTACGAAGTAGACACCGTCCGTGCTCTCGACGCTGGCGGCCAGGCTCTCGATCTCCGGGGCGCTGTTGATGATCTGCAGGCCATCGCGCAGCCATTGCACTGCCGCACCGGCGATGAACACGCTGCCTTCCAGCGCATAGACGACCGGCTCGCCGCTCAGTTGCCAGGCGATAGTAGTGAGCAGGCCAGAATTGGAGGGCACGCCCTCGGTGCCGGTATTGAGCAGGACGAAGCTGCCCGTTCCATAGGTATTCTTGGCCATGCCCGGCTTCAGGCACGCCTGTCCGAACATCGCCGCCTGTTGATCGCCGGCTATGCCTGCCAGCGGGATCGCCGTGCCAAAGAGGTTGGTCACCGTCTCGCCGTAGACCTGGCTGGACGGACGCACTTCGGGCAGCAGGCTCCGCGGAATCTTGAGATAGGCCAGGATTTCGTCGTCCCAGTCGCCGGTGTAGATGTTGTAGAGCAGGGTGCGGCTGGCGTTGGATACGTCGGTGATGTGCAGCCTGCCCCCGCTCAGGTTCCACAGCAGCCAGGTGTCCACCGTGCCGAAGGCCAGCTCGCCCGCTTCGGCGCGCGCGCGGACGCCCGGCACGTTGTCCAGCAGCCAGGCGACCTTGGTGCCGGAGAAATAAGCGTCGGTCACCAGCCCCGTTCTGGCGCGTATCGTGGCGTCGAACCCGTCCGCTTTGATCGCGTCGCAGAGGGGCGCGGTACGGCGGCATTGCCACACGATGGCGTTGTAGACCGGCTCACCGGTGTGCCGATCCCAGAGCATGGTTGTCTCGCGTTGGTTGGTGATGCCGATCGCCGCCACATCGGAGGGCGTCACACGGGCCTGGGTCAGTACGGCGTGTGCTGTGTCGCGCTGCGAACGCCAGATGTCCAGCGGGTCGTGCTCGACCCAGCCGGGGCGGGGGAAATGCTGGGCGAATTCCTGCTGGGCAACGGAAACCGGTTTGCCCGCTTCGTTGAAGAGGATGGCGCGCGAACTGGTCGTGCCCTGATCCAGCGCCAAAATGTATCTTGCCATGTCTGCCTGTAATCCTTTCGTAAATCGCTATTCTCCAGCCAGGCTACGCCTATTATAACAGCGTCCTGCCGCGCTGCTGCGCTCTCGGCGTCTCGGCGGTTCGAGATTTCTGCCCCAAAACGCGAATATGTCCTACACCCAGGGTGCTTGCTTCGTACCCACGCTTTGTCCTATAATCAAATTGGAATTTGATTATGATGAGGGGCCAGGCCATGGCTCGCAAGCCCGCCGAACAGACGGTCCGTCCCGACGCCATCATCGAGGCGGCGGCCACGGTGTTTCGCCGCAAAGGGTATCACGGCGCGACCATGGCCGAGATCGCCGCGGCGGTCAACCTGACGGCGGGCAGTCTGTATCATCACTTCCCCAGCAAGCAGGACCTGCTGGTAGCGGTACTGGCGACCGGCCTGGAGCGCATCACGCGCGAGGTGCGCGCAGTTGTCGAGTCCGGCCACGATTCCGCTGCCGACAGGTTGCGCCGCATCGCGACCATTCATATCCGCAGTCAGATCGACAACGCCAACATCGCCGCCGCCGTGATCTTCGAAGGGCGTGCCTTGCTCGATGTGCCAGATGTGCGCGAGCAGTTCGTGGCCCAACGCGACGCCCTGGAGGCGTTGTACCGGCACGTGGTTGAGGCAGGCATCGCGGCGGGTGAGTTCCGCCCGGTGGACGTGGGCATCTTCGTCAAGGCGCTGTTTGGGGCGCTCAACTGGGTGAGCGTCTGGTACCGCCCCGATGGGCGGCTCTCCGGCGAGGAGATCGCCCGCGAGGTCGCCGATATTTTCCTGGCTGCGCTGCGCCATCCGTGTGCTGACTCCGCTGAGGACGAGCAGGGGCTGGCGCACCGTCCGGCTCGCTGACAGGCGATCATCTTCCCCCGTCTTACCAGTTTTTGCGGGAGGCACCCCTATGATCAGTTTCACCCCCACCGAAGAACAGCAAATGCTCATAGACACAGTGCGCCGTTATGCCACTCACAACGTGCGACCGGTGGCGCACGACGCCGACGAAGGCGGCGCATTCCCGGCGGAAGTGTTGCAGACGGGATGGGAACTGGGCATCCTGCCCGGCAACATTCCGGAGGCGCTGGGCGGTTTCGGCGAAACGTATAGCGCGGTCACTGGCGCGCTGGCCTATGAAGAGCTGGGCTATGGCGATCTGTCGCTGGCGCTGCACCTGATGGCTCCCGCGCTGGTAGCCATCCCGTTGGTGCTGGACGGTACCGAGGCCCAACGCGACGAGTTTCTGCCGCTCTTCCTGGACGAAACCCCGCCGCCCGTCACTGCCGCGCTGATCGAACCGCGCGTTCACTTCGACCCCGACGATCTCAAGACGACGGCCACATACGAAGATGGCGGGTATCTGCTCAATGGGCACAAAGTCTATGTGCCGCTGGCCGAGGGCGCGCAATGGATTCTGGTCTACGCCTGGAACCCGGACGCGGGGCAGGTGGACGGCTTCCTGGTGCGTGGCGATGCGCCGGGGCTGACTGTCGGGCGGCGCGAGAAGCTGATGGGCGTGCGCGCGCTGCCTACGTACCCGCTGACGCTCGACAACGTGCGCGTGGACGCGGCTCACCGCCTGGGCGGCGAGCGAGGCATTGACTTCGCCCGCATTCAGGCGCATAGCCGGGTGGCGCTGGCTGCGCTGGGGGTCGGTGTGATGCGCGGTGCGCTGGAATACGCCATTGACTACGCCAAACAGCGCGTGCAGTTCGGCCAGCCGATCGCCACCAAACAGGCCATTGCCTTCATGCTGGCCGAGTGCGCCATCGAGATAGACGCTGCGCGGTTGATGGTCTGGGAAGCGGCCTGGACGCTCGACCAGGACCGAGACGCGACCAAAGAATCGTATCTGGCCAGGCAATACGTAGACCAGGCCGCGGTGATGGTGACCGATAGCGCCGTGCAGACACTGGGCGGCTACGGCTACATCCGCGAGTACCCGGTGGAACGCTGGCTGCGCAATGCGCGCGGCCTGGCCACGTTCCACGGCCTGGCGATTGTGTGAGAGTGATCAGCAGACGGTGATCAGTAGGCAGTGATCAGTGATCAGAGAAGAGAGCGGCCATTGCCGATATCTGGCTTACGTGTAGGAGCGGCCCACACCCGACCCCTGAAAGCTGACAACTGACGACTGACAACTGACGACTGACAACTGACGACTGACAACTGACGACTGATAACTGACGACTTCCCCGGAGGGAAACATGCCCATCAGCTTCGAGATTCCCGAACGAATCAGGCAAAACCTGCAGATGACCGAAGCGCTGGCGAGCGGCATCATGCGCCCTGAGTCGCGCTATTACGACGAGCACGAGCACGAGCGCCCGCACACCTTCATCACCATGACCTGGCCGATCATGCGCGATCAGCAGAAGCGTCAACTCGACCGGCTGGCGGCACAGGCGCGCGGCGAAGCCCCCGAAAAGAAGCGCGAGGGGCCGGGCATCACCCACCTCAACATGGTGTTCACCTTCGAGATGCTCAGTTGGGGCGATGTGGGGCAGATGTTGTGTATGCCTACCGCGTTGCTGGCCGGCGCGGCTATCGAAGCGGTCGGCACGCCCGAACAGAAAGAACGCTTTCTGCGCCGCTTCGCCGAGGGCGACAAACCTGTCTGGGGCGCGATGGCCATGACCGAGCCGGGCGCTGGCTCCGACACGTCGGCCATTCAGACCACCGCCGAGCTCGACCCGCAGACCAACGAATGGATTCTCAACGGCGAGAAAATCTTCTGCACCAATGGCAAACTGGCGCTGGAGGAGTCCAATGGCATCGTCGTCGTCTGGGCCACTGTGGATCGGTCGGCGGGGCGCGCGGGCATGAAACCGTTCGTTGTCGAGGCGGGCACGCCTGGCGTGACCATCGAGAAGGTGGAGATCAAGCACGGCATCCGCGCCAGCGACACGGCCAGCATTGTGCTGAGAGATGCGCGTATCCCCTACGACAATTTGCTTGGCTCGCCAGAAGTGCGGCGGCGCGACACGACCGAAGGGTTCAAAGGGGCCATGGCCACCTTCGATGCCAGCCGTCCGCTGATCGCCGCCAGCGCCATAGGCGTGGGGCGGGCAGCGCTGGAGTTCGTCAAGGAGAAGCTGGCCGAGGAAGGGATCGAGATTCCCTACGGCAGACCTCGTCACGTCCTGAGCGCTGTGCAGCGCGACGTGCTGGAGATGGAAGCGCAATTGCGGGCGGCCTGGCTGTTGACTTTGCAGGCGGCCAGTATGCTCGATCACGGCCTGCACAACAGCCTGGAAGCCTCGATGGCCAAGGCCAAGGCGGGCAAGGTCGTCACCTGGGTGACGCAAAAAGCGGTCGAGTTGCTGGGGCCGCGGGGCTATAGCTGCGAATGGCTGGTCGAAAAGTGGATGCGCGACGCCAAGATCAACGACATCTACGAGGGCACAGGGCAGATCAACCTGTTGATCGTCGCCCGGCGCATTCTGGGCTATAGCAGCCGCGAACTGACCTGAGGACACCCCCGCGAGGGATCAACGTGCGGCCAGAGTGACCGGCTCCTCGCGCTCGCTGACCAGGGGCAACAGGTGGTCGAGCGCCGCCGGGTGCCCAAAAGCGAACAGGCCGTTGAGTGGAGTCAGCAGATCGCGCTGACGCAGATCGAGCGTCTCGCCGCTCAAGAAGCGCACTTCGCCGCCCTGCTTACGCATAAAGGCCAGCCCGGCGGCGATATCCCACAGATACGAATCGTGCGTGAGGGCGGCCAGCGCCGACCCGCGCGCCACATAGGCAGTATGGCTGGCCGAGCTGCTCATGGTCATGATGCGCGGAAAGTCCAGCCGATAGCGGCGGTGCGCGTCGCTGCGCCATAGCACATAGGCATCCGCTGTCCAGGCTGTCTTCAGGCGGTGCGTCACGTCCTGCCCGTTGCAGATGACAGCGTCGCCGTCGGTATACGTCCAGTCGTCGTAGAGCGGCAGATAGACCAGCCCGAAAACCGGCTCGCGGTCGCGCAGGACAGCCAGCGTGATGCACCACGATGGCAGGCCGTCTACGTAGGCTTGCGTGCCGTCAATGGGATCGATCACCCACAGATATTCGCGATCCAGGTGCTCGCTGCCGTATTCCTCGCCGACGATGCCGTGATCGGGATAGGCGGCGCGAATGTAGTCGCTCAGCAGTCGTTCAATGGTGCGGTCGGCGATGGTCACCGGGCTGTGATCGGCGGGCTTGTGTTCCACACTGGTGTGCCCAAAGTAGCGCAGCGCGATCTGCCCCGCCTCGGCTACCCAGGTGCGAATGCGTGTGACGTCGAGTGACTGTGTCACGAAGATATCCTTTCAGGCAAAAACACCACCCACTCACCAGAGTTTAGCAGTATCGCCCTGCTGATGGGCAAAGCGAAAGGATCGATCTCTTTAAGATTTGTTTAGCGAGGCGTTGTCGCCAGCGCTCGATAACCCGACTGATGGAGAAAACATTAATGATTGGCTCGCCAGTTTACCTCACCCCTAGCCTCGCTACGCTCGGCTTGCCCCCTCTCCGCGTCGGAGAGGGGGCAGCGAGGCGCGTCAGCGCCGAGCGGGGGTGAGGTAAAGTTGAGGATGGCCTCCTGTTCCAGATACTCTCAATGCCTGTCCGCCCCTGAAGCGTGGGAGAAGGGGCCGGGGGATGAGGGGGAAAAGCCCATAACACGCCCTACGCGGGGGCCAATGCGCTGAGCGCTTCGTGGAAGCGCCGCACCGCCCCTTCGGTGACCTCCGGCGGCAGCGCGTAGGAGAAGCGTATCCAGTTATTCCCCTCGTCGGAGAAGGCCGCACCCGGCACGACGGCCACGCCGTACTCGGCGGCCAGGTACTCGCCCAGTGCGAAGCTATCGGTCATGCCTGCCGCTTCCATCCAGCGACTCACGTCAATGAAGGCGTAGTAGCCGCCGTCGCCCATGATGAAGCGGTAGCCGTGCTCGGTGAGGAAACGGCGCATCACAGCGCGGCTGGCATTGGTCGGCCCGATGATCGACTCGGCGGCGCGGCGGAAGCCTATCTCGAAGGCGGCCATGGCCACCGCCTGCCCATGAAAATGCGGGATGACCCCATGTGAGGCGATGCTGCTGATGTAGTCCACCACCTTCTTGCTCGCCAGCAGGTGCGCGTTGCGCACATTCGACGCGCCCAGAGACTTGGTCAGCCCATCCAGGATGATGATGCGCTCGCGCTCTTCCGGCTCGAAGGCGCTCAGCAGAGCGTTGGCGCTCATCGGCTGGCCTTCGGTGATGTAGTGGTAAATCCAGTCGTAGAGCACGAAGGAAATGCCTGCTTCCAGCGCGGCCTTGCCCAGCGCCACCTGGCGTTCCAGCGGCAGGGTATGGCCAGTGGGGTTGTCCGGTGAGGTGATCACGATGCCGATGATACGCCGTCCACCGTGACGCTGGCAGAATTCGACCGAGGCGCGGATGGTATCTTCGCTGTACTGCCAGGCGGTTGCTTCGTCGCCGGGGGCGAGCAACACGTTGGCTCCGATGGCGTACGGCCCCCAGTTGTAGCTGATCCAGGGCACGCGCGAGATCATCACCACATCGCCCACGCGCCCCGACCCCAGCGTGATCATGGCGCTATAGGCTTTGAGCAGGGCGTCGCGCCCGCCCACTGCAGCCAGCACATTGGCCGGTCCCCAGCCCAACGCCGGGTCCAGACCCCAATATTGCTCCACCACAGCCCGACGGAACACGTCCGCCCCATAGGGGAAGTCGTAGCCGCTGCCGTGTGCCTTGGTCAGTTCGTGGGCGCGGTCGAGGATTTCGGGGGGCACCCCTGGCAATGACGCCCCGCCGTCGCCCTGCGAAGCGTCGAAGATAGTGGCATCCTGCCCCATCTTGTCACGGTACTTCTTGAGCGAGAGTTTGATCAGGAACATGCGCGACGGGGGAATCTCGTATTGTTGCCCAGGGTAGGGATCAATTGGTACCAGGTGCTGTTCTGGCACGGCGAAGCGCGGCGTATCATAGGCGGTCATGCGTGAGTGCTCCTTCGAAGTCGTGTCTCGAACCTGAAAATGACTGATCTCAATTATGGATGGAGTGATCGTAATGTCACAAGCGGCGGGCGGGTATGGTCAGCGCGTACAAGTGCAGCGGGGGCGGCTCTCAGGAAAGCCACACGCCCAGCCGTTCCAGGCGCTGCCGCAACCGACGATGCAGGCGCAGCGGCAATTGGGGAACCACGATCGGGCTGTCCTCGTCGCCCAGCCAGTCGGTGATGCGCCCGCCCAGATACACACCGGCGTAGTACCCCCCAACGGCGAACAGATAGCCCGTGATCAGATCGGGCGAGTTGTGGCGCATGGTCAGCAGGGTAGAAGCGCAGATCAGGGCGGCCAGTGCCACCCAGGTCACGAGGACGCGCGGGCGCGGTCGCCAGCGGATGATGAAACACATGTTGATCAGGGCATAAAAGACGTGCTGACTGGGCGCGGCATTGTGCGTGCTGGCGGCAGCGTCTACCTCGTAGCTCTGGCGCAGCAGATCGGCCAGCAGATGATCGCCCGGCACCTGTTCGGGCGCGGGCTTGGTGACATAGGTGGGGAAGGCCACGTAGACCACATAGCCTGCCAGGGCTGCCGTCGCCATGGCCAGGATGAATTGCCGGTAGAGCCGGTTGGGCATGACAAACATGGCCCAGAGGGGCACCAGCGCCGCCAGCCAGAAGCCCGCGAAGTAGGGGATCAGCCACCAGCCATTGGGCGTCAGATGGTTGTCGATGGCGGCGATCTTCAGTTCCCACCCCTCGGTTGGCTCGCGGAAATGCGCGTTGAACAGGTTGATGGTAAAGAACTGAAGCTGAATCGCCAACAGCGCCAGGAACAACGCCAGGCGGTTTTGAAACAATCGCCGCCCCCAGACGGCGATTCTCGATTCTTGCATAGCTTGCCCTGCCTGTTTCCTGACCAGCCCTGGACAGTCCTCAGTGGATTTCTGGGCGTGTATTATACGGGCGCGCCTGGCACTTGGCGAAAATGCCCTCAACGCGGGTGCGTGCAGAGCTTGTCAGCGATCTGCTTGACAGGGGGCATTGACCTCACCTCCGCTCGCCATGCTGGAGAGAGAGGGCGGGCCGAGCGAAGCGAGACTGGGAGTGAGGTAAACCAGAGCACAGCAAGGTGCCTGACACATCTTGCACGCCCCCTCAGCGCCTGGGACACCGTGTCAGCTCAGTGCAGCCGCTCCGGGTGATTGGTGAGGCTGCCCTTCAGGTAGGCGCGTACTGCGGTCTCGGCGTCGGCGATGTCGGTGACGATAGGCGTGATGCCCGCCTGCTCCATCGCGATGTAAGCTCCGCGCCCCATGCCGCGCACAAGCACCACCTGGCAATCGGTGATCGCCTCGATCATACGGGCGTGTTTGCGATCGGCTTCAGGGCCGCAGCCATGTTCTCCGTGTTCGTGATGGTGTCCGTGCTCCTGGCTGTGTTCGTGATGCCCGTGCTCTCCAGCGAAGTCGTGATGCCCGGCCTTTTCGCGTAGCTCACGTCGGGTGATGTTCTGCTCTTCTATGGTGAACACCAGGTAATAAGGGGCGCGCCCAAAATGCTGGCTGATGGTCTGACCATCCTCGGTGACAACAGCGATCTTCATATCAGAAACTCCCCGCGACAAAGGCAGCCCGCCCAGATGGGGCAGGCTACTGACTGTACTCTGTATAACAGTACCGCTACCCGGATTAGAAATCTACCAGAAAAGGTTGAAAGGCAAAAAACGAGGGCGTGCCAGACGCCCTCACTCAGAAAACCGGAGTCATAGGCGGCACAGCGCCCCTCAACCGCCGGTGAGCAGCTTGTGCACCTTGAGCGCCAGGTACAGGTTCAGACGGACGTTCGAATCGTCCATGTCCAGTTGCAGGATGTCGGTGATGCGGCCCAGCCGGTAGACCAGCGTGTTGCGGTGAATATTGAGCACATGCGCCGTGCGGGCCATGTTGCCGTTGTTCTCGAAGTAGGCGTAGAGCGTCGGCACCAGGTCGGTGTGATGCTGTGCGTCGTATTCGGTCAGCGCCGACAGCCAGTGCGAGCAGAAGCCGGTCAGCAAGGCGGGGTCGCGCACGCCCAGCAACAGTTCATAGAGGCTGACATCGCCGAAGAAGGCGACCTGCGCGTCCTCCCAAATCTGGCGGGGCAGGGCCAGGGCGCGCTCGGCTTCGCGGAACGACTCGCGCAGCGCTGTCAGCCCCATTGCCGGTCGCCCCACGCCCACGGCCAGGTCGCCGTCGGGGGCGCTTTGGGCGAGTGTCTGGTAGAGCAGGCGCACGACCTGCTTGAGGCGCTGTGTCTGATGCGGCTCGTCGAGCGGGAAGAGCACAACGGCACGGTCGGCGTACAGTCCTACAGGGGCCTGTACGCGGCGTTGACTCAGTTCGGCTCGCAGCAACTTGACCATGCGCTCCGGTGAAAAGGCCCCGTTGCCCCGTTCCTCCCCCGGTACCCAATGAAAGACTGCCACGGCGTACCACATAGCGGGCTGGAAATTCTCCTGACCAGCACGCATGGCCAGGAGCATGTCCTCGCTGGGCGGGCTGCTGAGCCATTCGGCGATCCAGTCGCGCATATGGCGCGCCGGTTGCAGGCCGACATCCAGGGCCTGCCGCCGCGTCAATTCCTTGCTCAGAATGGGCGCGCTGTGTTCCAGCGCCAGCAGGTCGAAGTCGTCGGGGGCGCTGCCCGCGGTCAGCGCCGACAGATACCCCAGCACGTGCCCCTCGCTGAGCAGAGGGACGGTGAGGCCCGCTGGACTTTCGATTACCTGCCAGTCATCTTCGAAGAATGCGCGGTCGTCCAGGTCGAACCGCCGTATGAACTCCGCGCCACCCAGCATGGCCAGGTGCGCGTCCCAATCGTGGCCCTGTGAAGCGGGCAGGCCACGGCAGATCAGCGTCCCCTGCCGGTCGTGAATGACCACAGGCCGGTCGAGGATGCGCGCCAGCGCGTTGAGCATGGTAGTCAGGCCACGGTAGCCCGCCGCGTGGCGCTGCAGGGTGCGCTCCAGTTCGGTCACGCGCTGCCAGACCTGCGCGGCGCGATCGTTTAACAGGCGTCGGACGGAACGCTCGACCTGATTCAGGACTGCACGCTCAGGGAGCGCCACCAGCGGAAAATCGTGCTGGCGGGCCACCTGGTAAGTGCGCGGAGACAACGTGCCCTGCACGGCCAGCGCGCTGGCCTCTGTGGCGGTCAGCCGCTCGATGAGCGCTTCCAGCGGAAGCGCGTTGGGGGTGTTGGCCAGCGTCTCGGTGGAGACCAGCAACAGCTCGCTGTGCCGAATCTCTCCCAGATAGGAGGGCTGGGCACGCAGGTGGGAAACGCCGCTGACGGGGGTAGCGGGATAGCCAGAGACGAGGCGACTGCCTAACGGCAGCGCAAGCCTGAGCACGGTTCTCAGGTCGGTGGCAGATGATACGGCGGACATGGTACTTTCTCCCCCTCAGGCGACCAACATCCGTGCGATGCTGCACGGCAATGCCGTCTTGCGGCGATGTTTGCCTGTAGATGCTCCCTTCATTGTAGGGACAGGCGAAACACCTGTCTTCGGGCAGGTTTTATGAGATTCATACATGCCTGATTATGCATGTTGCACAAAAGATGCCGCCTCACTTGGGCAGATGGGTAGGCTTTGTAGATTTTGTCATATAACGGGGAGTAGCAGGTTAAGGGTTCTTTAACAAGGTACGTGGTTCGAACGGTGCTGCATTATGCCCAGGGTTTTTCGAGCTTTCTGGCTGACCTCGCCGGACAGCACAAGGGGTGAGCCACTGGCCCACCCCCCATGTGCTTCCCGTTGACAGATTACGCCAGATGATCGAGCACCCGATCGGTGAAGGCGCTCGTGCTAAGTGCCTGATCGGGCGAGGGGGCGATGTCCGCTGTGCACGCGCCCTCGGCCAGCGCCGCGTCAACGGCCCGCTCGACGGCGCACGCCTCTGCTTCCAGCCTCAGGCTATGGCGCAGCAACAAGGCCGCGCTGAGGATAGTCGCGGTGGGATTGGCGATGCCCTTGCCGGCGATGTCCGGCGCGGAGCCATGAATCGGCTCGTAGACGCCGAAAGTGCCCGTGCCCAGCGAAGCTGACGGCAACATGCCCAGCGACCCGGCCAACACCGAGGCTTCGTCGCTGAGGATGTCGCCGAACATATTCCCCGCCAACACCACGTCAAAACGGGCCGGTTCGCGGATCAGGTACATGGCGCAAGCGTCTACCAGCACGTGTTCCAGCGTCACGTCCGGGTAGTCGGCAGCCACGCGGTTCACCGTGCGCCGCCATAGGCGCATGGAGGCCAGCACATTGGCTTTGTCCACCGAGGCCACTTTGCCGCGTCGCTGCCGCGCCGCCTCGAACGCCACCCGCGCCACGCGCTCCACCTGTGGCACGGAATAGTACATGGTATCCCAGGCATCCTGCCCGTCGCCCTGCTCCTTGCGCTCTCCGAAGTATACATCGCTGGTCAACTCGCGCACGAAGAGGATATCTACGCCGTCCAATAGCTCGGCGCGGACGGGCGTATAGCCGACCAGCGCCGGATAGGCTTTCACCGGGCGCAGGTTGGCGAACAGATCGAAGTGCCCCCGCAGGCGCAGTAGCCCCTGTTCCGGGCGCACCGGCGCGGTGGGGTCCGACCACTGCGGCCCGCCGACCGCACCCAACAGCACGGCGTCGGCGCGTTCGCAGGCGGCCAGCGTCTCGTCCGGCAGGGGATTGCCGGTCGCGTCAATGGCGCAGCCGCCCATCAGCGCTTCTTCGAAGGTAAAGGCGTGTCCCCAGCGATCGGCGACGGCGCGCAATACGCGCACCGCCTCCGCCACGATCTCCGGCCCGATGCCGTCGCCGGGCAGAGTCACGATTCTGGCTTGCATGAACGTCTCCTGTCGAGTTTTGAGTGATGAGTTTGGAGTGATGAGTCTGGAGTGGTGAGAGGTCGGTTGGGAGGTCCCGCTCTGCGGCTCGATCTCACCCTATGTCCTCTCTCCACATGCGGAGAGGAGACTTAGCCTGATCCTTACTCCCCATCTATGGAGAGGAAGCCAGGGGGTGAGGTCTTCAAACGGCCCCTTGAGTCTCAAGTTTCGGGGCGACGCCGACCCCCTGACTTCAACTCAAGACTCTCAACTCCCCACTCCCTACTCTCAACTCCCTACTCCCTATTCTCCACTGCCATCACCTGCGTCAGGCCATACTCGACGCTATCGGCCAGCGCCAGCCAGCTTGCCTCGATGATATTGGTGCTGGCCCCGACTGTGCTCCAGCGCTGATGACCATTCTGCGTGTCAATCAGCACGCGCGTCATGGCTGCAGTGCCATTCTGTCCGTCGAGGATGCGCACCTTGTAGTCGGCCAGCTTGAACTCGGCCAGCGCCGGATAGACGGGTGTCAGCGCCTTGCGCATGGCCCGGTCGAGCGCGTCCACTGGCCCGTTGCCGCTGGCGACGGTGTGAATCTCCTCGCCACCCACGCGCAGCTTGATGGTGGCTTCGGCGAACATGCCGCGTCCGGCGCGGTGTTCGACGACGGCCATGAAGTCAATCAGTTCGAACGGCGGCACGTAGTCCGGTCGCTGGCGGTAGATCAGCATCATGATGGAGGCATCGGCCCCCTCGAAGACGAAGCCCCGATGCTCCAGTTCCTTGATGCGGGCGACCAGTTTCTGCGCCTCTTCCGGCGATAGCTTCAGGCCGTATTCCTCCGCCTTGCTGAGCATGTTGCCGCGTCCGCTGAGGTCGGAGACGAGCACGCGCGTCTTGTTGCCCACCAGCGCCGGATCAATGTGCTGATAGCTATCAATGTTGCGGCGGATGGCCGCCACGTGCATCCCGCCCTTGTGCGCGAAGGCGCTCTTGCCCACATAGGGGGCCTGATGGTTGGGGGCCATATTGGCGATCTCGGCGACGGTACGCGCCACGTGTGTCAGGTGAACCAGGTTGCCGGGCGGCAGGCAACGTTTGCCCAGCTTGAGTTCCAGGTCGGGGATCACCGAGCACAGGTTGGCGTTGCCGCAGCGCTCGCCATAGCCGTTGATGGTGCCCTGCACCTGCGTCACACCGCGCCGCACCGCCGCCAGCGTGTTAGCGACGGCCAGCTCGCCGTCGTTGTGGCAGTGAATGCCCAACGTCACGCCGGGGAAGCGTTCGGCCACCACGCCGGTCATCTGCTCGATCTCCCAGGGTGTCGAGCCGCCGTTAGTGTCGCACAGCACCAGCACCTCTGCGCCGCCTTCGAGCGCGGCCTGTAGCGTCTGTAGCGCGTAGTCGGCGTCGAGCTTGTAACCGTCGAAGAAGTGCTCGGCGTCGTAGATCACTTCGCGCCCGTGCTCCTTGAGGAAAGCCAGGCTCTGGCGGATGATGCGCAGATTCTCCTCCGGGGTCGTGCGCAGCACTTCGCGCACGTGCAGCAGCGAGGTCTTGCCGACGACGGTGACCGTCGGCGTCTGCGCCTCCAGCAAGGCCAGGATGTTGCTATCCTGAGCCGGATCGCTGCCCACGCGGCAGGTCATGCCGAAGGCGGCAATGCGCGCATGGTGCAGCGGCATTTCACGCACGCGGCGGAAGTATTCGGCGTCTTTGGGGTTAGAGCCGGGCCAGCCGCCCTCGATATAGGCGACGCCCAGCTCGTCGAGCAGTTGCGTGATGCGCAGCTTGTCATCTACAGAGAGCGCCACATTCTCGCCCTGCGTGCCATCGCGCAGGGTGGTGTCGTACACAACTACCGTGTCCATCGCCATGGTCTCCTGAGAGTGATCAGTGATCAGTTGTCAGTGATCAGAGAGGACGGCTTTGACTTTCAACTGTTCACCGACACGCTCGTCTGACTATCCCTTCATCCGAACGCCCAGCACATTGCGGGCATAGGGCACCAGTCCCCCCGCGTTGATGATGGCGAGCACTACCGGCGGGTAGGGGCTGGCCTGATAGGTCTGGCCGGTGCGATGGTTGGTAATTGTGCCGGCGGCCAGGTCGACGCTGAGCACATCGCCCTTTTGCGCGTCGCGAGCCGCCGGAGGACACTCCAGAATAGGCAACCCGATATTGATAGCATTGCGGAAGAAAATCCGCGCGAACGATTCGGCAATGACGCATGACACCCCCGCCCCCTTGATGCTGATGGGGGCGTGCTCGCGGCTGGAGCCGCATCCGAAGTTGCTGCCGCCGACGATGATGTCACCGGGCTGCACTTCGCGGGCGAACGTCTGATCCAGGTCTTCCATACAGTGCGCGGCCAACGCTTTGGGGTCGGTGGTGACCAGGTAGCGCGCCGGAATGATTACATCGGTATCAATGTTGTCGCCGTACTTCCACACGCGGCCTTGCAGCTTCATGGATGCCCCCTTTTCAGAGTTCGTCAGGATGTGCCAGACGGCCCAGGATGGCGCTGGCAGTCGCGATGGCCGGGTTGGCCAGGTAGACGCGGGCGTCGCGGTGACCCATGCGCCCGCGGAAGTTGCGGTTGGATGTGCTTACGCACACTTCGTCGGCGGCCAGTACGCCCATATGCCCCCCCAGGCACGGCCCACACGTGCTGACGCTGACCGCCGCCCCCGCCAGCGTGAACAGTTCGATCCAGCCCTGGCGCAGCGCGTCCAGATAGACCGCCTGCGAGCCAGGGATGATCATCACGCGCACGTCGGGGTGAAATTCGCGCCCCGTCCGCTGCAGGATATCGGCCACGATGGCCAGGTCTTCGAAGCGCCCGTTGGTGCAACTGCCGATGAAGACCTGATCCACTTTCTCCGGCTTGATTTGACTGATGGGGTGCACGTTGTCCGGCGAATAGGGGCAGGCCACTTGCGGCTCCATCTCCGACAGATCGAATTCGTAGACGGAGTGATAGGTCGCGTCGTCGTCGGCGAAGAAGGGCGTATAGGGGCGCGTGGCACGCGGTTTCACATAGGCTTCGGTGATTTCGTCGTAGGGCATGAAGCCACACTTGCCCCCTGCCTCGATGACCATGTTGGTCATGGTCAGCCGGTCGGACATGGGCAGCGCGTGAATGGCCGGGCCGGTGAACTCCATCGCCCGGTAGAGTGCCCCGTCTACGCTGATCTCGCCGATGGTGCGCAGAATCAGGTCTTTGCCATAGACCCAGGGCCGCCGCTCACCGTAGTAGACGAACTTCATCGTCTCTGGCACTTTCAGCCAGGTGGTGCCGGTGGCCATGGCGAAGGCGATGTCGGTGGACCCCATGCCCGTGGCGAACGCGCCCAGCGCGCCGTAGGTGCAGGTGTGGCTGTCGCCGCCGACGACCAGGTCGCCGGGCAACACCAGGCCCCGTTCGGGCAGCACGACATGCTCGATGCCCGCCCGCCCCACCTGAAACCGATGGGTGAGCGCCTGTTCTTCGGCGAAGAGGGTCAGCGTGCGCGTCTGTTCAGCGCTCTTGATGTCTTTGTTGGGTGCGAAGTGACTGGGCACCAGCATGATCCGGTCTGGGCTGAACACTTCGCTGACGCCCATGGCCTGGAACGACTCGATGGCGATGGGCGCGGTGATGTCGTTGGCCATCACGACATCCACTTTGACGGTTACCAGGTCGCCCGCCGAGACTTCCTCAGCGTCTTGAGTGTGGGCGGCGATGATTTTCTCGGCCAGTGTCTTTCCCATGATGTCTCCTGTGAATAAGGGCGATTAACGGCCAGCCAGTGGCGGTTGAGAGCTGGTCGGATTAGGACGCTTGCAGTCGGTACGGGTTGCCGGTGACGGCTTGATGGGGTGGGTGTACAGTGCCTCACCATATCCCGTCAGCGGCCAGGCGCACGGTTCCGGGAATGCCGCTCCCCATTCCGACTCAACCGGGCGCGGCGCGAGTGGTGATGCGCGATAGGAGGTGGTTTGTCTGGCCATGGTTTTCTCTCCTCACAACACAGGGTACTGCTCGTGTGCTCTCTGCGGTATGTCACCTGGCCTGTGTGGTCATGCGCACTGTGGCAGCCTCGCCTTCGGGCGCACGATCGCCGTAGCCGGTATAGGCCAGCATCTTGTTGAGCGCCGCCAGATAGGCCTTGGCGCTGGCGACGATGATGTCGGTGTCGGCCCCGTGCCCGCCAAAGGTGCGCGGCCCGTTGGCGTCGCGGCGGATGCGCACGGTCACCTCGCCCATGGCGTCAATGCCCTCGGTGATGGCGGCTACGCGGTATTCCACCAGGGTGGCAGGCACAGCCACGATCCTGTCAATGGCCTGATAGGCAGCATCTACCGGACCGGTGCCGATGGCCGCGGCGATCTTCACCTGGCCATCTGGCCCGCGCAGCTTGATGGTGGCGGTGGGCATCCCCGGCTGCCCGCAGGCTACCTGAATGCCTTCCAGCTTGAACACCTCTGCCGGCCCGTAGAACTCGTCGGAGATCAATGCCTCGATGTCGGCATCGGTGACGGTCTTCTTCTTGTCCGCCAGTTCCTTGAAGCGCTGGAAGGCCTGATTGAGTTGCTCTTCGTCCAGGTCGTAGCCCAGCTCTTGCAGGCGCACGCGAAACGCATGGCGACCGCTGTGCTTGCCCAGCACCAGGTTGCTCTGTGACAGGCCTACCGTCTCCGGCGTCATGATCTCATAGGTGGCTTGGTGCTTGAGCACGCCGTCCTGGTGAATGCCCGCCTCGTGACTGAAAGCGTTGGCTCCCACGATGGCCTTGTTGGGTTGCACGGGCAGACCGGTGTAATTGCTGACCATGCGGCTGGTGCGGGCGATCTGCGTGGTGTCAATGCCCGTTGTCAGGCCGTAGTACTGGCGGCGGGTGTGCAGGGCCATCACCACCTCTTCCAGCGACGTATTGCCCGCGCGCTCGCCGATGCCGTTGATAGTCACTTCGGCCTGACGCGCACCGGCCAGCAGGCCCGCCAGCGTGTTGGCTGTGGCCAGGCCCAGGTCGTCGTGACAGTGCACCGACCAGATCACGCGGTCGCCGCCCGCCGTCTCGCGGATGAGCTTCTGCATCAACTCGAAGTATTCGCCGGGCATGATGTAGCCGACGGTGTCGGGGATATTGAGCGTCGTCGCGCCCGCCTCCACGGCCACGCTGAGCACCTCGACCAGGAAATTGGGGTCGGAGCGGCAGGCGTCTTCCGGCGAAAACTCCACATCCGGGCACAGCGAGCGGGCATAGGCGACCATCTCGCGCACGCGCTGCACCACCTGTTCGCGCGTCATGCGCAGCTTGTATTGCATGTGAATATCGGACGTGGCCAGGAAGGTGTGAATGCGCGGTTTGGCCGCCTCGCGCACCGCTTCCCAGGCTTTGTCAATGTCGTTTGGGGTGGCGCGGGCCAGCCCGCAGATGATGGGGCCATCTGGCGTGCCAACTTCGCGGGCCACGCGGCGCACGCCTTCCAGGTCGTCGGGCGAGGCGGCGGGGAAACCCGCTTCGATGATGTCCACACCCAGACGGGCGAGCTGCCGGGCGATGTCAATCTTCTCGGCGCTGGTCAGGCTGGCACCAGGCGACTGTTCGCCGTCGCGCAGCGTGGTATCGAAGATGCGTACCCGATTGTTGCTTTCAACCCCAGAACCGTCCATGATCTGCTATCCTCGCGTACTCTCTCGTTGTCGGCCTTCGGCGATCAGCCAGAGCGCCCGCCTCCCTATTCCGCAGGCGGCGCTTGCTTGGCGTTCAGGAACGGCATCATCTGGCGCAGTTCGCGCCCCACCTGCTCGATCAACAGATTCTGCTCGGCGCGGCGCTGCTTGTTGAACCAAGGCCGCCCGGCGGCGTTCTCGGCGAGCCACTTCTGGGCATAGGTGCCGTCCTGGATTTCGTCCAGAATGCGGCGCATCTCGCCCTTGGTCTCCTCGGTGATGATGCGCTCGCCCGCAGTGTAGCCGCCGTGCTCGGCGGTGTCGGAGACGGAGTACCACATGTAGCTCATGCCGCCCTGGTACATCAGGTCAACGATCAGCTTCAGTTCGTGCAGGACTTCGAAGTAGGCGATTTCGGGTTGATAGCCCGCCTTGACCAGCGTCTCGAAGCCCGCCTTGACCAGTGCGGTGACCCCGCCGCACAGCACCACCTGTTCGCCAAAGAGATCGGTTTCGGTCTCCTCGGCAAAGGTCGTCTCCAGCACGCCTGCGCGGGTGCAGCCCAGGGCGCGCGCATAGGCCAGCGCCTGGGGTAGGGCTTTGCCGCTGGCATCTTGCGCGACGGCCACCAGGGCGGGTGTCCCCGCGCCTTCGATGTACAGCTCGCGCACACGGTGACCCGGCGCTTTGGGCGCGACCATGCTCACGTCCACATAGTCCGGCGGGGTGATCTGCCCGAAGCGGATGTTGAAGCCGTGCGCAAACATGAGCGTATCGCCTGGCTTGAGGTGCGGCGCGATGCTCTCTGCATAGACTTTGGGCTGCGCTGTGTCGGGCAGCAGCAACATCACCACGGCGGCCTGCGCCGCCGCGTCGGCCACGGTTTTCACCGTCAGGCCCTCGGCTTCGGCTTTGGCCCACGACTTGCTGCCCTCATAGAGGCCCACTATCACCTGTACCCCGCTGTCGCGCAGGTTGAGCGCGTGCGCGTGCCCCTGGCTGCCATAGCCGATGATCGCCACCGTCTTGCCCTCAAGCAGTCCGGGGTCTGCATCCTGGTCGTAATAGAGCTTCGCCACTGCTTTTCTCCCTCGTTGAGCGATTGAGCGCGAATAGAACTGCCAGACTTCGGAAGCCTTCGAGACTTCCGAAGTCTGGTGCTTTCACAACACGTTCGTCCGGTAGCCGTTGCCGCTCGGACGCATCTTGTAGCCGTTGGGCGACAGCACATGATCGCCGCGCGTCATGGTCACGACGCCCGTGCGCACCATCTCCATGATGCCGATGGGGCGCAGCAGCTCGACCATGCTGGTGATCTTGTCCTCGTCACCGGTGACCTCGACGATGACCGCTTCGGGCGTGGCATCCACAATGTGGGCGCGGAAGATGTCGCAGAGCTGTACCACTTCGCCGCGCGTCTGGCTGTCCACACGCACTTTGATCAGTGCCAGGTCGCGCGTGACTTCGGGCAGATCGGTCACGTCCTCCACCTGAATGACGTTGACCAGTTTGTAGAGCTGCGTGCGTATCTTGTCGGCGTCCGCCTCGACTACAATGGTCATGCGCGAGATGGCCGGATTCTCGGTGCCGCCCACCGTCAGACTGTCAATGTTGAAATTGCGCCGCCGAAACAGGCTCGCCACCCGGTTCAGCACACCGGGCTTGTTCTCCACCAGCGCCACCAGGGTTCGCTTCATCGGTCTTCTCACTCCTCTCAAAACGCACGTGTCGCGCGACTAGATCGCATCTTCGGACGGCAGCGGACGGCGGATCATGGCGTGCAGGTCAGCGCCCGCCGGCACCATGGGGTAAACCAGGTCGTGCTTTTCGACCACGAAGTCAATGAGCGTGGGACGGTCGGTGATGCTGTTGGCCCACTCGATGGTCGGGATCACCTCCTCGCGGCGGGTGACACGCCGGGCGGGGATGCCATAGGCTTCGGCCAGCTTGACGAAATCCGGGCTGAGCATGGGCGTGGCGTTGTAGCGCTCCTCGTAGAAGAACTCCTGCCACTGCCGCACCATGCCCAGGAAGCCGTTGTTGATGATGGCGATGTGCACGGGGACGCGCTCCTGCATGGCCGTGCCCAGTTCGGTCATGGTCATCTGGAAGCCGCCGTCGCCCACGATGGCCCACACGGGCTGACGCAGCCCCAGCGATGCGCCGATGGCCGCGGGCAGGCCGAAGCCCATCGTCCCCAGCCCGCCGGAGGTGATCAGCGTGTGCGGGCGCTCGTGCAGGTAGTATTGCGCTTCCCACATCTGATGCTGCCCCACATCGGTCACCACCACCGACTCGCCTTTGGTGGCCTTCCACATATCGTGAATGACATGCGCGGCAAAGAGCCGGTCGCCCACGTCGCGATGCACGATATCGCGTTCGTCGGCGTCCTCCATCCAGTGGCGAATCTGCGCCAGCCAGGCTTTGTGTTCCATCGGCTTGACGTGCGGCAGCAATTGGGTCATCACCGCTCGCAGGTCGCCCACGATGGGCACATCTACCCGCACGTTCTTGTGAATCTCCGACGAGTCAATGTCTATGTGAATCTTCCTGGCATTGGGCGCGTAGGTCTTCAGGTTGCCGGTGACGCGGTCGTCGAAGCGCATCCCGAAGGCCAGCAGCAGGTCGGCGTTCTGGATGGCCAGGTTGGCGTAGCCGGTGCCGTGCATACCCATCATGCCCAGCGAGAGCGGGTGTGTCTCCGGCAGGCCGCCCTTGCCCAGCAGGGTGAGGGCGAACGGCGTCTGCGTGCGCTCGGCGAATTCCAGCACCTCGCGTCCCGCGCCGGACATGACGATGCCGTGCCCGGCCAGGATCAGCGGGCGCTCGGCCTGCTCGATCAGGCGCAGCGCCGCGGCGATGTCTTCTTCGGAAGCGTATCTCGGCGGCTGATAGCCCGGCAGTTCGATCGGCTCTTCCGGATAGACGAACTCGGTGACGGCGTTCTGCACATCCTTGGGGACATCAATCAGGACGGGGCCGGGCCGCCCCGTGCGGGCGATGTGGAACGCCTCGCGGATGGTGTAGGCCAGCTCGCGCACGTCGTAGACCAGGTAGTTATGCTTGGTGATCGGCAGGGTGATGCCGGTGATATCGGTCTCCTGGAAGGCATCAGAGCCGATCGCTGTGGTGGGCACCTGGCCGGTGATGCACACGATGGGCGAAGAGTCCATCATGGCGTTGGCGATGCCGGTGACCAGATTGGTTGCGCCGGGGCCGGAGGTGGCGATCGCCACGCCGACCTTGCCCGTCGCCCGCGCATAGCCGTCGGCCATGTGCGCCGCGCCCTGTTCGTGCCGCACCAGCACATGGCGAAGCTGCGGGTACTTGGTCATGGCGTCGTAGGTGGGGAGGATCGCGCCGCCAGGATAGCCGAACATGATCTCCACCCCTTCGCGCACCAGACACTCCAGGATGATTTCAGCGCCGGTCAGTTTCACCTTGTTTTCTCCTTGTCTCGCTCAATGTTGTGCCGGGTTGTGTGTCTCGTCATTTCAGATAGGGGCGCTGCCCGGCCCCTCAGTCCAGGAAAACCGCGCCGGTGCTGGCGCTGCTCACCAGCCGGGCATAGCGGCGCAGCCAGCGGCTGGGAATCTCCGGCTCGTAGGGCGGCAGGGCGGCCAGCCGTCGTTGCACTTCCGCCGGTTCGACCAGCAGATCGAGCCGCCGCTCGTCCAGGTCGATCTCGATCAGGTCGCCTGGCTGTACCGCCGCCAGCGGACCACCCGCCGCAGCTTCTGGGCTGACATGCCCGATCGACACGCCGCGGCTGCCACCGGAGAAGCGCCCGTCCGTCACCAGGGCCACGCTGTCGCCCAGGCCCATGCCCTGCAATTGCGCCGTTGGCCCCAGCATTTCCTGCATCCCTGGCCCGCCGCGCGGCCCCTCGTAGCGGATGACCACCACATCGCCCGGCCTGACCTGGCCGTTGAGGATGCCCGCCGAGGCCGCCTCTTCGCTCTCGAAGATGCGCGCTGGCCCGCGAAAATGGCGCATATGCGGGGGCACCGCGCCCGTCTTGATCACTGCGCCGTCGGGAGCCAGGCTGCCGAACAGGATGGCCAGGCCGCCCGTCGGGCTATACGGCTCGCTGAGGGGGCGGATCACCTCGTAATCGGTGATCTGAGCGTCGGCGATGTTCTCGCCCAGCGTCTTGCCGGTGACCGTCAGGCAGTCCAGGTGCAACGCCCCATCCTTGCGGGAAACCTCTTTGAGGATGGCGGGCACGCCGCCCGCACGGTGTACGTCTTCCATGTGCCAGTGTGAGGCCGGGCTGACCTTGCAGAGGTGTGGCACGCGGGCAGCGACCTGATTGATGCGCTCCAGCGGGTAGTCCACGCCCGCCTCGTAAGCGATGGCCAGGGTATGTAGCACAGTGTTGGTGCTGCCGCCCATGGCCATATCCAGCGCGAAGGCGTTGTCTATAGCCTCGCGGGTAACGATGCGGCGCGGCGTCAGGTCTTTTTCGATCAAGACCATGAGCTGCCGCGCCGCGCGCCTCGCCAGTTCGATACGTTCTGGGGTTTCGGCCAGGGCCGTGCCGTTGAAGGGCAGGGCCAACCCCAGCGCTTCCATCAGGCAGTTCATCGAGTTGGCGGTGAACATGCCCGAACACGATCCGCAAGAAGGACAGCCGTAGTCTTCCAGCGTCTTCAGTTCGGCAGCGTCAATCTTGCCCGCCTTGTACGCCCCCACGCCCTCGAAGACACTGATCAGGTCAACGACGCGCCCGTCGGGCGTCTTGCCCGCGGCCATCGGCCCGCCGCTGATGAAGATGGTGGGGATATCCAGGCGCATGGCCGCCATCAACATGCCCGGCACGATCTTGTCGCAGTTGGGGATGCAGATCATGCCGTCGAAGGCGTGCGCGGCGACCATGGTCTCCACCGAGTCAGCGATCAATTCGCGGCTGGGCAGTGAGTAGTTCATGCCGATGTGCCCCATGGCGATGCCGTCGTCCACGCCGATGGTGTTGAACTCGAAGGGCACACCGCCCGCCTCGCGGATGGCCTCCTTGATCACCTGAGCGAAGCGCTGCAGGTGCACATGGCCGGGGATGATGTCCACATAGGAATTGACGACGGCGATGAACGGCTTGCCCATGTCGGCGTCGGTGACGCCGGTGGCTTTGAGCAGGCTGCGATGTGGAGCGCGTTCGAAGCCTTTCTTGATCCGATCAGAGCGCATCACTTGTGTCCACCTCTCGTGCAGAAAACTCACTGCCCCTAAACGCACAGGCCGCCCCTGGGTTGGGACGGCCTGCTTGCCTGTACGGTGTTGCCTGGTCTTAGTGTCTGTCTCGCACCGGAACCGGCTCCGTCCCAACCCGTCTGGCCTCCTTCTCAAGGACGAGAAGGAGGCTGCTAATGAGGATGACCTCAAGCAACAGGTAGAAGCTGGCTCCGGCGAACATGGTGTTTATGGCGCGCCTCCTGGCGCAACACTCAACGAAAAAGCCTCCCGGCGTTGGGAGGCTTTCGCTCACATCTCAGGGTGGGGTGCGCCCTACGTCCTCCCAACGCCAAATGCCCCGCCAAGAATGACGAGGACAATGACGATAAGGACCAGGACGAGGCGACCGAACATGGCTGGGAGTATCCTTGTGCACCCGAATAGCCTGCACTGTTGCCATAGACTGTAAACCAGGCGGGGCGTGTCTGTCAAGCACTTGCCCGCACAAATTGGGCGCTCAGGTTTAGTGATTGTGTACAAAACAGGGGCTTGCGCTGCGCCGAAGCTCTGTTTTTTCTGTGCAGCTCTCGTTAGGATTGAGGGTCAGTCAACACGCAGTCTGTCCCCGGCAAGAAAGGATATCCCCATGGAACGCATCAACAAGGTAGTGCTGGCCTATAGCGGCGGCCTGGACACTTCGATCATCGTGCCCTGGCTGCGCAACAACTACGGCTGCGAAGTGATCTGCTTCACCGCCGACCTGGGCCAGGGCGAGGAACTCGACGGGCTGGAAGAAAAGGCCATCAAGACCGGAGCCAGCAAGCTGATCATCCGCGACCTGCGCGAGGAATTCCTGACCGATTTCGTCTTCCCCACCATGCAGGCAGGCGCAGTCTACGAGCGCATGTACTTACTGGGCACGTCCTTTGCCCGCCCGCTCATCGCCAAGCACCTGGTGGAGATCGCCGAAGCGGAAGGGGCGGACGCCATCGCGCACGGTTGCACCGGCAAAGGCAACGATCAGGTGCGTTTCGAGCTGACAGCGATGGCGCTCAACCCCAAGCTGAAGGTGATCGCGCCCTGGCGCGAGTGGAACATCCGCAGTCGCGAAGATGCGCTGGAATACGCCGCCGAGTACAACGTGCCGGTTAGCTCCACGCTCAAGAGCATCTATAGCCGCGATCGCAACCTCTTCCACATGAGTCACGAGGGTGGCCCGCTGGAAGACCCCTGGAACGAGCCTCTCGAAGACATGTACGTGCTCACCCGCAGTCCCCAGGAAGCCCCCGACGAGCCGACCTATGTGGAGATCGGCTTCGAGCAGGGCGTGCCGGTGAGCATTGACGGCGAGCGGCTTGCACCAGTGCCGCTTTTCGAGCGACTCAACGAACTGGGCAGCATCAACGGCATCGGGCGCGTGGACATGGTCGAAAACCGGCTGGTGGGCATGAAGAGCCGCGGCGTGTACGAGACCCCCGGCGGGACGATCCTGCGCGTGGCGCATCAGGCCCTGGAAAGCCTGTGCCTGGACAAGCAGACGATGCACTTCAAGGACTTCGTGGCGGTCAAGTATGCCGAGCTGGTCTACAACGGCATGTGGTATACCCGTCTGCGCGAGGCGCTCGATGCCTTCGTGCAGGTGACACAACAGACAGTCACCGGCACGGTGCGCCTGAAGCTCTACAAGGGCAACGTGATCATCGCCGGGCGCAAGAGTCCCTACAGCCTCTACCGCGAGGACTACGCCTCGTTTGGGCACATGGACATCTACGATCAGCAAGACGCCAAGGGCTTCATCAACATGATCGGCCTGCCCCTGAAGGTCGAGGCCATGCTCAACATCGAGGGCACCGGGCACAGTCGCTACCGCCAGCCCGACTACACCCGCTTCAAGCGCGACTGATGCAGGGTGCTTGAAACATCCCGCCGAGACGCAGAGGGCGCAGAGGAAAGGAAGAACAAGAGGAAGACTCTGCGCTCTCGGCGTACTCTGCGGTGAAATCCTGCTCTACCATCGCGGCGGCAACTTGCGCTCCGGCAGGGGCGGGTTATGATCGCAGGGCAGGAAGGAGTGAGGCAATGGGCGTCATCTTCCTGGCGTTGTTCGCCGTCACCCTGTTCGTCCTGTACATTGCGATCCGCCGCGCCTGGGGTGATACGCTGACCACCGGGGGCATCGGCGCGATCCTCAGCCTGCTGTGGGTGGTGCTCTATGCCCTGCTGCACGAGGAGACTTCCGTCGCACAGGCGATCTTTGCCGGGGTAGTAGTGGGCATTGGCTTTGCGGTGTTTGTGGTGATCATCGCGCGTTTCTTCCGCGCCAATCAGCCGCCCCCCGGCCTCACCCTTGTCTCGCACGCCCAGACCCAGCCAGAGGAGTCCCCGAATGACCGACGAAGTAGTGATCATCAAGAGACAGAGTAAACGCCGCCCGCAGTTCTGGCTGAAGACGATTTTCAGCCTTGGGATATGGTTGTTGTGGTGGCGCAACAACTACCTGGCCCTGACCCGCCGCTCGATCGTGCGGCGCACTGGCGTCTTCACCAAGGAAGAGCGCGCGGTACCGCTCAACCAGGTGCAGGACATTTCCATCAGCTATGGCATCATCCGCCGCCTGCTTGGCCATGGCGATATCCGCATCGAGACAGCGGGCAGTGCCAATACCGAGATCGTCATGAAGAACGTGGACAAGCCGGAGGAATTCCGCGCCCGCGTCTTCGAGATGATCGATCAGTTCTACGACGACGAATCCGCCTCCAAACCCAAGACCGATCAGGCCTGAGCAAGATTCTTGTGGTAAGCAGGAAATGATCGCAGACATCGAGACGCACCGGGACGAGCTGATCGCTCTGTGTCGCCGTTTTCAGGTGCGCCGGCTGGAGGTTTTTGGCTCGGCTGCGACAGGTCAATTCCGTGAGGGGGAGAGCGACCTGGATTTCCTGGTTGAGTTCGAGCCAGAATCTGGGCCAGGTCTTGCCGACCGGTATTTCGGCCTGCTGGAAGCGCTGGAAGCGCTTTCGCGTGTCGGGTGGACCTGGTAGTAGCCTCCGCTATCACCAATCCCTATTTCCTGGAGTCGATCGAGCGTACCAGAACGGTGCTCTATGCGGCTTGAAGCAAAGAAGTATTTGTACGATATTCGGCAGGCTGCCGACCTCGTGTCGGCACAGGAAGACTGACATACGGTGCGCGGCTGAGCGAAACTTGCTCATGGAGAAAACATTAATGATTGGCCCGCCAGTTTACCTCACCCCCGGCCTCGCTACGCTCGGCTCGCCCCCTCTCCGACGCGGAGAGGGGGCAGCGAGGCGCGTCAGCGCCGAGCGGGGGTGAGGTAAAACCGTAGAGCAGGGCTTCTCATACGGTCTCTTATGGCTATACTTCAATTCAATTTTAACTGAATTCTCAATCAGTTTGGTCTGAACCTTTGGGCAAAAAAGTAGATCGTCAAGCCTGTTCTGTCGCTGTGCAACCGTCCGCCGGACGTAGGCCAGGGGCATAGCGAGCGTGCTGTTGGGCGTGATAGAATCGGGGCGAGTGATGAGCAGGGGGAATACCGCTACTCCCTACTCCCAACTCTCTACTCCCGACTCACAAGAGCGACACGCCCATGAGCTATCAACCGCCGTATACACCCCCTCCGCCGCGCCGTAGCAAACGTAGCAGTCGTCAGCAGCGCCCTGTCACGCCCGCGCCGGGCTACCCCATGCCGCCGGTCGGGCCGGGCCAGCCGCTCTATGGGACGCCAGGACGTGCGCGCCAGCGACGACGCGGCTTCGCGCTGGGGCCGGGCATCATCCTGGGCTGCGTGGGGTTGGTCGGCGTGCTGATGCTCGTCGCGCTGACGGTCACCTTCCTGGTCTACAATCACTACAGCAATCGCCTGGAAGACGAGATCGATCGGCTGGCTGACCTTGCCAATTACCAGTCCTTCGAGACCACTGTCATCTACGATCAGGCAGGTAACAAGCTCTACGAGGTCATCGGCGAAGGGCGGCGCACGCGCATCCCGCTCGAACAGATTCCCCTGCACATGCGCCAGGCGACCATCGCTATCGAGGACAACACCTTCTACGAGAATCGCGGGATTGACATCCCCAGCATCGCGCGCGCGGCCTGGCAATATGTGCGCTACGGCTATATCGTCTCCGGCGGCAGCACCATCACTCAGCAGCTCATCCGCAACGTGCTGTTCACCAACGAATACAAGTACGAGCAGTCGCTCAACCGCAAGTTGGATGAGGCCTTGCTGGCGGTCATCCTCACCCAGCGCATGAGCAAGGACGAGATTCTGGAGCTTTATCTCAACGAGATTCCCTACGGCAATCTGGCCTATGGGGTCGAGGCTGCCGCGCAGACCTACTTCGGCAAGCCCGCCTCTGCCCTGACGCTGGGCGAAGCCGCCCTGCTCGCCAGTCTGCCGCAGGCTCCGGCGGAACTCGACCCGCTCAATCCCGACCCCACCGTGCAGCGGCGGGTGATGGAACGCCGCCGCCTGGTGCTCGACCTGATGGTGAAGGAAGGCTACATCACGCGCCAGCAGGCCGATGCTGCCTTTGCCGAGCCGCTCAACTTCATCAGCCCCGATATTTCGCTGGACGCTGCGCCGCACTTCGTGGTCTATGTGCAGAGTCAGCTCGAAGCGCTGCCCGACCGCGTGCCGCAGCTCGACGCCGCCGTCTTCCGGCGCGAACTGGCGCGCGGTGGGTTGCAGGTCTACACCACGGTCAACATGGACATTCAGCGGCTGGCGGAGAGCGTCGCCCGCGCCCAGGTGAGTCAGCTCAAGGCTGCGCACAACATGAACAATGCCGCTGTGGTGGTGATCCGCCCGGACACGGGCGAAATTCTGGCCATGGTCGGCAGCGTGGACTTCAACGACGAAACGATTGACGGGCAGGTCAACATGGTCACTGCCCGGCGACAACCCGGCAGCGCCATGAAGCCCTTCACCTACTCGGCGGCGATGGAGCAGGGCTGGAGCGCGGCTACCGTGATCTGGGACGTGGAAACGCGCATCCCCATCCCCGGCCAGCCCGATTATGTGCCCGTCAACTACGACCGGGCCTATCATGGGCCGGTGCGCGTGCGCGAGGCGCTCGCCAACTCCTACAACATCCCCGCCGTGCAGACGCTGCGTCAGGTGGGGGTGGAATATCTGATCTGGCTGCTCAACCGCGTCGGCGTGACCAGTCTCTCCACTGAGCCGGGGCGCTACGGTCTGTCGCTGACGTTGGGCGGTGGGGAAGTGTCGCCACTGGAACTGACCAATGCCTTCGCCACGCTGGCCAACGGCGGCGTCTATGTGCCAGCGACTGGTATCGCCTGCGTGACCAACTCCGCCGGCGAAATCCTCTATGAGTACGAGCGCCGTTGCCCTCCCGAAGCCCGCCTGACCAGCCGCTCGGTGAGCGTGATGGCGCAGGGGCAGCAGGTGCTCGACCCGCGCATTGCCTTCGTCATCAGTCACATCCTGGCCGACAACGACGCCCGCACGCCAGCTATGGGCGCGCGCAGCCCGCTCTATACGCCCGGCATCCCTACTTCGGTCAAGACGGGCACTACCAACGACTTCCGTGACAACTGGACGGTGGGCTTCACGCGCAATATCGCCGTCGGAGTGTGGGCGGGCAACACCGACAATACGCCCATGGTCAATATCTCCGGCCTGGACGGCGCAGCGCCGATCTGGAACGGCGTGATCAGCGGCATCTACAACACGCCAGGGCTGCTCGATAGCCTTGGCCCGCGCCTCCCCGACGACGCGCATCTGCAGCCGCCAGGGGGCGTCTACCAGCGCCAGATTTGCAACATCTCGCGCACGGCGTTGCGCGACCCGGCCACGACCTGTCAGCCGGGCATCTTCGAATGGTTCCTGGACAGCCCGGCAGCCATCCCTGATGTCAACGGCAACCTGGTCGCGCCCGCGCCGACCAGCGCACCGCCTCCGTCCGCTTATGGCCCACAGCCTGTCGAAGTGGAGCCGGGGCTGATCCGTGTGCACGTGTTGCCGGTTGATCCGACGCTGGCCAATGCCATTGCCGCCGCCGACACGTCCGGCAAGACGGTACCGCCGCGCTATTGCCAGGTGCCCATCGAGATTGTGGGGGCCATTCCTGGCGTGCAGGAACAGCTTTTCATCGTCCCGCCTCCTTTCCCGGAAGACGCTTTCTACGCGCGGCTGTGGGCGCAGGCCAACGGCGTGGCCATCCTGCCGCAGTACGTCTGCAACGAGCAGATGATCGCGATGCGTCCGCAGGCGCAGGCGAGCGGAGGCGCGCCCGGCGTGACCGCCTACATCAGCGCGCCCATCCCCGGCCAGACCTATTCCGCCGGGCAGCAGATAGACATCATTGGCACAGCAGCGTTCAGCCCTGGCGCAGCGGCATTCTACAAGGTGGAGATTCGCGGCGGGCCGTTCGCCGACTGGACGACGCTGGGCGACGTGAACAACTGGCGCAATCGCAACGGCGTCACCGATGGGGTGCTGGAAAGCATCATGGGCGGGGCGCTACCTCCCGGCGGCTACCAGGTGCAGTTGGTGATCGTCGGCACGGATGGCAACATCCTGACGACGGCGGGGTCGTCGTTCAATGTGGGGTAAGGGTGGAGCGCTCAGCCTTCAGCCTTCGGCTTTCAGCTCAAATACCTGGGCAAGGCTCTGCGCTGACGGCTGACGGCTGAAAGCTGACCGCTGCCCAATGGCAACATCCTGACGACGGCGGGGTCGTCGTTCAATGTGGGATGAGATTGGTAGAGCACACCATGGTTCGCATATCTGTTGACCGCAAACGTCTGGCTGCTTTCTGTCGTCAGAATCACATCCGGCGATTGGCATTCTTTGGATCCGTTCTGCGGGAAGACTTCGGGCCAGACAGCGACGTTGATGTGCTGGTCGAGTTTGACCCCGATCATGTGCCCGGCCTGCTGGGGATCGCGCGCATGGAACGCGAATTGTCCGCTCTCCTGGGAGGGCGCAAAGTCGATCTGCGCACTGCCGAAGACCTCAGCCGCTATTTTCGCCAGGATGTGCTCAGAAGAGCACAGGTCGTGTATGAACGCCAATGACCGGGTGCGTCTGCTTCATATGCTGGACGCCGCCCAGGAAGCAATGCTCTTCTCTCAGGGTCGCAGTCGAGCCGATCTCGACAGCGATCGGATGCTGGTCCTGGCCCTGGTGAAAGAGATCGAGATCATTGGCGAAGCTGCAAATCAGGTTACCGAGACTACCCGAAGCCGGTATCCTCTTATCCCGTGGATAGACATTGTCGGTATGCGCAACCGGCTGGTTCATGCCTATTTTGACATCAATCTGGACATTCTCTGGCAAACGGTCCAGCACGACCTGCCGTCGCTAATCGTGGAATTGCAGCGGGCACTGCAGCAGTGATTGCGCCACTCGAACCGCTCCCTAATAGATGTACTCTTCCTCCAGCATCTCGCGCAGACGCAGATAGCTGTCGTAGCGCTCTGCGGTGATCTCGCCCCGCGCTACCGCCTCGCGCACGGCGCAGTCCGGCTCGTGCGTGTGCGTGCAGTCGGGGAACTTGCAGTGCGCCACGTGCGGCGCGATCTCGATGAAGTAGGCGTCTAGCTCGTCTGGCTCCACATCCCAGGGCGAGAGCGCGCGGATGCCCGGCGTGTCGGCCACGTAGCCGCCGTCCGCCAGCGGAATCAGTTCGCTGTAACGGGTGGTATGGCGGCCTTTTTCGGTCGCCCGGCTGACCTCTGCCACGCGCCGCCCCAGGTCTGGCTCGATGGCGTTGAGCAGGCTGGTCTTGCCCACCCCCGACGGCCCGGTGAAGACAGAAATCTTGCCCACCAGCACATCATGCAACGCGGCGATGCCTTCGCCCGTCCTGGCGCTGACGTACAGCACCGGATAGCCGATGCGCTCGTAGACGGCGAACGTGTCACGGGTGGGGGTGGGATTCTTCGCTACCAGGTCAATCTTGTTGACGCAGATGCGGATTTCCGGAATGGCCGCCTTCTCCGCAGCCACCAGAAACCGATCGAGCATCCGCACGTGCGGGCTGGGCTGCGCTGCCGAGAAGACGAAGATCGCCTGATCCGGATTGGCGATGATCACCTGCTCGCGTTCCTTGGAAGTGCCTACCGCCGAGCGCGGCGCGACGCGCGAGAGCACTCGTTCGCGCGGAGCCACTTCCACGATGACGCCCTGCGTGATATCGCCCTCGATGTCCAGGCGCTCGACTGTTACCCGGTCGCCGATGGCGACCAGATCGGTCTCCTTGTACTCTTCTTTGAGCTTGCCGCGCAACTGACAGACGATCGGGCCTTCGTCCGTCTGCACGGTGAAGAACCCGCTTTGCGTGCGGATGACCAGGCCGGTCAATCGTTCGCTCACGTTTTTTCTGCGCTCTCCTTCCATCTTCTCAACAGACACCTGTGCAATAAAGCAGCGCTGCGTGTCGATCACTGCCCCGCAGCGCTGCGATCGCTCGTCTGATAGAACGGACCAGCCTGTCTCAGGTGTACACCTCCGGCTGCGGAGCGGGGACACCCGCCAAAACAGTACCTCCGCCCTTGCAGGTCAGACGACGGACAGACCGCCAGGGCGAACCAGTTTCAGCATAGCATGAGCCATACGGCCAGGTCAACAGGAAAGGCCGGGGATGGTGATGATCTCAAATGCGCCTGCCGCGTATCGCCTCACCTCCCGCCTCGCTGCGCTTGGCTCGCCCTCGCTCCATTGGCATATCTGTTGAGCCTGTCACATGCCCCTAGAAGAGCCGTGCGAATTGAGTATAATAGCGGGACGCGGTGCCCGGTGTGGGGCAGGCATCGAACAAGGACAAAGAATGCCAGTACCATATTGTCATATTTGCGAACAGAACGAGCTGGAAAAGCGTCAATACGGCGAAGCGTCGCTGGCGCAGGGCGACTATTGCCCGATCTGCTATCGCCCGACGTGCCGTTACCACATGGGGCGCGTGCGCTGGCGCTGGAAGGCGACCGGTCGGCTGGACAGCGCCCTGATCTGTATCGAATGCAAGAACGCCTACCGTCACCGCGAGTGGGATACCTACAATCGCGACTGGATCAGCTAGAGCGTGTGATGCTCTTTTCCCCCCATCCCCCGGCCCCTTCTCCCTCGCGGGTTCAAGGGCGAACAGAGCTAGAGCAAGCGTAGA
>FWPU01003304.1_pt1 | contig 41171 bp, 44 predicted proteins | sample 2228361 | NCBI WGS metagenome assembly FWPU01 (sample SAMEA103939777, study PRJEB20133) | metagenome | reverse complement strand
GGGGGCGCTCGGCCGCGAGCTCGCGCGGCTTGCGACCCTGAGCCCGCTGCTGCTGCCTGGCGCGGTGGTGCCGCGCGGGGCCTTCCGGCGGCGCGCCGCGTGGCGCCTCGCGCCCGTCGACCGCTTCCGCCTCCGCCACGCGGTCAAGGCGGCGGCCTCCTACCTGCTCGTCCTCTGGGCGTGGGTCGCGGCCGAGTGGGGAGCGATCGTCCCGGCGCTCGTCGTCTCGGTGCTGGTCGCGACGCTCGCGACGCCGCTCGGGGCGACGCTCGCGAAGGCGGCGCTGCGGATCGGCGGCGTCCTCGCCGGGGGGCTCGCGGGGCTGCTCATCGCGGTCGTGCTCCTGCCGTGGCTCACCTCGCTGGCGGCGATCTGCGCCGTGACCGGGCTCGCGCTTCTCGCCTTCCTCTCGCTCCAGCAGCGCGACGAGCGGCTGTCCTTCGCCGCGCTGCAGGCGGCGATCGCCCTCGCGCTGACGCTGGTGCACGGGCCGGGTCCGGAGGCGGCGACGCGCGGCCCGGTCGACAACCTCGTCGGGCTCGCGTTCGGGATCTCGGTCGTCGTGCTGGTGATGCACGCGGTCTGGCCGATCGACGCGGCGACCTCCGCACGCCGCGCGCTCGCCGAGCTCGTCGCGGATTCGGGCGAGCGTCTCGCCGTGGCGGGCGGCGCGCCGGCTGCGGATCCCGAGCGCGCGACGCTCCGCGTGCAGGCGGCGCGCGCGCACACGGCGGGCTTCATCCGCGAGGTCCGGCTCTACGGGACGCAGTTCGGCCGGCCGCGCGACGACCTCGAGGCGTTGCTGCTCACCGTGCTCGAGCTCGACGCGCTTGCGTCGCTCGCCGCATCCGACGATGGAACGCTGCCGCCGGCGCTGGGCGCCGCGGCGGCGCGCGCCACCGGGCTTCTCGCGCGCGGGCTCCGCGCGCTCCCCGGCGAGCCGCTCCCCGCTGGCGTCGCACCGGCGCTCGCCGCGCTCGACGACGAAACGCACGCGCTCGGCGCGGAGGCGTCCGACGAGCGGGCGGGCGCGTCGCGTGTCGCCCTCCTCTCGGCGTACTCCGCCCTGCTCCACCGTCTCGCCGACGAGCTGGCGCGAGGTGCGGCGGAAGAGAGGGACGTGCGCCGCGCTGCTTGACGTATGCTCGACGAAGCCGCGGCGCGCTCCGTCACCCGTTGACGGACGAGGCGGCCTCGACGTCGTCCGGCGTGCTCGTCGTGTCGATCGTCACCTCGGCGTTCGCGCCCGAGCGCAGCGGCAGCGCGGGATCCGGATCGACGAAGGTCACGCGGACGGGGAAGCGCTGCGCGAGGCGCACCCAGTCGAGGGTCTGGCTCACGCGGGCGAGCCCGTAGCCCGTCGTCTCGCCGTCGACCTGGTAGATGCCGGCGCTCACGCCCTCGACGACGCCGGCGAACTTGCGTCCGGGGTACATGTCGACGGTGATCCACGCCCGCTGCCCGGGGCGGACGTCGCGCAGGTAGGTCTCCATGAAGTTGGCGCTCACCCACCAGGTTCCGTCCTCGACCAGGGCGAAGAGCTCCTGGCCGCGCTTGACGTACGTTCCGACCCGGACGAGGAAGTTCGTCACGTAGCCGTCGGCAGGGGCCGGCACGCGCGTGTACGACAGGTCGAGCTCGGCGCCCCAGAGCTCGGCGCGCGACAGCTCGAGCTCCGCCTCCGCGGCGCGAACCGCGGCGATGTCGCTGTCGCGCTTCTCGCGCGACACGAACTGGTCGCGGGCGAGACGCTCGGTGCGCTCGAGGATCTGCCGGGCGTCGAACAGCGCCGCCTCGGCGCGCCGCACCTTCCCGACCATCTGCGCGACCACCGCCTCGTACGGCTGACGCTCGATCTCGAACAGCAGGTCGCCCTTGCGTACCGGCTGGTTGTCGCGGACGTAGAGGCGCGTGATCGGCCCGTCGACCTGCGCCGCGATGCCGACGACGTTGGCCCGGACGTAGGCGTCGCGCGTGTGCGGGTAGCGGTGCTGCCACTCCCAGGCCCACCACGCGGCGAAGCCGGCGGCGGCGGCGAGGCAGAGCACGACGCCGAGCCGCAGAGCGAGCAGCGCGCCGCGCCGGATCCTTCCTTTCCCGAGGCGGCAGGCCATCACCCCGTTCCTCGGACGTTCTCGCCGATGGCGCGCAGCAGGACGGCGTGGCTGGTGAAGAGGTCGGTGCGCGCGATCACCGCGGCGGCGCGCGCGTTGGCGAGCTGGGCGAGCCCGTTCAGCAGCTCGATCACGTCGCCCGCGCCGCTCCGGTAGGTCGCGAGCGAGGCGCGGTACGACTCGCGCGCCGCGGCGAGCAGCGTCTCGCTCGCGCGCACCCGCGCGAGCGCGGTCGCGAGCGCGAAGTACGCATTCCACACCTCGGCGATCACGGCCTGGGTGCGGCCGCGCAGCCGCGCGTCGCTCGCACGGCTGCGCGACTCGGCGGCGCGCAGCGCGTTCCAGCGGCGGAAGCCCTCGAAGATCGGCACGTTGACCTCGATGCCGTAGCGGTACTGGTCGAACGCGCCGTCGTTCGGGCCGCCGAGCTCCGGCGCCTGGCGGTTCCAGCTCGCGCCGGCGACGATCTCGGGCAGGAACGCGGAGCGCGCGACCTCGACCTCCGCCGCGTGGCGCAGCGTCTCCGCGCGTGCGGCGCCGAGCTCCGGGCGGCGCGCGCGCGCCCGCTCGATCAACCGGTCCACCTCCTCGCGCACCAGCTCGAGCGGCACCTCGCCCGGAAGGTCCGCGACCTCGAAGCGGGTGTTCGCCGGCAGGCCCATGGCAGTCGCGAGCGCGCCGTGCGCCGCCTGCACCGCGCCGCGGTCCGCCGCGAGGTCGAGCTCGACGCGCGCCACCCCGGCGCGCGCCTGGTACACGTCGACGATCGTCCCCGTGCCGACCTGCAAGCGCTCGTCCGCGGCGCGCAGGACGAGGCGTGCGTCGGCGAGCGTCTCCTCGTCGGCCGCGACGAGCGCCTTGCTGCCGAGGAGAGCGTAGTAAGCGGTCGCCACCTCGAGCAGCACGTCCTGGATGCGCTGGTCGTAGCGCCAGTTGGCGGCGAACAGCACCTGGCGCGCCGCCTCGACGCTCGCCGCGCGCCGGCCGAAGTCGAACAAGAGGTAGTCGATTGCGATCCCGGGCTCGCGCACCGGCTCGACCGGCGGCTGCTTGCCGTCGGTCTCCGGCGCTCGCAGGTCGACGACCGACACGTTGCCGTAGAGGCGCGGCAGATAGCGACCGCGCTCGCGCTCCCAGTCGGCGAGCGCGGCGCGCGCCTCGTGCCAGGCGCGCTCGGTGCCCGGGTCGAGGCGCAGCGCGATCTCGAGGAGCTCGGCGAGCGTCAAGCGCCGTGCGTCGGACGCGAGCTCGAGCGGGATGCCGGGCGTCTCCTCCGCGGGAAGGAACGCCGGCGTGAGGCCTGCCCCGCGCCACGGCGTACCGAGCTCGGGCGGGGCCAGATCGCTCGCCGTGCGCCATGGTGCGAGCGGGGCGCCGGCGGGGCAGCCGAGGAGCTGCGCGCCGAGCAGGATGCAGGCGAGGCGTCGTGCGCCGCCGTGCGGGAAGGCTCTTGCTTGGCGCGCGCAACGGTGCTTCATGGAACCGGCGGCACACGGGACCCCGACGCCGCGCGGGCTGCCTACCAGGACCTGAGCCGCTGAGAAAGTGGCGCAGCCGGCCGGAGGGCATGACGTCCGGAAGGCAGGCTGTCGAGCGGCGTCGTGGGCGTCGGCAGGTCGACGCTCCGTACGAATTTGTACGGCCAAATCCGAACACCCTTCCCCGCTCCTGCTTGGGCGGATGCGTTGTCGTCGCCGGCGAGCCGCGCCAGACCGAGCTCCGCGGCGGGGGGGTGGTCGAGGACTGTGCTGGCACGGCCGGTGCATCTCCCCCCCGCCTGCGATGGAGTCCAAGCCGAAGATCCTGATCGTCGACGACGAGGAAGGACCCCGCGAGTCCCTCAAGATCATCCTCAAGCCCGAGTTCGACGTCACCGCGCTCGCGCGCGGCTCCGAGGCGATCGAGCTGCTGCGCGACGGAAGCTACGGCGTGGTGCTGCTCGACCTCACCATGCCGGAGGACCTCTCGGGCACGGATACGCTGCAGGCGATCCGCACGGCGGGCGTCGACGTTGAGGCGATCGTCATCAGCGGCCAGGGAGCGGCGGATCCGATCATGGCGTGCGTCAACCTCGGCGCCTACCGCTACATCAAGAAGCCCTACCGAGCGGACGAGGTGCTGTCGGCCGTGCGCGCGGCCCTCGAGGAGCGCACCGCGCGCAAGCGCGCCGAGGAGATGCGTGAGCGCTTCCTCGGCAGCCTGTCGCACGAGCTCCGGACGCCGCTGAACGCGATCGTCGGCTACACCGAGATCCTCAACGACGAGGCGAGCGACACGCTCGCGCAGGAGCACCGGCACGCGCTCGCCCGCATCCAGCACAGCTCCGAGCGGCTGCTCGCTTACTGGGAGGGCCTCTTCTTCCTCGGCGAGCTCGACTCGGGAAGCGTGCTCGTCAAGCCGCGCGAGCTCTTGGTGCGGCCCTGGCTCGAGCGGGTCGTGCAGCGCATCGACCGCTCGGCGCACGGCGGACGCGCCGTGACCCTCGACTGCCCGCCGGATCTCGTCGGGTACACGCATCCGGACACGCTCGCCCGCCTGCTCGCCATCCTGCTCTACGAGGCGACGGAGGAGGACGGCGGCTCGGCGAGCGTGACCGCGCGCGGCGAAGGCGGGGCGCTGGTCGTCACCATCGAGTACGATCGGAGCGCGCTCCACGAGGGCGGTGACTCCGACTCCGCCGTCGTGACCGAGCTCGCCCGCGAGGTCGTGAGCCGGGCGTCGCACCTCCTCGGTGCGACCGTCGAGTGCGAGTCGAGCGAGGGCGGGCGCGCCCGCATCGTCGTCACCGTACCCGGCCGTCCGGAGATCAAGCCCTCCTCGCCGCACCGCGGCGCCCACCCCCACTTCGCGTCCGGCCAGGTCGCCGCGGCGCTCCGCTGAGGTACCCCGGTGTTCTTCCTCCGCTGTGACCGATGTGACGAGACGCTGCGGGTCGGCGTGCCGCGCGGTGCCGAGCCCGACGCGGAGACCAGGATCGACCTCGACGCGTTCCACGCGACGCACGCGGGGTGCACGCTCCGCATCTACGAGCCGACCGGACGCGCCACGGCGAGCGGGCCGTGGCACGAGCCGCTCGTCGAGCGCCGCATCGAGGTGCGCGGTGACGACGGGCTCGCGCTCGCCATCGGCCGGCGCTCCTCGGCCGACGAGCCGCTGGTCTGGCGGATCGAGAACGCCCACCTCGAGGAGGAGGTGCGGATCGGTCTCGACGAGGACCTGTTCTGGGACTGCGTCGATCGGGTGCTCTACCCGCACCGTGTCCCGCAACGGCAGGTCGCGGCCTGGGTGACGCACTTGACGAACTACCTGCACGCGGCGCGCCCGAGCGACGTCGTGCTGCTGCACGACGACGTGCAGCATCCCGACTGCACCGCGGCGTGCCTCACGCCGACCGCGCGCGCGCCGCTCGAGGCGTCGCTCGGCACCTTCGGCTTCGACCCGGCGACCGCGGAATGCGTGCGGAGCTTGTTCGACGACCCGGAGTTCCCGCCGCTCAGAGTGACGCGTCGGTTGACCACGACGCTCGGGCCGCGGCGGACGCTCTCGCGCGCCGCCGCACGCCTTGACTCGCCGGACCCCCTCGTCTAGAGCCCGCGTAGCTTGCCCGTCCGCTCGACTTGGGCGGTGCAAACGACGCGGCCCATGCGCAGCGAGGGACTCGACGCCCACGGCACAGTTCGTTCGCTCGCGGACGGCTGGCAGGCGCTCGACCGGGCGACCGCGCTGACCCTCGCCCGCGCGCGCGGGGCCGAGCTCGAGGAGCTGCGCGCGCGCGCCCGCGCGCTGCGTGACGCCGGCAAGGGACGGCGGATCACCTACTCGCGGAAGGCCTTCTTCCCGGTCACCAACCTGTGCCGGGACCGCTGCGCGTACTGCACGTTCCGCCGCGACGAGGGCGAGGACGGCGCCTGGACGATGCAGCCGGACGAGATCCGGGCGTGGGCCGAGCGGGCACGCGCGCTGGACTGCGTCGAGGCGCTGATGTGCCTCGGCGACAGGCCCGAGGCCGTCTTCCCGGGGTACCGCGCGTTCCTCGCCTCGCGCGGGCACCGCTCGACGATCGACTACGTCGCGGAGGCGTGCCGCATCGCGCTCGACGCGGGGCTCCTGCCGCACTCGAACCCCGGTGTCATGAGCGCCGACGACCTGGCGCACCTCAAGCCGCTCAACGCGAGCCTCGGCCTGATGCTCGAGACGACGAGCGAGCGGCTCCGCACCAAGGGACACGCCCACTACTACGCGCCGGACAAGGAGCCGCGGCTGCGCCTCGAGGTGCTGCGCGAGGCGGGCGAGCAGCGCATTCCGTTCACGACCGGTATCCTGATCGGCATCGGTGAGACGCCCGAGGAGCGCGTGGATGCCCTCCTGGCGATCGCGCACTTGCACCAGCACTACGGCCATGTGCAGGAAGTGATCGTGCAGAACTTCCGCGCCAAGCCCGAGATCCCGATGGCGACGTGCGATGAGCCCGACGCCGCCGAGCTCGCGCGCACGGTCGCGCTCGCGCGCCTGATCCTCGGACCGGAGATGAACGTCCAGGTGCCGCCCAACCTGTCGCCCGAGGCTCTCGCCTACCTGCTCGACAGCGGGATCAACGACCTGGGCGGCATCTCGCCGCTGACCCCCGACTACGTGAACCCCGAGGCGCCGTGGCCGCATCTCGCGGCTCTCGAGCGCGACTGCGCCCGCGCGGGCTACGAGCTCGCCGAGCGCCTGCCGATCTATCCCGAGTTCATCGAGCGTCCCGGCTTCGTCGACCCGGGGCTCGTCGGGCGCGTTCGCCGCGCCCAGGCGGAGATCGACGCGCGCAACGCCCGCTGCCAGGAGAGCGCATGACCAAGGTGCCCGATGAGGTGCGGGCGCTGCTGCCGGACGGACCTCCGGTCGAGCGCCGGCTCGCCGCTGCGTCTGCCGACGTCGCCCGGGTGCTCGAGCGCGCGCTCGCCGGCAAGCCGCCCACCGAGGAGGAGCTGGAGCGTCTGCTCGCCGTCGAGGGCGACGACCTCCGCGCCCTGATCACGGTCGCGGATGCGATCCGCCGCGAGGACGTGGGCGACGTCGTCACGTACGTGATCAACCGCAACGTGAACTTCACGAACGTCTGCTTCGTGAACTGTCAGTTCTGCGCCTTCAAGCGCCAGCGCTGGGAGAGCGACGCGTACAGCCACGACGTCGACACCGTGCTCGCCAAGGTCGACGAGGCGGTGCGCCGCGGCGCGACCGAGATCTGCATGCAGGGCGGGATCAACCCGCAGATGGGCGCGTTCACCTACCGCGACATGCTGCGCGCGATCAAAGGCGCGTTCCCGGCGATCCACCTGCACGCCTTCTCGCCGATGGAGGTGATGTACGGGGCGCGGCGCACGAACATGCCGTACGCCGAGTACCTGGCGATGCTGCGCGACGCGGGGCTGGGCAGCATCCCGGGCACGGCCGCCGAGATCCTCGACGACGACGTGCGGGAGATCCTCTCGCACAAGAAGGTGGACGTCGCGACCTGGGTCGAGATCATCACCTCGGCGCACCGGCTCGGCATCCCGAGCACGGCGACGATCATGTACGGCCACGTGGAGACCGACCGTCACATCGCCGCGCACCTCGGGCTGATCCGCCGCCTGCAGCGCGAGACCGGCGGCTTCACCGAGTTCGTCCCGCTGCGCTTCATCCACCAGAACACCGCCCTCTTCCAGCGCGGACTGGTCGTGCCGCGCCCGACCGGGGCGCCGGATCTGCGGATGTACGCCGCGTGCCGCGTCTTCTTCCGCGGCACGATCGACAACCTGCAGACGTCCTGGGTGAAGCTCGGGCACGAGCTCGCGGCGCTCTCGCTCGCCGCGGGCGTGAACGACTTCGGCGGGACGCTCATGGAGGAGAGCATCTCGCGCGAGGCGGGCGCGGACGCCGGCGAGTACACCTCGGTCGAGGAGATCCAGCGCCTGGTCCGCTCGATGGGGCGGATCCCGCGGCAGCGGACGACGCTCTACCGGCTGGTCTCGACCGATCCAGCGGCGGCGGGCACGCCGCCGTCCCAGGAGCGGCCGCCGGCCGCGTTCGCCGGCGCGTGAGCGCGAAGCGCCCCGGCAAGGTCGCGGTCCTCGCGGGCGGGGTCGGCGCGGCACGCCTGCTCCGCGGGCTCGCGCCGCTGGTCGCGCGCGGCCACCTGACGGTCGTCGTCAACACCGCGGACGACGACTGCTTCTACGGGCTGCACGTCTCGCCCGACATCGACACGGTCCTCTACACGCTCGCCGGGCTCGCGGACCCGGTGCGCGGCTGGGGGATCCACGGCGACACGTTCCACATGCTCTCGGCGCTCGCGCGCTACGAGCGCGAGGTCTGGTTTCAGCTCGGCGACCGCGACCTCGCGACGCACATCTTCCGCACCGCGCAGCTGCGCGCCGGCCAGACCCTGTCGCAGATCACCGCGCTGCAGGCGCGGAGCCTCGGCGTGCACGCGCGTGTCCTGCCGATGAGCGACGACCCCGTGCGGACGATCGTCGAGACCACCGGCGGGAAGCGCTCCTTCCAGGAGTACCTGGTGCGCGACCGGGCGCGCGAGACCGTGCGCTCGCTGGTCTACTCGGGAGCGCGCTCGGCGCGGCCTGCGCCCGGCGTCCGCGCGGCGCTCGAGGAGGCCGACCTGATCGTCATCGCGCCGAGCAACCCGCTGGTCAGCATCGCGCCGATCCTCGCCGTTCCGGGCATCCGTCAGACCTTGCGCCGCGCCGAGGCGCCGGTGGTCGCGGTGTCGCCGCTCATCGGCGGGCGTCCCGTGAAGGGGCCGGCGGACAAGATGATGCGGGCGCTCGGCGTCGCGCCGACGCCGCTCGGGCTCGCCGACTTCTACGCCGACGTGCTCGACGCGATGGTGCTCGACAGCGCCGACCGAGCGTACGCGCCGCGGCTCGCGGAGCGCGGCATCGCCTGCACATGCCTCGCGACGCTCATGCGCTCGCCGGTGCGCTCGATGGCCGTCGCGCGCGCAGTGCTGGCGCTCGGAGCCTCGCTCCCGCGGCGTCGCAAGCTCGCGAGCTGAAGCGTGGCGATCGTCATCCTGCCGCTCACCGGAATGCCGCCGGTGCGGCCCGGGGACGACCTGGCGGCGCTGATCGGCGCGGCGATCGAGGAGGCGCGGGTCGGCCTCAAGCCCGGTGACGCGCTCGTCGTCTGCCAGAAGGTGGTGTCGAAGGCGGAGGGACGGGTCGTCGCGCTCGCCGACGTCGAGCCGTCGCCCTTCGCCCGCCGCTGGGCCGAGACGCACGGCAAGGACCCGCGCCTGGTCGAGCTCGTCCTGCGCGAGAGCACGCGGATCGTGCGCATGGACGGCGGCAACCTGATCGTCGAGACCGGCCCGGGCTGGGTGTGCGCCAACGCGGGGATCGATCAATCCAACGCGGTCGCCGACGACACCGTGACGCTCCTGCCGCTCGACCCCGACACCTCGGCGGAGCGGCTGCGCGCGGCGCTTCGCGCCCGCTTCCAGGTCGACCTGGCGGTGCTCATCACCGACACCTTCGGCCGGCCGTGGCGCGAGGGTCAGGTCGAGTTCGCGCTCGGGGTCGCGGGGATGGCGCCGCTCGAGGACCTGCGCGGCACGCGCGACCTGGTCGGGCACGAGCTCGGCGCGACGGTGATCGGCATCGCCGACGAGATCGCCTGCGCCGCGGGGCTCGTGATGCGCAAGGCGGCGGGTGTACCCGCCGTCCTGGTGCGCGGCTGCGCGCTACCCGCCGAGGAGAGCGGCCCGGACGCGAAGCGTGGCGGCAAGTCGGTGATCCGGCGGCGGAAGAACGACCTCTTCCGCTGACTTTCGCCGAGCGCGCCGCCGGGCGCGCTCGTCACGCGGTCGCGTCCTCAGCCCAGGGGGGCACCGCCGGGCGGTCCGTCGGCAGGGCGTGCGGCGGGCGGACCCAGCGGGGGTCGCGCCCGGGAGGGATCGGGACGCGCTCGTGCTGGCGCTGCGCGAGGCGACGCAGGATGCGCATCGAGCTCTCGAACTCGTCCATCGAGCGCGTCTCGACGCGGCCTTCGGCGACGAGCCGGTCGAACAGCTCCTCGCCGCGCTGCGTCCGCAGGATGGTGATCGTCCAGTCCATCGAGCCCACGCCGCCGCAGGAGATGTCCGCCACCTCGCCCGTGAAGTCGCCGCAGTGGTGGCACTCGGGCCGCGCGTACTCCTGCGCCCGCTTGAGCGGCATCTCGATGAGCTCGCCACCCTTCTTGTAGATCAGAACCTTGCCCTTGACGTTGAACTTCTCGACCTCGGAGAGCGGCACGCCCATGTCGCGCTCGATCTTCTGCTGCATGAGGCCCTCGTAGGTGAAGACCTCGGTGCAGAGGAGCCCGATGGTCAGCACGACGCGCTCGCCGAAGCCCTTCAGGAACTTCGTCTGGCGCTCGATGTGCTTCTCCTTCTTGCGGCCGTTGTCGAGGTAGGACGGGTCGGCCTGCTGCATCTTGCGCACCGGCGTCACCTGGCAGGGGACGCCAACGAAGGCGATCCGCGTGCAGCCCTTCTCCTCCGCCTGCTCGAGCGCGAGGTCGTTCGGGCAGTAGGTGTACCAGGAGCCGGCGGTCGCGAGCGCCTCCTCGCGCGAGGTAACGAGCCGCGGCACCGGATGGGCCGGGCGCTCGGGGTCGCGCGCCGACACCGCCGCACCGTCGAACAGGCCCTTCTCGAAGCCGTAGGCGAGCAGCGTCGTCACCACCCCGCCGTCCTGACAGCTCCGCAGCACCGCGGGATCCGTCGAGCGCGCCGCGACGATCCGCCGGTAGCGGCCGAAGACGCCGTCCTGCTGGCCGGTCTCCCCGGCGAAGACCGCGTCGGCGAGCTGGAACTCGCGTGGGTAGAGACGCGGGCAGACCTGGGCGCAGACGTCGCACCCGATCCCCTCGCTGATGCCGCAGAAGTCGTGCGGCGCCGAGGCCTTCGCCGTCTGGCGCGGCTTGCCGGCGACGTACTCGATCACGTTGTGCGGGCAGACGAGGACGCAGGAGCCGCACTCGCAGCAGCTCCCGTACGCGACGACCTCGTTCATCATCTGCTTGAAGGTCGGGCGGCGCGGCTGGGACATCGGCTCAGTCGTAGCGGATGAGCGCGTGGACGGGTACCGGGGCCAGCGCCTGCCGGCCGCCGAGGAAGGCGAGCTCGATCAGGAAGGCGCAGGCGACGGGCTCGCCCTCGAGGCGCCGGATCAGGTCGAGGCCGGCGCGCGCCGTCCCGCCCGTGGCGAGCAGGTCGTCGACCAGCAGGACGCGGTGGCCGCGCCCGACCGCGTCCTGGTGGATCTCGAGCGAGTCGGTGCCGTACTCGAGCTCGTACGACGCGGAGTGCGTCTGCCAGGGCAGCTTGCCCGGCTTGCGGACGATCGCGAGGCCGACGCCGAGAGCCACGGCCACCGGCGCGCCCAGGATGAAGCCGCGGGACTCGATGCCCAGCACGGCGTCGACCTTGCCGTGGAACGGCTCGGCGAGGCGGTCGACCGCCTCTTTGAAGGCGGCCCCGTTCGCGAGCAAGGGGGTGATGTCCTTGAAGACGATGCCGGGCTTCGGGAAGTCCGGGATGTCGCGGATCCACCGCGTCAGGTCGCTCTGCATGCTCGTTCGTCAACCTCCGGTGCGGCGCTTGCCCTGCTGCGCGAGCACGGCCGAGGGCGCCTTCTTGGGCGGCAGGAAGGCCAGCGGGTCGCGCGCGCGGTTGTCCTTGCGGACCTCGAAGTGCAGGTTCGGCCCGGTGGTCCTTCCCGTTCGACCGACGAATGCAATCACGGCGCCCCGTGCAACACGAGCCCCTTGTTTCACGAGGTTCTTGCTGTTGTGCGCGTACACCGTGGTGAGGCCGTCGCGGTGCGCGAGGATCACGACCTTCCCGTAGCCGCGCAGGACGCCGGTGTAGACCACGGTGCCGTCGAGCGCGGCGCGGACCGGGGTGCCCTCCGGCGCCGCGATGTCGATCCCGTCGTGATGCGCGTTGCCGCGCGGCCCGAAGGTCGAGCTCACCGTGCCGTGGGCGGGCCAGGCAAAGCGCCCGTCGTCGGCTCCCCGGCGACCAGTTTTTGCTTTACGATCGCCGCCAATGAGACCGCAGCCGGCCGCGAGCGTCGCGACGAGGACGAGCGCCAGCACCCGGCGGACGGCACCGCCACCCGGCCATCCCCTCGCCCGCCGCCTCGTCCTCCCCGCCGCCATGACCGCCTGCATTCCCGTGCACGCGGGTGCATCCCCGCTCTAGCGGGCGAACCCGTAGCGGCCGAGGAGCTTCACGAAGCGACAGTCGCCGATGTACTCCTCGGTCACGCCGGAAGCATCGACGCGCAGACGAAGCAGGGTCTGCGAGTCCTCCTCGCCGATCGGGACGACGAGCCGGCCACCGGCGCGGAGCTGCGACAGGAGCGGACGGGGGATCTGCGGCGTGCCGGCGGTCACGATGATCGCGTCGAACGGCGCCTCCGCGTTCCAGCCGATCGTCCCGTCGCCGACCCGCAGGGCCACGTTGTAGTGGCCGAGCTGGTCGAGCAGGGTCCGCGCGCGGCCGGCGAGCGCGGCGATGCGCTCGATGGTGAAGACGTTCGCGCAGAGCCGGGCGAGGACGGCCGTCTGGTAGCCCGAGCCGGTGCCGATCTCGAGCACGCGCTCGGTCCCCTGCAGCTCGAGCGCCTCGGTCATCAGGGCCACCGTGTAGGGGTGGGAGATCGTCTGCCCGAAGCCGATCGGCAGGGGGTGGTCGTCATAGGCGCGCTCGCGCAGGGCCTCGGGCACGAACAGGTGCCGCGGGGTCGTCGCCATGGCCGAGAGCACGCGCCGGTCGCGGATGCCCCGCGCCGCGAGCTGCTCATCGACCATTCGCTTGCGGAGCCGGTCAAAGAGCATCGACCGCAACTCCGCATCCTCCCCACCCAACCACGGCGCACGCCTAGCAGAGGTTGCCCAGGCGGAGCAAGCGGTCGGAGGCGGCAGGAAAAAAGTCGGGACGGCCAGATTTGAACTGGCGACCCCCTGCACCCCAAGCAGGTGCGCTACCAGGCTGCGCCACGCCCCGACCCCGGCCTCTGTACTTGCTTTGCGGCCGGGGAGCAAGGTGACCGCAAGCCGAGGCTTGCGGTTCTCCCCGGCCGGCTGTGGACAAACCGCGCAGCGGCGCACGAAGGAGCGGAACCTTGCAGGGCTGCGCGGACCGGCGGGCCGCGAAACGACCAAAGTTGCCCGAACGACGAGAACTTACGCGGTTCCGAGGGGCATACGGCTTGCTCGCGGTCGCCCGCACGGTGGGCCATCGAACCCGCTCGTCCCGACCATCACGGGACCCTGGATGACCCCCCGCTGACGTATCCCCAGACCGCGTACGGAGGAATGATGCTGGCCCTGTCCGACCCCACCGCGACCCTGTGTACGGCCGTCGTCGCCGGATTCGCCTTCGGCCTCCTGCTGCTCGGGAACCATCGTCGCTAGCTCATCCCTGCTCGGGGCCCCACGCCCCGAGCCCGCTTCGGAGGCCCACCACCGATGAAAGCTCACAACTCCTCGCTGGCGCGCAAGACGTCCGCCTTCACCGACGATGCCCGGGCCACGAGCCGTACCCGGGGGATGGCGGTCACTTCGGCCCACGACCGAGCTCCAGCCTCACGCCCGCAGGCCGAGACCCCCCCGAACAACCGGCGGCGCAGCGAGCGCGTGTCCAACCGCGACGCGAACCCGTTCGGCCCGGACGTGATCCTGCCCGAGCAGTTCTACGACCAGCGGCCCGGCATGGAGCACGTCTCCGGCGAGAAGGCCCTCATGCTGGCCGTGCTCGAGGACGGGATCCGCTGCTTCCAGGAGCACCTGAAGAACCCGCGGGTGCGTCCCCGGCTTCTCGCCCGGCAGGCGGAGAAATGGATCCGCTCGTCGGACTGGGACTGGCCGTTCTCGTTCAACAACGTCTGCGAGTCCCTGTCGCTGAACCCGGACTGCCTGCGCAGCCGTCTCCTCGAGCCGCGCCCGGAAGGCGAGCCGGCGCCAAAGCCGCGCCCGTCGAGCCACCGGGTCTACCGGCTCACCCCCCGCGTCAAGCCTCCCCGGCGCCGCTGAGCGGCCGCCGGAAGTGCGGCGCCGGCGGCGGCTCGTCCGTCGCCGGCGCCGACGCGCGCCTCAGCGCGACGCCGACGGGGAGTCGATCGAGGCGCTCGTCGACGTCGAAGGCGACGATGACGGCGTCGGTGCGGCCGGAGGCGTGGCCGCCTCGGCAGCGCGCAGGCCGTCGTTGATCGAGTTCTTCAGCACCTGGCTCGCCTTGAACGAGAGTACCCGGCGGCCGGAGATGATGATCTCCTCGCCGGTCTGCGGATTGCGTCCCTTGCGCGGACGCTTCTCGTTCACGACGAAGTTGCCGAAGCCGGACAGCTTCACCTTCTCGCCGGCCTCGAGGCGCGACTTGATCAGCTCGAACACGAGGTCGACGACGTCGCTCGCGTCCTTCTTCGAGGACTTCGCCCGCTCGTAGATCCGTTCGACGATGTCTGCCTTCGTCATCTCTCGACTCCGAGGCCTTCTACGCCGCGGTGCCGGCGGAATTCAACCACGGTCCTGAATCGGGGCGCACGTCACGCGGCGAGCGCCGCCTTCGCCCGCTCCGCGATCGCGCCGAACGCGCTCGCATCGCGTGCGGCCAGGTCCGCGAGCACCTTCCGATCCATCTCGATCCCGGCGCGCCGGAGACCCTCGATGAAGCGGTTGTACGACAGACCGAAGCCCCGCGCCGCGGCGTTGATCCGGACGATCCACAGCGAGCGGAACTCGCGCTTGCGCACCTTGCGGTCGCGGTAGGCGTAGGTGAGGCCCTTCTCGACCGTCTCGCGCGCCTGGCGGTAGAGCTTGCGTCGCCCGCCGACGTTGCCCTTGGCGAGCTTCAGGTACTTCTTGCGGCGCTGGCGCGCCTTCTGGCCGCGCTTGACCCGTGGCATCGGTCCTCCTCAGAGATACGGCAGCAAGCGCTTCACCGCGCGGACGTCGACCGACGCGACGAGCGCGGGGTGGCGGAGCTTCCTCTTGACCTTGCGCGTCTTCACCGACATCTGGTGTCGCGCGAAGGCGTGCGAACGCTTGATCTTGCCCGTTCCCGTGACCTTGAAGCGCTTGGCAGCGGAACGGTTCGTCCTGATCTTCGGCATGATGTGATCCTCGTCGGGCGGGCTCAGCGAGCCTCGGCGCGGGCGGCTTCCTCGGGCGGCGTCGCGGCGCGGCTCGGCGGGCGGCTCTGCTCGACCACGGCGGCGACGAACGTCTCCAGGGGCTCGGCGGGCCGGTTCGGGGCGCCCCGCCAGCGCGGCGCGACCGTACCGGACTCCGCCTCCTTGTCCCCGACGACCGCGATCACCGGGATCTTGGCGACCTCCGCCGCACGAATCTTGAACCCGAGCTTCTCGTTGCGCTGATCGACCTCCACGCGCACGCCGGCGGCCTCGAGCCGGCTGCCGACCCGCGCCGCGTAGTCCGCGACGCGATCGGTTACGCTTAACACCCGGACCTGAACGGGCGCCAGCCAGCACGGCAGCGCACCCGCCGTGTGCTCGAGCAGGATCGCGATGAAGCGCTCGATCGAGCCGAGCACCGCCCGGTGCAGCATGGCCGGGCGCCCCTCGGTGCCGTCCGGCCGGACGTAGCGGATCCCGAAGCGGTCGGGCATCGCGCAGTCGATCTGGATGGTCGACAGCGTCCAGGCGCGCTTCAGGGCGTCGCGGAAGTTGAAGGCGATCTTCGGCCCGTAGAACGCCCCGTCGCCGGGGCTCACGGTGTACTCGAAGCCCGCCCGCGTGAGCCCGTCGCGCAGCGTCTTCTCGGCCGCCTCCCAGAGCTCGAGCTCACCGAGGAACTTCTCGGGCCGGGTCTCGACCGCGACCGCGACGTCGGTGAAGCCGAACGCGTCGTACACCTCGCGGGTCATCGCGAGGAAGGCCGCGAGCTCGTCGTCCACCTGCTCGGGGGTGCAGAAGATGTGCGCGTCGTCCTGCGTGAAGCCGCGGACCCGGGTGAGGCCGGTCAGCACGCCGGAGCGCTCGAAGCGGTGCAGGCGCGAGAAGTCGGCCATGCGGATCGGCAGGTCGCGGTAGGACTTCTTGCCCTGACCGAAGAGGTACACGTGGCCCGGGCAGTTCATCGGCTTGATGCCGTACTCCTCGCCGTCCGCCTCGACGAGGAACATGTCGTCACGATAGCTCTCGTAATGTCCCGAGGTCTTGAAGATCTCCGTCTTGTAGAGGAGCGGCGTGATGACCTCGGTGTAGCCGTAGCGCCGGTAGAGGTCGCGGATGTAGTCGACGAGCGTGTTGTAGATCACCGTCCCCTTCGCGTGGAAGAACGGGATCCCGGGCGCGATCGGATGCAGGGAGAACAGGTCGAGCGCGGGGCCGAGGCGACGGTGATCGCGCTTCTTCGCCTCCTCGAGCAGCGCGAGGTGCTCCTCGAGCGCGGCCTTGTCGGCGAACGCCGTGCCGTAGATCCGCTGCAGCATCGGGTTGCGCTCGTCACCCCGCCAGTAGGCGCCCGCGACGTGCGTGAGTTTAAAGGCGCCGAGCTTGCCCGTGGAGGTGACGTGCGGCCCGCGGCAGAGGTCGGTGAACTCGCCCTGCGTGTAGAGACCGATCGGCTCGTCGGGCGGAATGGACTCGATGATCTCGGCCTTGAAGTGCTCGCCGATCTCCCGGAAGCGGCGCACCGCCTCGTCGCGCTCCACGACACTGCGCTTCACCGGGTGGTTCTCCTTGACGATCTTGCGCATCTCCGCCTCGATGCGCTCGAGGTCCTTCGGGGTGAAGCCGCGCTCGTAGGCGAAGTCGTAGTAGAAGCCGTCCTCGATGACCGGACCGATCGTGACCTGCGCCTCGGGGAAGAGGCGCTTCACGGCCTGCGCGAGCAGGTGCGCGGTCGAGTGGCGGATCACCTCGAGGCCGTCGGGCGTCGACGGCAAGATCGGCTCCAGCTCGCCGTCGTGCTGAAGCGGCCTCGAGAGGTCGATCGGCTTGCCGTCGAAGCGTGCCGCGATCGCGTCGTTCAGCGCACCGGCGCGTTTCAGCACCGCGCCGGCGGTCTCACCGGCGGCGGCGCGAACGGGCTCGCGGCCCGGAATGCGTACAAAGATCGCGGACATGCGACGGCCTGGGTGATAGGCACGGGCGGGATTGAACCGCCGACCTCTTCCGTGTCAAGGAAGCGCTCTCCCACTGAGCTACGTGCCTTCAGGTCTGCTGGGTCAACCGCTCCAAGTACCAACGCCCCGTCGCAGTGTCAACCGGCGCTCCCGGCAGGTGCCCGCCGCGATTGGACTCTGGTTTGACGCCGTACCGCACGTCCGCAGCCTCGCCGCCGCTCTTCAAACGTGGAAACGGAAGTGGATGACGTCGCCGTCGGCGACCACGTAGTCCTTCCCCTCGAGCCGTAGCTTGCCCGCCTCGCGGCAGCGCGCCTCGCTGCCCAGCTCGACCAGGGCCTCGTACGGGATCACCTCCGCGCGGATGAAGCCGCGCGCGATGTCGCTGTGGATCTTGCCCGCCGCGACCTGCGCGACGTCGCCCCGGCGGATCGTCCAGGCCCGCACCTCGTCCTCCCCGGCGGTCAAGAAGCTCATCAGGTTGAGCAGCGCGTAGGACGCCTGGATGAAGCGGTCCCGCGCCGACTCGGTGAGGCCGAGGTCGCGCTCGAAGGCGCGGCGGTCCGCCGGGTCGAGCTCGGCGATCTCCATCTCGACCTTGCCGGAGATGACGACCAGCGACAGCCCCTCGCGCTCGACGAACTCCCGGACCGGCTCGGGAGCCGGGTCCGCGACCGCGTCCTCGTCGACGTTGAGCACGGTGAGGCGCAGCTTGAGGGTGAGGAAGCCGAAGCCCGCGATGGCGGTCTCCTCCTCGCGCGACAGCCCGAGCCGGCGGATCTCCTGCTCCGCCTCCAGCGCGACGCGGATCTTCTCGAGCAGCTCTCGCTCGCGCTCCTTGCCCTTCTCGCGCTTCAAGCGCTCGAGGCGGCGCTCGACGATCGCGAGGTCCGCGACGACGAGCTCCGTCTTGAAGCTCTCGAGGTCGCGCAGCGGATCGGGATCGGGCTGCGCCGGGTCGTGGAAGGCGCGCACCACGTGCGCGAGCGCGTCGACCTCGCGCATCTGGCTGATCACCCGCTCGTCGAGCCGTCCGCCGGCGGTCGGCGGATCGGGGAAGTCGACAAAGGTCATCTCCGCGTAGGTGACCTTCTTCGGCTTAAAGATCTCGGCGAGCTTGTCGACGCGCTCGTCCGGCACCTTGATCACGCCCAGGTTCGGCTTGGCCGACGCGGACGACGTGCCGAGGCCGACGTCGGCCTTGAGCCCGGTGAGGGCGTTGAAGATCGTGGTCTTGCCGGAGCCGGGGAAGCCGGCGATCCCCATCCGCACGGCGGCTACCCTCGCTCGACCGCCTGCACGCCGAGCAGCCCGCGCTCGTGCGCGCGGCAGATCGCGACGACGCTCTTCGCGTCGACGATCTCGCCGTCGGCGAGCTTGCGCAGGACGTCGGCGACCAGCACGGGACGGATCTCGACGATCACCTCGTCGTCGTCGAGCTTCTGCGGCGCGGGCGTCAAGCCGCGCGCGAGGAACAGGTGGATGCGCTCGGTCGTGTAGCCCGGCGCCGGGACGACCTCGCCGAGCTCGACGAGCTCGGCGGCGGCCATGCCCGCCTCCTCGATCAGCTCGCGGTGCGCGCACTCGCGCGGCGACTCGCCGGAGGCGAGCGTGCCGGCCGGGATCTCCCAGAGCATCCCGTCGACCGCGTGGCGGAACTGGTGGAGGAGCAGGATCTCACCGTTCCCGGTGAGCGGCACCACGGCGGCCGCGCCGGGATGGCGGATTACCTCGAGGTCGGTCTCGGCGCCGCCCGGCAGGCGCACGCGCTCGATGCCGACGTCGAGGATGCGACCGCGATGGATCTGCGTGCGGGAGAGGACGACGGCGCGCGACATCCCGGGGACCATAGCAAGGCCGGCGTCGCGCACAACGCGTTGCGCGTCCCTGCGCGTCGTACTAGGCGATCGGGCGGGAGGTCCCTCGATGGCGCTCAAGCGTGCACAGATTCGACTCACTCCCGAGGAGCGAAAGGAGTTCCTCGCCAAGGGGCACACGATCTACCTCGCGACGCACGGTGAGGACGGGTACCCGCACCTGATCGCCATGTGGTACGCGGTCGAGGACGACGGCTCGATCGTCATGACAACCTTCCGCAAGTCGCAGAAGGTCAAGAACCTGCGCCGCGACCCGCGCTGCGCCCTGCTGCTCGAGACGGGCAAGACCTACAATGAGCTGAAGGGCCTGTTCCTGCGCGGCGAGTGCGAGATCATCGAGGACGAGGAGCGGACGCTCCAGACCCTCGCCAAGATCGGCGCGCGCGCCGCGGGCTCCGGCGTGCCGCCGAACCGGGAAGCGATGGAGGCCATGCGCGGGCAGGCCCGCAAGCGCGTGACGCTGGTCTTCCGGCCGAAGAAGGTCCGGAGCTGGGATCACGCGAAGCTCGGCGGGGCGTACTGAGGGACCGAGCGTCGGCCGCGCGGCGCGCGCCGCCCTGCTACTCGGCCGTCGCTTCCGGAAGGACCTTGACGGTGATCGTCGCCTTGATGTCGTGCGCGATGCCGACCCGGATGCGGTAGGTGCCGAGGCGCTTGATCGGGTCCTCGAGCTCGATCCGCCGCCGGTCGACCTTGATGCCGCGCGACGCGAGGTGGCGCTCGATGTCGAGGTTCGTGACCGAGCCGTAGAGGCGGTCCTCCTCGCCGGCCCGTGCGTGGATCTCGACCACGAGCCCTTCGAGCTTGTCCGCCTCGGCGCGCGCCGCCTTGCGCTCACGCTCGCGCTTGATGGCGATGAGCCGCTTCTCGTGCTCGAGCGCGGCCAGGTTGCGCCGGCTCGCCTCGACCGCCATGCCGCGCGGCAGCAGGTAGTTGCGCGCGTAGCCGGGCTTCACCTTGACGACGTCGCCCATCGCGCCGAGGTTCGCGACGTCCTCTCGCAGGATCACTTCCATCGCGTCGTTTCCCGGGGTCCGCTCAGTTCCGGACCAGCGTGAAGGGCAGCAGCGCCGTCGCCCGCGCCCGCTTGATCGCCGCGGTGAGGCGGCGCTGGTGCTTCGCGCAGTTGCCGGTGATCCGGCTCGGGATGATCTTGCCGCGCTCGGTGATGAAGTTGGAGAGGACGCGTACCTCCTTGTAGTCGAGCGGTAGCGTCTTCTCGGCGCAGAACCGGCACACCTTGCGGCGGCCGCCGCGACGGCGGAAGAGCGCCTTCTCGTCGCGCGCGCGGGTCGTCTTCTTGGGGGCAGCCTCTCCTGCTGGTGCTCCCGCTGCTCCTCCTGCCGGTGGCTTGGTAGGCGTCATTGCTGGCTGAACCTCTCGCTGGCTTCGCTGCGCCGCAAACGTCCGCGGCTCACGTCAGCTCGGGCGACTCGGCGTCGCCGGCTTCCTCGGCGGGGCTCTCGTCGCTCGCCTCGACTTGCGGCTCTTCGGCCTCGCCGCCCTCGCGCTCCGCCTCGTCGCGGCGCGAGCGATGCAGCTCGATCGGGGGCCGGTTCGGATCGATCTGGGTCGTCATGTAGCGCAGCACGAGCTCCGAGATGCGCAGGTTCCGCTCGAGCTCCGCGACGGTCTCCCCGCTGCCGCGGAAGACCACGATCACGTAGAAGGCGCGGCGCTGCTTCTGGATCCGGTACGCGAGGTCGCGCAGGCCCCACTCCACCACCTGCGTCACCTCGCCGCCGTTGCTCGTGATGATCTGCTTCACCCGCTCGAGCTGGTCCTTGATCCCGGCTTCGCCGACGTCGGGGTGATATGCAATCAGAGCCTCGTACGAACGCATGCGGCCTCCCGAAAAGGTGCTTGTCTAACAGCGCCCGAGCGCCCGCTCAAGCGGCCTTCACGCACGGCCCGCGTTGACCCGGTTCATGGCCGCCTCGATGCCCTCGGTGCACCAGGCGCGCACGGCCCGGACGGCCGCCGCGAGCCACTCGTCGAGCTGGTCGCGCTCCTCGGGGGTGAAGGGCGAAAGCACCCAGTCGACCGGGTCGCCCCCCTCAGGCGGGCGCCCGATGCCGATCCGCAGGCGCGGGAAGTCGCGGCTGCCGAGGGCCTCGACCAGCGACTCGAGCCCGCGGTGGCCGGCGGTGCCCCCTCCCCGCTTGAGCTTGATCCGGCCCGCCGGGAGGTCGATCTCGTCGTGCACGACGAGCATCTCCGGGAGCTCGAGCGCGTGCTCACGGACCAGCGCCGCCACCGGCTCGCCGCTCCGGTTCATGTAGGTCTGTGGCTTGACGAGCAGGAGCGGCAGGTCGTCGAGGGTCGCCTCGGCGCACAGGGCGCCGACCGGCACCCGGGCGAAGCGGGCACGCAGCTCGTCCGCCAGGCGGTCGACGACCAGGAACCCCGCGTTGTGCCGCGTCGCAGCGTAGCGCGGACCCGGGTTACCCAGGCCGACGATCGCCTTGCGCACCGGCCGCGGCTACTTCTTCGCCTCGGCCTTCTTCGCCTCGCCCTCCGGCGCGGCGGCCGGGGCTGCTGCGGCGGCGGCCTCCGCCGCTTCGGCCTCGGCGCCCTCGGGCTTCGCCTCGACCGTCGGCGGCGTGACGCTCACCACCGTCTCCGCCGGGTCGAGCACCGGCTCCACGCCGGGCGGCAGCTTCAGGTCCTTGACGTGCAGCGAGTCGTGGATCCCGAGCTCCGACACGTCCACCGCGATGAAGTCGGGGATCGTGGTCGGCAGCGTCCGCACGGGAAGCTCGCGGATGATCGGCTGCAAGATGCCGCCCAGGGTCACGCCCGCGGCCTTGCCCTCGAAGTGCAGCGGGACCTTGACCTCGATCGCCTGGTCGAGGGCCACCTCGTAGAAGTCCGCGTGCAGCGGAAGGCCGGTCACCGGGTGGTACTGGACCTCGCGCAGCAGGACCATCTTCCCGTCCAGAGAGGGGTCGCTCGAGCGCAGCTCGATCAGGTGCGTGCCCTCGAGGTTCGCGACGCTGCGGCTGAAGACGCGAGTGTCGACGCTGAGCATCGTGCTCGGGCTCTTCGGCCCGTAGAAGACCGCGGGGATCCGCCCCGCGGCGCGCGCCCGGCGCGCCTCGCTCTTGCCGCTTCGGGTGCGCGGCTCGACCTCGAGTGTCAGGGTTTCCATCGTCGACTCCAGTTCCGTTCTTTGAATCTCTTCCGAGCTGGTGCCCGCTCAGATGAAGAGCGAGCTGATCGATTCTTCGTTGTGCGTGCGGCGGATCGCCTCCCCGATGAGCTGTGCGACCGACAGCACCTTCACCTTCGCGCAGCTCCGCGCGCGCTCGTTGAGCGCGATCGTGTCGGTGACGATCAGCTCGCTGATGCGCGAGCGCTCGATGCGGTCGATCGCCGGCCCCGACAGGACGGCGTGCGTGCAGGCGGCGATCACCTCGTGCGCGCCCGCGTCGATCGCGGCCTCCGCGGCGTTGCACAGCGTCCCGGCGGTGTCGACCATGTCGTCGACCAGGATCGCGACGCGCGAGCGCACCTCGCCGATGATGCGCATCTCGGCGACCTCGTTCGGCCCCGAGCGGCGCTTGTCGATCACCGCAAGCTCGCCGTCGAGCCGCTTCGCGTAGGCGCGCGCCCGCTCGACGCCGCCGGCGTCTGGCGAGATCACGGTGCAGGCCTCGCGTCCGATGCGCTCGCGCAGGTGGCGGAGAAGCACGGGCGTCGCGTAGAGGTTGTCCACCGGGATGTTGAAGAAGCCCTGGATCTGCCCGGCGTGCAGGTCCATGGTCAGCACGCGCGAGGCGCCGGCCGTCTCGATCAGGTCGGCGACCAGCTTGGCGCTGATCGGCGTGCGCGGCGCGACCTTCCGGTCCTGGCGCGCGTAGCCGTAGTACGGCACGACCGCGGTGATTCGCCCCGCCGACGCCCGCTTGAGCGCGTCGAGCATGAGCAGGAGCTCCATCAGGTGGTCGTTGCCCGGCGTCGAGGTCGACTGGATCACGAAGACGTCGCCGCCGCGGACGTTCTCCTGGATGTCGACGTTGATCTCGCCGTCGCTGAAGCGGCGCGTCTCGGCGACCCCGAGCGGCACGTTCAGGTAGGCGCAGATGTCCCGTGCCAGCGCCGGGTTCGAGCTCCCGGCGAAGATCTTGATGGCGTCTTTCGCGATGTCGCCCCGCAGGTGTCCGTCCATCATCCGACCGTCAGACCGCCGCTTCCCGTTGGTCTCTCGCCTTCGTGAGCTGGGCGGGAAGGATTCGAACCTTCGAATGCCGGATCCAAAGTCCGGTGCCTTACCACTTGGCGACCGCCCAACAGGCCGACGCCAGGGGTTCTAGCGGTATCCCGCGGGGCTCGCCAGGATCCTCGACGGGACGTCCGGAGATACGCGACGGAGCGGGGGCGCGCAAGGAGCCTCCTTCGTCCGGGCGGGTTTGAGCCGTCGTTCCGCCGAGCGTAAAGCGTCTGCATGGCGGACGGGGCGGAGGAGCTGGCGCGCGCGGCTGCGGAGATCGCGCGTGAGGCCGGGGCGCTGATCCGCGAGCGCTTCACCGCGCCTCGCCGCCTCGGGACGAAGTCGCACGCGGTCGACCTCGTGACCGACACCGACCGGGCCGCGGAGGCGCTGATCCTCGAGCGCCTGCGCACCCGCTTTCCCCACCACGCGGCGCTCGGCGAGGAGGCGGGGCTCGTCTCGCCGGCGGCCGGCGCGACCGACCCGCCGCTCTGCTGGGTGATCGATCCGCTCGACGGGACGACGAACTTCGCGCACGGCCTGCCGCACTTCGCGGTGTCGCTCGCCGTCGCCGAGGCGCCCGGCGGACCTCCCGAGACGTCGTCCGCGCAGCGCGCCGCCCGGACCATCGCCGGTGCGGTGTACGACCCGATGCGCGACGAGACCTTCCTCGCGTGGGAGGGCGGTCCGGCGCTGCTCGGCGAGCGGGAGATCTCGGTGTCGGCGGAGGACGACCTCGCGCGAAGCCTGCTCGCGACCGGCTTTCCCTACGATCGGCGCGAGCGCGCCGACGCCTACCTCGCCCACTGGCGGACGTTCCTCGTCCGCTCGCGCGACGTCCGGCGGATCGGCGCCGCGGCGCTCGACCTCGCATGGGTCGCCTGCGGCCGCTTCGACGGCTTCTGGGAGCTCGGTCTTCATCCGTGGGACGTTGCCGCCGGGTCGCTGATCGTCCGCCGGGCGGGCGGCACGGTCAGCGACTTCTGCGGCACGGACCCCGGCCTCGACGCGGCCGAGACGGTCGCGAGCAACGGCCGCATCCACGCGGCGCTGCTCGCCGGGCTCGCCTCGGTCGCGCAGCAGCGGTGACCGGGCGTGGCGAGGCGCGCCGTCGTGTAGTAGGAGCAGGCGCAGCGCGCCCGTGGTGAAACGGATATCACGAGGGTCTCCGGAACCCTAAGTCCCAGTTCGATTCTGGGCGGGCGCACTCCCTCTCCTCCTCCGCCGCGCCGCTACTCGATGTAGCCGAGCGCGCGGAGGCCCTGCTCGATGCGCCGGCCGTAGTCCCGGCCGTGGCGCTTCGCGAGCTCCTCCTCGTGCTCGCGGATCCAGGCGTGCAGGCGCGCCTCGAGCGCCGCCGCCTCCTCCGGCGGATGGGCGGAGAGGTCGACCGTCTCGCCCGGGTCGTTGACCAGGTCGTAGACCTGACGCTTGCCGGTCCCGAGGTCGAAGATGAGCTTTTAGCGGCCGTCGTCGATGCTGCGCAGGTTGGTCTGGAGGCTGCGCGCGACCCCGCTGCCGGGCTGCTCGCGACGCTCGATCCACGGGCGGAGGCTCTTCCCGTCCATCCCGGGCGGCGGCTCGACCGCGAGGAAGTCGAGGATCGTCGGGACCACGTCGAGGTTCTCGACCGGGGTCGCGATGCGTCCCCCGGGCCGGCCGGGCGCCCAGAAGACGAGCGGGATGCGCGTCTCGGTGTCGTACGTCGTGCGGCAGTGCGCGACCGAGCCGTGCTCGAGGAACTCCTCGGCGTGGTCTGCCGTGAGCACGACGAGCGTGTCGTCGAGGAGGCCGTGCTCCTCGAGCGCTTCGAGCAGCCGCGCGAGCTGCTCGTCGAAGTACGCGATCTCCTCGTCGTAGAGGTCGATCAGGTGGCGGATGGCCGCCTGCGACACGAGGTCGGGGCGGCGCTGGCGGAACACGGTCCGCTCGATCATCCCGATCTGGCCCTGCGCGATCCGCGGGTCGCCGACGAAGGGCTTCGCGAAGCGCAGGCGGTGGCTCTTGGGCGGCGCGTACGGTGCGTGCGGGTCGAGGTAGTGGAGGTAGATGAAGAACGGCTCTCGGGCCTTGTCGAGAAGGGCGAGCGCACGACGATTGACGCACGCAGCGTCCTCCCACAGGCAGCTCTCGTCGAACGCGTCGAAGCCGCGGTCGTAGCCGCCGTGCTCGTTGTGCTTGGTCGGTGTCGCACGGACGATCGCGCTGCTCGACACCGCGAGCGTCGTGTAGCCCTTCGCCTTCAGCACCTCGGCGATCGACGGCACGCCCGGCGGGATCGAGAAGTTGCGGAACCCTTGGTGGAAGAAGATTGCCGGGTGACGCGAGGTGAGGAGCGAGTTCACCGAGGGAAAGGTGCATGCGGACTGGCTCCGAGCCCGCTCGAAGACGACGCCGTCGCCCGCGCGCCGCTCGAGCTCCGGCGTGGTGTCGCGTGCGTAGCCGTAGAGGCTCGTGTGGTCGGCGCGCAGCCTGTCGACGAGGATCAGGATCACGTTGCGCACCGGGGGCGCCGTGCCCGCGGCGTCGCGTCGCTCGCAGCCGGACGCGGCGGAAAGGAGAAGCGCGGCGAGGACGACGTGAAGGACCGAGCGGCGTGGCGGAAGCATCGAAGCGGGGAGGATCGCCGGGCCGGTGTGGCGCCGCGGCGGCAACCGACAGGAGATCACGGTCCGGGCCTCGCGGGCAAGACGCTCCGTCGCGCCGTGCGCGGGCCGGCTGCGACGTCCGCAGCGAGGCTGCGGCCGGGCTCGCGACGCGCGCGGCGGCCCGGCCGTGGAGCCTCCGGCAGGGCTCTGTTATTGCCGGGAAGAGCTTCGCGCATGGATCCCGCTCGATCCCTTTCCACCCCGCCGCCGCACGTCGCTCTGCACGACGTGCGCGTGGCCTTCGGCGAGCGCGTCGTGTTCGACGACCTGGATGCGACGTTTGCTCGAGGGCGCGTCTCGGTCATACTGGGCGGAAGTGGGTCCGGGAAGAGCACCTTGCTGCGCCTCATCGCCGGGCTCGTGCGCCCGGACTCCGGCCGCGTCGAGGTCGCAGGCGAGGACGTCACGCGCCTGTCCGACGAGGATCTCTTCCGCGTCCGCACGAAGCTCGGGATGCTGTTCCAGGGCGGGGCTCTTCTGGATTCCCTGACCGTGCTCGACAACCTCGCGCTGCCGCTGCGCGAGCACGCGACGCTGCCCGAGCCCGAGATCGCGCGTCGCGTGCACCAGCAGCTCGCCGCGGTCGGGCTCAGCGACGTCGACGACCTGCTCCCCGGCCAGCTTTCGGGCGGGATGCTGCGCCGCGTAGCGCTCGCCCGGGCGATGATCCTCGAGCCCGAGATCCTGCTCTGCGACGAGCCGTTCTCCGGCCTCGACCCGCTGTCGCTCAAGCGCATCGAGGTCCTCCTGCACAACATCAACCGCCGCCTCGGAACGACGATCCTGATCGTCTCGCACCACATCCCGTCGACCATGCGGCTCGCGGACCGCGTCCTGCTCCTCCTCCCCGGACGGGCGGTGAGCGGCTCGCCCGGCGAGATGCGGAGTAGCGCCGACGCCGAGGTCGCGGACTTCTTCAACGAGGACCTCACCGACGAGGACCTCGCACTGGATGGCTTCCCGGCGAAGGCGGCGGATCGTCCGGGCGCGCCCGGCTGATCGACGGCGATGATCGCGTTCACCCGGGAGCTCGGGTTCCGCTCGCTCGTGCTGATCGCGCAGCTCGGGCGCATGGCGCGCTTCACGGGCGCGATCCTCAAAAGCACGCTCCTTCCGCCGTACCGCGTGCGCCGCTACCTCGAGGAGATCTGGTTGCTCGGCGTGCTGTCGCTGATCATCGTGTGCGTCTCGGGGCTCGCGGTCGGCATGGTGCTCGGTCTGCAGGGGTACAACACGCTCGTGCGCTTCGGCGCGGAGGGCTCGCTGGGCGCCGTGGTCGGCCTCTCGCTGATCCGCGAGCTCGGGCCCGTCCTGACCGCGCTGCTCGTCACCGGACGCGCCGGCTCCGCGACCGCGGCCGAGATCGCATCGATGGTCACCACCGAGCAGCTCGACGGCCTGCGCATGATGTCGATCGACCCGATCGACATGGTCATCCGACCGAAGGCCGCGGCGATGGTCCTCGTGATGCCGATGCTCTCCGCGCTCTTCATCCTGTTCGGCATCGCGGGCGCCTACTTCATCGGCGTGTCGCTTATGCAGCTCGACGCGGGCGTCTTCATGTCGAGCCTCACCTCGGCGGTGCGCTTCAGCGACGACGTCGTCGGCAGCCTGCTGAAGGCGGTGATCTTCGGCTGCCTCGCCGGCCTGATCGCCACGTTCCGCGGCTACTTCGCCACGCCCACCGCGGCCGGTGTGAGCGCCGCGACCACGTCGACCGTCGTCATCACGTCGGTCGCCATCCTGATCAGCGACTACTTCATCACGGCGCTGTGGGGGTTCGAGATTTGATGTCGCGTTCGCCGGCTCGGGACCTGATCGCCGGGGTGTTCGTCCTGCTCGGCCTTGCAGCGATCGCGGTCCTCGCTTTCCGGGTGGGTTCGAACCCGCTGCTCGAACGCGGCGGGCTGCGCCTCTACGCGGTCTTCGACCAGACGGGCGGCCTGAAGCCCCGCGCACCCGTCGAGCTCGCGGGCGTGAAGGTCGGCCAGGTCCGGTCGATCACGCTGAGCGACGACTATCGCGCCCGGGTGGAGATGGACCTCCGCGAGGATCTCCAGCTCCCGATCGACACGAGCGCCTCGATCGTGACCTCCGGGGTCCTCGGCGACCGCTACGTCTCGCTGCAGCTCGGCGGCGACGACCAGATCCTCCGTGACGGCGAGGAGATCACGTTCACCGAATCCGCGGTGATCCTGGAGCGGTTGATCGGCAAGCTCGTGCACAACATGGGTGTCGACAGCGGCGGCGGCGAATGACGACGCGCCGCAGGCTGCTCGCCCTCGCCCTGGCCCTCGCGCTCGCGTCGAGCGGCGCGCGTACCGTCGGGGCGCAAACCACGCCCGACGCCGCGGAGACCGCGGCGGCCGCGGCGGCGGCGCCGACCGGGACCGAGGAGGATCCCTGGGAGCCGTTCAACCGCAAGATGTTCGAGTTCAACGAGGAGCTCGACCACTACGTCCTCCGCCCGGTCGCCAAGGGCTGGGACACGGTGGCGCCCCGCCCCGTGCAGCGCTCGGTCGACAACTTCTTCGACAACCTGCGCTCCCCGGTCCGCTTCGTGAACAACCTGCTGCAGGGCCAGATCGACCCGGCGGCCGTGACGCTGTGCCGCTTCGTCGTCAACACCACGGCCGGCATCGGCGGGCTGATCGACTGGGCGTCCGACATGGGCCTGCCGAGGCAGCCCGCGGACTTCGGCCAGACGCTGGGCAAGTGGGGCGTGCCGGCCGGACCCTACATCGTGTGGCCGGTGCTCGGCTCGTCGAACCCGCGCGACACGGTGGGGCTCGTCGCCGACTCGTACATGGACATCGCGACCCTGTTCGGCGACTTCTTCACGCTCGCCGGGGCGCGCGTCGCGCAGACGGTGAACACGCGCTCGCTGCTCCTCGAAGAGATCGACAACGCGCGCGAGGCGTCACTCGATTTCTACATCTCCGTGCGCAACGCGTACTTCCAGCGCCGGGCGCGGCTCATCGAGGGAGAGTCGGCGACGGAGCTCCCCAGCGAAGACGAGCTGTACTTCCCCGAAGACTCGGAGGAGGAGGTCCTTCCATGAAGCTCCTGCGATCGCTCCTGCTGGCGACGGTCGTGGTGCTCGGCGCCGTGAGCCCGGCCGCTGCGCAGACCCCGCAGGAGCCGCGTGCCTTCATCCAGCACATCGCCGATCAGGTGCTGGCCGTCCTGCGCGACAAGAGCCTTCCGTCGCAGGAGAAGATCGACCGGATCGAGCAGATCGCCTACCAGTACTTCGACTTCCCGACGATCGCGCGGCTCGTCCTCGCCCGCCACTGGCGGTCGTTCACCCCGGAGCAGCAGCAGGAGTTCATCGAGGAGTTCAAGAAGCACCTCTCGGTCACCTACGGGAAGAACGTCGAGCGCTACCGCGACGAGACGATCGAGATCACCGGCGACCGCAAGGAGGCGCGCGGCGACTGGACCGTCAAGTCAAAGATCGTTCGCAGCGGCGGCGACGACGTCCTCGTCGACTACCGTCTGCGCCAGAACTCGGGGCAGTGGAAGATCATCGACGTGACGATCGAGACCGTGAGCCTGGTGGCGAACTTCCGCTCGCAGCTCCAGGACATCGTCGCGAGCCGCGGCCCGGCCGAGACGATCCGCCTGCTGCGCGAGAAGAACGCGTCGGGCCAGAGCATCCTGCCCGACGAGGGAAAGATCGGCGGCGACGGCTAGGTCTCTGCGCGCCGCTGCGGCGGCGGGCGCGCCTTCCGCTCAGCCCCGCCAGGCGATGTGCTGGATCTCGGTGTACTCCTGCATGCCCCAGACACCGCCCTCGCGGCCGAGCCCGGACAGCTTGAAGCCGCCGAACGGGGCGTTGCCGATGTTGCCCGCCCCGTTGATCCAGACGTTGCCCGTGCGGAGCTGGCGCGCGATCTCGACCGCCTTCACCTGGTCGGTGCCGGTGATCATCGCGGCGAGCCCGTAGTCCGAGTCGTTCGCGATCCGGACGGCCTCGTCGAGGTCGGCGTAGGGGATGACCGCGACGACGGGCCCGAAGATCTCCTCCTGCGCGATCTTCATGCGGTTGTCGACGTCGGCGAAGATCGTGGGCTCGAGGAAGTAGCCGGTGTCGAGGCCCGGAGGGCGCCGGCCGCCGGTCACGAGCCGCGCTCCGTCGCGGATGCCGCTCTCGATGTAGGCCTCGATCGCCCGGCGGCGCTCCTCGCGCACGACCGGACCCATCAGCACGCTCGGGTCCGCGGGGTCGCCGATCTTCACGATGTCGCGGTTGCCGACGAAGGCGACCATCTTCTCGACCGAGCGGTCGAGGAGCTCCTTCGGGACGAGGACGCGCGTGCCCATCGCGCAGCCCTGCCCCGAATGGAAGAAGGCGGGCGCGGCGAGCGACGGGGCCGCCATGTCGAGGTTGTCGCCGTCGAGCAGGATGTGCGCCGACTTGCCGCCGAGCTCGAGGTGCACCCGGCGCAGGCGGTCGGCGGCGGCGGCGAGGATCTGCCGGCCGACGACGATCGAGCCCGTGAAGCTGATCTTGTCGACGCTCGGGTGACCCACGAGCTCCTGCGAGACCTCGGGGGACTGGCCCGTCACCCAGTTGATCACGCCCCGCGGCAGGTCGGCCGCCTGCTCGATCAACTCGGCCATCCACAGGTTGATGAGCGGCCCGTAGGGCGACGGCTTCACGACCATCGTGTTGCCGGTCGCGAGCGCCGGGCCGATCTTCTGCGTGAGCACGAAGAGCGGGAAGTTCCACGTCGGGATGAGGCCGCAGACGCCGACCGGCGCGTGGACCACCATGCTCGCGTTGAGCCAGGTGCCCATCGGCGACTGGATGGGCGGCGCGTTCAGCATCTGCTCGAATGGGAACGAGAGCGCGAGGTCGGCGTAGGTGCGCAGGTGGCGGATCGGCCACTCGACCTGCGTGTCGTGCGAGACGTAGCACGCCCCCGCCTCCGCGATCAGGATGCGGCGCATCTCCTCCTTGCGCGCCTCGAGCGCGTCGGCGATCGCGTTCAGGACGCGGGCGCGGTCGTGGCGGGTGCTCTTGCGCCAGGGGCCCTCGTCGAAGGCGCGGCGCGCGGCGGCGATCGCCCGGCGCATGTCCTCGCGGCTCGCGTCCGGCGCGTGGCCGATGATCTCCTCGGTCGCGGGGTTCGGAACGTCGTAGGTTCGTCCGCCCTCGGCCTCAACCCATTCGCCGTCGATCAGCATCCGGTCGTAGACGAACTGCTTCGTGCTCCGGGGTTTCGTCGCGCTCGTCATGCGTTCTCCCTCACGAGGTGCATCGAGCGCCCTTGTCCTGCGCTCGAGGGGGCCGAGTCAAGCGGCCGCGGAGAGTCTCGACGGCGCGGGAGCCGGTCGGGTCAGCGGCCGCGCCAGCGTGGGCGGCGCTTCTCGAGGAAGGCGGCGATCCCCTCGCGCGCGTCGTCGATCGCCGCGTTCTCGCACATCGCGCGCGACGCGAGACCGTAGGCCTCGCTCTCGGCGAGGTCGATCTGCCGGTAGAAGGCCCGCTTGCCGAGCGCGACGGTCGCGGCGCTGGCCGCGGTGATCTTGCTCGCGAGGCGCTCGATCTCCGCATCGAGCTCCGCGGCAGGGACGACGCGGTTCACGAGCCCCCACTCGAGCGCCGCCGCGGCGTCGATCGGCTCGCCGGTGAGCAGCATCTCGAGCGAGCGCTTGCGACCGATCGCCCGCACGACCGGCACGGCGGGCGTCGAGCAGAAGAGCCCGATCCCGACGCCGGGCGTGGCGAACGTCGCCTCCTCGGCGGCGACCGCGAGGTCGCACGCAGCGACGAGCTGGCAGCCGGCCGCGGTCGCGACCCCGTGCACGCGAGCGATGACCGGCTGGGGAAGCTCGTGCAGGCCGAGCATCACCCGCTCGCAAGCGGCGAAGAGCGCCTCGGTCTCGCCCGGTGAAGCGTCCTTCAGCTCACGCAGGTCGTGCCCGGAGCAGAACGCCGGTCCCGCCCCAGCGAGGACGACGACCCGGGCCGGAGACGCGGCGATCTCCTCGAGCGCGCGCTGCAGCTCGGCGAGGAGCGCGCCCGACAGCGCGTTGCGCTGGCGGGGCCGGTTGAGCGTGAGGCGCACGACCGGGCCGCTCGATTCCTGCACGACAAGCGGACCTTCCGGCGCGATGTCGGCTCGCCCCGCCACGTCCGGCTCCCGTCATAGCACGGCAGCGCGGTCGCCGGCGACAGGGTCACGAGAGCTCCTGGTGTTAACCGAACATAACGCCACTGTCTCGATCAGGATACACTGCAAACCCGATGCGTCAGTGGCGTTGCGTCTTCTCGAGAGGACGCCGTGAGCGCCGGACGCTTTCCGCCCGCCCGGGGCTCGGCCCAGCCTGCCGACTCGTCCTTGTCGCGCCGCAGCGCTTCCTCGGAAACTACCGGCTGGTTGGGAGGATACGAGCGGGGCCGGAGGTCGCCCTCGCCGGGCACCAAGGGAACCCAACGCTCCCGCTTGCCGCGGCGCTCCAGGGTCGGATCGCTCGAGAAAAAAGGTCCGCGTCGATGCGTCAGCATGGGAGTCACCTTTGAGACGGGAGACGCGGGCGGGTAGAGCAAGAACGACGCCGCGCGTGCGGACCCCTGGACGGCGCGTCTGGAGCGCGCCGGCTGACGCGGGAAGGACCTTCGCGAGGGAGACCTCGGGGCCGTCGTCAGACGACGGCGGACGAGACCCGCGGCGGGCAGCACTCCGACGTGCCCACCTGTGCGGCGGCCGCCTCCCGGCGCAGGTGCTCGACGATCATCGACTTGATGGTCCGGTGGCAGCCACCACAGCCGTCGCCTGCGCCGCAGGTCGCGGTGACCTGCTGGCGGGTCCGGGCGCCGGCCTGGATGGCGGCGCGCACCCGCTTCTCGGAGACGCCTTGGCACAGGCAAACGATCATGGCTGCGATGCTACTGGAGTTGAAAGTCATTTTCAAGAGCTTTTCGTCGCCTTCAGTGAAAATCGTGTGAAGGAGGGATCACACCCTCCAGTGAAGGCGGCGTCACACCCGGCAGCGAGCGGCCCGAGACCCGCGCGACCCGGACGTGCACGACGCCGTCGTGCCGCTCGAGCCGGCCTTCGATCACCAGCAGCGGCGCCGTGTGCAGGGTGACGCGGAACGCGGCGTAGCGGTCGGGCATGAGGACCGCGTTGCCGGTTCCCGTCTCGTCCTCGAGGGTCAGGAAGCAGATGCCCTTCGCCGTCCCGGGGCGCTGCCGCACGATCACCAGGCCGGCGGTTCGCACCCACGCCCCGTTCTCCAGCGTGGCGAGCCGGGCGAGCGGCACGATCCGCTCGCGCTCGAGCATCGGCCGGAGATGCGCCATCAGGTGCGGGCCGGTGGTGAGGCCGCTCCTTCGGTAGTCGGCGAGCGTCTCGTCGAGCTTCGACATCGGACTTACCCGCGAGCGGGCGGCGCGCGGCGCAAGCCCCGCAAGCAGCGGCTCGCGCACCGGCGACAGGCCGCTCACCTGCCAGAGCGCGGCGCGCCGCTCGGACGCCGCGAGCGCGCCCAGCGCGCCCAGCTCGGCGAGCGCCTCGATCTCCCGCTTCGCGAGCCCGGCGCGGCGCGCGAGGTCGGCGACGTCGCGGAACGGCGCCGCGCTGCGCGCCTGCACGAGACGGAGCGCCGCCTCCTCGCGCAGGCCGTGCACGAAGCGCAGCCCGAGCCGCACCGCGCAGCGTGAGCGCCCTCCCCCGCTCGCGGCGTCGCGCGGCGACGCCGTGCGCTCGATCGTGCAGCGCCAGTCGGAGCGCATCACGTCGATCGGCAGGACGCGCACGCCGTGCCGCTCGGCGTCCTTCACCAGCGTCGCGGGGTGGTAGAAGCCCATAGGCCACGCGTTGAGCAGCGCACAGAGGAACGCCTCCGGGTGGTGCGCCTTCAAGTAGGCGGACGCGTACGCGAGCAGCGCGAAGCTCGCTGCGTGCGACTCGGGGAAGCCGTAGAGCGCGAACGAGGTGATGCCGCGAACGATCTCCTCCGCCTGCTCGCCGACGATGCCGTTTGCCGCGAGACCGCTCCTGAGCTTCGCCTCGATTGCCTGCATGCGCTGCACGGAGCGCTTGAAGCCCATCGCCCGGCGCAGCTCCTCCGCCTCGCCGCCGGTGAAGCCGGCGGCCGTCATGGCGATGCGCAGCAGCTGCTCCTGGAAGAGCGGCACGCCCAGCGTGCGGCGCAGGATCGGCTCGAGCAGCGGGTGCGGGTAGCGGATCGGCTCGCGTCCCGCGCGTCGTGCGAGGTACGGGTGGACCATCTGGCCGACGATCGGTCCGGGGCGGATGATCGCCACCTCGACCACCAGGTCGTAGAAGGTGCGCGGCTTCATCCGCGGGAGGGTCGCCATCTGGGCGCGCGACTCGATCTGGAAGACGCCGATCGTGTCGGCGCGCCGGATCATCTCGTAGGTCTTCGGGTCGTCGGGGGGAAGCTTCGCGAGGTCGAGCTCGACCCCATCGGCCTCGCGCGCAAGCGGGATCGCTTCCTCGAGGACAGCCATCATGCCGAGCCCGAGGAGGTCGATCTTGATCAGCCCGAGGTCGGCGCAGTCGTCCTTGTCCCACTGCACGACCGACCTGCCGGGCATGGCCGCGGGCTCGAGCGGCACGATTTCGTCGAGCCGTCCGGCGGAGATCACCATGCCGCCCGAGTGCTGCCCGAGGTGACGCGGCAGCCCCTGCAGCGCCGCGACGCAGTCGATGAGCAGCCGCACGCGCGGGGCGTGCACGTCGACGCCGCCCGCCTCGAGCTGCGCCGCGAGGACGTCTCCCTGGTCGCGGAAGCCGTGGTGTGCGAGCAGCTTGCTCAGGCGCTCAAGCTCCGGCTCGGGGAAGCCCAGCACCTTGCCCGCGTCCCGGAGCGCGCTCCGCACGCGGTACGAGATGACGTTCGCCGTCATCGCGACGCCGGCGCCGATCGTCTGGCCCGCGGCGCCGCGCCCCGGACCCTGCGCGCCGTAGCGCCGGTAGACGTACTGGATCACCATCTCGCGGCGATCACCCGACGGGAGATCGAGGTCGATGTCGGGCCACTCGCCACGCTCCTCGGAGAGGAAGCGCTCGAACAGCAGCCCCATCCCCACCGCGTCGACGGCGGTGATGCCGAGCGCGTAGCAGACGGCGCTGTTCGCGGCGGAGCCGCGCCCCTGCACGAGGATGCCGCGCTCGCGGCAGAAGCGGACGATGTCCCAGACGATCAGGAAGTAGCCGGCGAGATCGAGCTTGCCGATCACGGCGAGCTCGTGCTCGAGCTGCGCCGCCACGCGCGCCGGCAACGGATGGCCGTAGCGCTCGCGCGCCCCGGCGTACGTCAAGTAGCGAAGATGGCCGATCGGCGACTCGCCGGGCGGCAGCGGGTAGTCGGGAAAGCGGTAGCCGAGGTCCGAGAGGGTGAACTCGCAGCGGTCGGCGATCTCGAGCGTCGCCGCGACGGCGCGGGGGAGATCGCGGAAGCGCTGCGCGACCTCCGCGGGCGGCACGAGGTGTCGCTCGGCGTTGGCGACGAGCGCACGCCCCGCTGCGTCGAGCCGGGTGCGCAGCGCAAGGCAGCAGAGAACGTCGAGCACCGGCCGCTCCGCGGCGCGCGCCATGCGCACGTCGCCCGACGCGACGAGCGGGATGCGGAGCGCCTCGGCGAGGTCGCGCAGCGCGCGGGTGCGCCGCTCGACCCGAGGCTCGCGGCTGCGCTGCACGTCGATCCACAGGCGGTTGGCGAAGATGTCGCGTAGCCGGCGACCGAGCCGGCCCGCGCCGAGCACGTCGCCGCGGCGCAGGGCGTTGGTGAGCAGGCCAGTCTCGCCGCCGGCGAGGCAGAGGAGGCCCGCGGCGTGCTCCTCGACCTCGTCGAGCGTGACGAGGCTCCGCCCCTTCTCTCCCCGGGTGTGGCCGATCGTGAGCAGCTTGCACAGGTTCCGGTAGCCGGTGCGCGACTCGACGAGCAGCAGCAGGCGGTCGCGTCCGGCGCCCGCCGCCCGGAGGTCGGGCGCGACCGTCACCTCCGCGCCGACCAGCGGCCGGAGGCCCGCCTCGCGCGCCGCCTTCCAGAAGCGCGGTGCGCCGTAGACCCCGTCGCGGTCGGCGAGCGCGACGGCGTCGTACCCGAGGCGGCCCGCGATCTCGGCGAGGTCCTCGGGGGTCGAGGCCCCTTCGAGAAAGGAGAACGCGCTACGGCAGCGAAGCTCGACGTACGGAGGACGCGCCATGGGGAGCCGCGATTTTCGCCGTTTCTTCGCCCTGGGGCAAGCACCTTGCGACGCCTGGCGGTTGCGGCTAGCTCGCCGCCATGTCCGAGCCGCTGCACCGCAAGACGCTCGCCGAGCTCTCCCGGCTCATCTCGTCGCGTGCCGTCTCGCCGCGTGAGGTCGTCGAGCACTTCCTCGCACGCATCGAGGCCGAGAACGGACGCCTGAACGCCTTCGTCACGGTCTGCCCGGAGGAGGCGCTGCGCGTCGCCGACGAGCTCACCGAGGAGCTCGCCCGCGGGCGCTGCCGTGGCCCGCTGCACGGCATCCCGGTCGCGATCAAGGACCTGACCGACACCGCCGGGCTCCGGACCACCTACGGCTCGAGCCTGTTCCGCGATCACGTCCCGCAGACCGACGCCACCTCGGTCGCCCTGCTACGCGCCGCCGGCGCGGTGGTGGTCGGCAAGACGAACACGCACGAGTTCGCCCTCGGCACGACCACCGACAACCCGCACTACGGTGCGACGCACAACCCGTGGCGGCCGGGTCACGTGCCCGGCGGCTCGAGCGGCGGCTCGGGGAGCGCCGTCGCCGCGGGCCTCGTGCCGCTCGCGACCGGGAGCGACACCGGTGGGTCGATCCGCATCCCGGCCGCCGCCTGCGGCTGCGTCGGCTTCAAGCCGACCCACGGGCGAGTGAGCCTGCACGGCACGTTTCCGCTCGCGTCGAGCCTCGACCACGTCGGTCCGCTCGCCCGGACCACCGAGGACTGCGCGCTCGCGCTGAACGTGCTCGCGGGGTTCGATTCGCGCGACCCGTGGTCGCGCCAGCTCCCGCACGAGGACTTCGGGGCGCAGCTCGAGCGGCCGCTGCGCGGGCTGCGCATCGCCGTCGCGCCGCGCTTCCGCCCCTTCCCGCTCGACGAGGCGGTCGAGAACGGTACGAAAGCGGCGCTGCGCGCGCTGGAGGAGCTCGGCGCGGAGATCGTCGAGATCGAGCTGCCGGACGCGAACGAGGTGCTCGGCGTCGGGAGCACGCTGCTCATCGCCGAGGCGTACGCGGAGCACGCCGAGCGCTTGGTCACACACCGCGACGCGTACGGTAGCGACGTGCGCGAGCAGCTCGAGAGCGGCCGGTCGATCGACGTCGTGTCCCTCGTCCGCGCGCAGCACGGCCGCGAGCGCATCGCGCGCGAGGTCGACGAGCGGCTCCGGCACGACGCCGACGCGCTCCTCCTGCCGACCATGGCCGTCACCGCGCCCCCGATCGGAGCCGTGGCGGCGAGCGTGGGCGGGGTCGAGGGGCCGATCGCGCTCGCCATGGCCGCGTACACGCTGCTGCACGACGTGACGCGCCTGCCGGCGGTCGCGATCCCGACGGGACTTGCGCCGAACGGCCTCCCGACGAGCGTCCAGATCAGCACGGCCGACGGACGGGACACGCTCGCGCTGGCGATCGGCCACGCGCTCGAGCGGCGGCTGTGGCCGCAGGAGAGGCGCTGGCCGGGGGCCTGATCTACCGCAAACGGCGCGCGGTCACTCGCGGCTCGCTCGCAGCGCGGTCCGCCGGCTCACTCGGCCGAGGGAGCGGCGGGGCTTTCGCCCGATGCGTCGGATGTGGTTCCGGGCGACGGCGCCGCCGTGTCCTCCGCCCCGGGGCTCGGGCTCGGCGACGGCGGCGTGACCAGCTTGCCGTTCTCCTCGCGCACGCGGATTGTGCGGCCGTCGACGGTGAAGCTGCGCGCGACGAGGATCGGCTCCTTCGTCTTGAGCATCGCGCCCTCCACGTCGACGCTCTCGCCGACGCGCAGCGAGAGGCCGAGCTGTTCGCAGAGCGAGTCGGGACCGACGAGCACCATGACCTTCGAGCCGTCCTTGCGCTCGACCTGGAGACGGACCGGGCCTCGATGGCCGCGCGACGAGCGAACGATCTTGCCCCGGACGCGGCTCGACGGCCCTTGTGCGCCGATCACCGGCAGGCGCGGCCGGTCGCTTCCGGAGGAGGCCGTCGGCTGCGGAGCTTCCGCGGCGGTCGAGGCCAGCGGCGCGGCGAAGAGGGTGAGGCTCGCGACCAGCGCGAGCACGGCGTGGCTGCAGGTCGTCGGCGACATTTGGCGACATTCGTAGGCGTCGGGGCGACGCCTGTAAAGCAGCGGCGCCTCAGGCGACCCGACGCTCGAGGAAGCGAAGCAGCCGCTCGGGTGCGTCGCCGAGGATCGCCGGACCGTGGCTCGGGGCCATGTCGCGGCAGCCGAGCGCCGCGAGCCGCGCCATCGACGCCTCCGCCTGGGCGTAGTCGAGCGTGATCCCGGGGATCGGGTCGTGCCCGAGCTCGCCCCGGATGTTGAACACGCCGTCGGCGCAGAGCAGGACCCCGTCCTCCTCGTGGAAGAGCCCGATCTGGCCGGGCGTGTGCCCGGGGATGGCGACGACGCGCAGCCCGCAGAGCCGGTCGTCCTCGCCGACCGTGTGCGTGACGCGCACCGTCTCGACGCGCCGTGCCAGCGTCCAGTGGTTCAGCGTCAGGACGACGCGAGGGAGCAGGCGCGCCGCGGCGCGCGCCAGCGACAGCCCCTCGATGTACGGCTTCTCGACCTCCGAGGCGATCACCTCCGCTCCCGTGTGGCGGGCGAGGAACGCCGCGCCGCCGATGTGGTCGACGTGCGCGTGGGTCAGGACGATGTGGGTGATCTGGTTCGGGCGCGGCAGCGATTCGGCCGCCGTGAGCACCGCGTAGTGCCAGCCCGGGAAGCCGGTGTCGACGAGCAGCAGGCCGTCCTCGTGTCGCACGAGGAAGACCGCGACCTGGAAGCGGCCGTGCAGGTCGACGGCAGCGACGTGCCGGCTGATCGGCCGGAAGCGCGCGACGGGCATCGAGGGGGGTCCTTAAGCGCGCCGTCGCGACGCGGCAAGCGGCGCCGACGCGGCCGTCAGCTCGGCTGCGTCCGCCCGCCTGCGCCGACGGCGGCGAGCATCTCGGCGACGACGTCGCGCAGCGTGCTCGTCGGGCACGGCTTGGTGAGAAAGTGCGCGCATCCGGCGGCGAGCGCGCGGTCGCGGACCGCCTGCTCGCGCAGCGCGCTTAGAGCGACCACCGGCACCAGGGCGAGATCCTTGGTCGCCTTGAGCTGGCGCGTCACCTCGACGCCGTCCATGCCGGGAAGCGTGATGTCGACCAGGACGAGGTGCGGGATCGATCGTGTCGCGACGTCGAGCGCCTGGCGGCCGTCGCCCGCCTCGAGCACGGTGTACCCGTCGCGTCGCAGCGCCATCGCGACCAGGGCCCGCATCTCCGGGTCGTCGTCCACCACCAGTACCCTGTGCTCGCGCGTCGTCATGGCCCCCAACCTCCGCAGCCGGATCCGCTGCGCCCTTTTGCCGGAAACCCTTCGAGGTCGGCTCGTCGGAGAGCCAAGCCGCCGCTCGACACGATGGCAATGGAACGCGCCGGGGCCGAAGCAACGTCCATGCCCCGGCAAGCGACGATGAAGCCGTGAGATCTGAGCGACCCGAGCGTGGCAGGGATGCAAGACCGCCGCAGAGGTTGCGTCCGTGCGCGTCCCGAACGCTCCCGTGCTGCGTGTTGAGATCGCGCGCCCGGTCGGCTACCAGACGTCGCCCATGGCGCAGGATCACCAGGTCATCCTCGGCTCGATCGTCCGCTCGATCGACAAGAAGCTCGAATGGGAGGCGATCCCGTCGCAGGGAGACGTCATTCGCTTGACGCTACGCCAAGCGCAGGGTGAGGCGAGCATCGACGTTTCCCGGACGGAGATCGCCGAGGCCGCCGAGAACAACGTTGCGCGCAACAAGCTTCGCGAGCGCATCAAGCGCGCGCGCAAGCGGATCTTCGACAGCCGCCCGCCCTACATGCCGTGGCGGCTTCCCAAGATCGAGCCGATCGGCGCACCGGGACCGCGCTCGGGCTGGGGACCGCCGCGCCGCTGAGAGCTCGCTTCGGCCGAACGTATTTGACAGGCCCGGGTGCGCGCGTTACCTCAATTCTCGCGGGGTGGAGCAGTCCGGTAGCTCGTCGGGCTCATAACCCGAAGGTCGTAGGTTCAAATCCTACCCCCGCAACTCGGACGCGAGGCGCAGCAGGCTCGAGGCCGGCTGCGCGTTTTCGTTTGCGCGCGTTTGCCCTCGTAGACAACCCGGCGCTGGCGGTGTGGATCACTCGGCGTCGGGTTGCACGGCTGCGGTGCCTCAGCCACTGGTGACCGCTCGGACCGCGTGACGTTGCCGGGCCTGGCCCCGGCCGGCATTTTCGAGCGTCTCGGTCTGCCTCGACGGCGACGCTCCGCTTTCGACGCGGGCCACCTCGCGGTGTTCCGCTCGGCTTTGCGGGAGCCGCCCGTCCATGCGCCCCCCGGGTGGCGCACCGGCGACAGGCGTGGGGACAGCCGCTGTCTGATGCCTCGCGTATTTTTTTGTGCGATCGTCAGGCACAAGGTAGGAGGACCCATGCGCCGTCTCATTGCTGCATACGCCATCGCTCTCGCCTCGGTGGCGAGCGCCGAGAGCGAAAAAATCGAGGCGAGCGTTGCCGTCTCGCGGCTCGACGTCGAGAACTGCGAGTACGTTTCGACGGGAGTCGGCGGGCTCGTCTCCTGCCGGCCGCCGGATGGCCCGCAGGCGTTTCTCGGCGGAACCTTCACGGCCGGCGGGGCGATTCGGCCCTACGGCGTAGTCAAGCTAAAGGACGCGACGCCCGGGCAGGTCGTCGAGGCGCCGCCCGGCGAGCCGCGCGTGCTGGGCTGCGCGCAGAACTCCTCGACCATCGCCGAGGGCGATCCGGTGTTCGTGGTGATCGCCGGCGAGGCGCTGTGCGACAGCCAGCTCGTCGGCCCGGGCGACCTGGCCGGCCTGTCGAGCGATCTAGCAGGATGATGAAAAGTGCGCCCGCACGGCGCGCTTTAGATTGACAACAGGGCCTATTCTTGGCATCGAAGATCCTTCCCTGCGGAGGTGGCGGCGATGCGCGGACGTGTGGAGCGGCAGGAGACGATGTTCAGCCTGATGACGCCG
>FWPU01003303.1_pt1 | contig 41192 bp, 51 predicted proteins | sample 2228361 | NCBI WGS metagenome assembly FWPU01 (sample SAMEA103939777, study PRJEB20133) | metagenome | reverse complement strand
AATTGAGCGAGAGCAAGAGCGAGAGCAAGAGGACCTCTCCCTCTCGCTCTTGCTCTCCCTCTTGCTCGTGGCTTCTCTATTGGTGAATTCATACCACCCGTTATATAATGTCCAAAACTGGAATTTAGCGTGCGGAGATGAAGGAAGAGAGAATACTGGCAGTTGACGATGAAAGGGATATCCTTTTCTATTTGAGCTCCCTGATCAACAGTTGGGGCTACAGCGTGACCTCAGCCGCTGGGGGGCGGGAGGCGATAAGCCTCCTGGAAAAGGAGGCTTTCGACCTGTTGATCGTTGATTTGAAGATGCCTGAAGTGAGCGGCCTCAGCGTCCTGCGCCGCGCTAAGGAACTAAAGCTTGATTCGATGGTCATTGTCCTCAGCGGACACCTGGACCTATACTCGGCGCTCGAGCTGATCAAGATCGGCGGGATTTACGAATGTATGTTCAAGCCGATCGAGGAGGACCGGCTCAAAGCATCGGTCGAGAAAGCTCTGGAACACAAGAGACTGCTTAATCAGGCCCGCGAGATGGCGGCGCTTGCCCACGAAAAGGAGAAGCTGGAGAGCGTCATCCAGCTCGTAATTACCCTTCATCACGAAATAAACAACCCTCTGGCCTCCATCCTGGGCAACGCCCAACTGATGCAGATGGATAAGAAGCTTTCAAAGGAGATGCGCTCGAAGGTCCAAAGCATTGAGGCCCAGGCCTTGAAGATCAAGGAGATAGTGCAAAAGCTCGAGTCGATAAGCGAAGTTAAGACCGTCAAGTACCTGGGCAAGGAGAAGATGATCGCTATCGAAAAGTCACAGCGCACGAAGTAGAGATCACCCCGCCCGCAACTAGCAACCTCCAGTAAAATCCGCCGCAGAGCCCAAACGGTTGGTAGTGCGCGCTTCAGCGCGTTAAAAAGGGCTAAAGCCCTTACTACGAACGGTTGGTAGTGCGCGCCAACGATTTTAGGACGGGTTTTAAAAAGGACAGCGCCCCGCGCGGGGCGCTGTCCAGGGTAAGGTAACCTCTTCCAGCCTAGTTGGCCAACTGCTCGCCGGTAGACGGAATCGCCGTACCGCCGATCACTGCAGGCAGTCCGAGCGGGCGGGCCGCACGGCCGCCGGCAATGGCCGGATCAGGTATCACGTTCGCCAGGTAGCCATGCGCAATGTCACCGAACGCGGCATCGGCTACAAAGGCAAAGCCGTGCGCGAACTGGAACTGGGCCACCGCGATGATGTAGCCGGTGAACGTGGTCACGCCTGCCGGCAGCACATTGGTAAGCAGCACCGTGGCCGATCTTCCCGCCGCGACGACGGGCAACGTGGTCGAGCCGACGAAGCCTGCCGCGGAGTCGAAGAAGAACAGGGTCACCGGTCCTTGCTGCTCGATGGCGCCAAACACGCCGAAGGGTGGAGTGCCCGGTGCAGTGTTGGAGCCGTCGGCAGAAGTGTTGGCGATGGCTATGCCGGTGTTGAACCCGGCTGCGTTGGTCACGAAGGTGAAGAGCAGGTTGGTGACGCAGCGGATGATGTTGGCCACAGCCGTGCCCGGATCAGGCACAAACTGCGTGACAAAGCGCGGTCTGTTCGTGGTCGGCGTAACACCAGGACCGAGCGATGCCTGACCAAGAATCACACCCGGAGCATCAACTCCAGGCACCAGCGTGAAGGTAAGGCTGAGGGCGAAGGACTCGATCAGCGTGTCGGACGTAAGCTGGTTAGTGGTCTCGAAGTTGTACACCGCCGTCGCAGTCCCAGTAGCCGGATCGAAAGCCGAACTCGCCAGCACCAGCGTGCCGGGCGAGCCGGCTGTACTCGAAGCAACGGGTCCAGCCGGGAAGGCTACAGCCGAAACGCTCGCCGGTATGCCGGTCAGCCGCACGATAATCTGCGTCGGGTTGGTTGGAGCGCCAAGCAGCGTCCCATTGCAAGCCAGCCGGTCAACTGCCGTCGGCCCGTCATTGCCGGCATCGTTATCGACGAACGCGCCGGAGAAGCCCTCGGTCAGTGTAACCGTTGCAGCGCCGGTGGATGGGATCGGGCACAAGAAAATAGTCTGCGCCGTGGTGCCAACCACCAGCCCAACGAAGGACACGGCTACCGGCGGATTGTTGATCGGCGTAAAGGTGAACTGGGTCGGCGGCGTCGAAGAGAGCGTGGCAAAGAGCGTCACGCCAGGAGTCGCCGCCGGTGACTGGTCGATGCGCAGCCGCACGCCGTCGATTATCAGCGTGTCGCCGACTCCAATAGTAGCGCCGGCGTTAATCGGAATCGTCAGCAGGCCGGCCGAGAAGGTCGGTGTCGTGCTAGCGGTCGCTGCTATGAAGCCGCCGGTGGTGCAAATAGCCAGGCCGGCAATCGAGTCGATCGGTGCCGGGAAGAGCACGCCGATGGAGCCGCCCACCGTCGTTCCTCCGGCTGCCGCCTGAAGCGTAATACGCCCTGATACCTCGCTCCGGCCGGTATTGATCACCTGCGCAGGCGCGCTGAACACGTTGAGCGGGATATTCTGCGCATAGCCTACCGCCGTGAAGCAAAGCAACAGGACTAAGGTAAAGGTCAACTTGCTCGTCAATCTCATTCGTCCTCTCCTTGATTGGTGACTAACGTTAGTCTTCCTCAGGATCCAACTGCGCGAAAAACCTGCTAAAGCCAAACTTCAATCTCACTAGGTTTGAGCTCAAACCACACTCTTTCTTGAAAAGCCATTGAAAATCAAAAACATGCGTGGCAACTACGGCCGCTGGAGGGGCAAGGGCCGCAAAAAACAAGCCTTAAAGATGCACAAGTGGCCGTCGAGTCGCAAAAAAAGTAGCCAAAATATCGAGCGAGAGCAATGAGCAAGAGCGAGAGGGTCCCTCTTGCTCTCGCTCATTGCTCCTGGCTATGCCAGCCGTTTAGCGGCCAGCTTGATGCTCAACCTGAGCCGCTCGAGCGCTTCGGCCATTTGCTCCAGGTCGCGGTCGCCGCGGGCCTGCGCTGTCAGGTCCGCTGTGTCAAGTTGGCCCAGGCTTACATTCTCAGCCGTTTGTGCCAGCCGCGATACCGGCCTCCCGAGGCGGACCGCTAGATAGAGGGCGACCGCCAGGCCGGCCAGTGCGACACCGAGCGCCGGCAGAAACGATTGGAGTCCCGCGAGGGTTCCACTTTCCGGCTCGGCAGCGGCCACGGCCAGCGCGCCGACGATTCTCTTATCGCTGTCGAAGAGCGGCTGCAATGCTATGGCATAACTTGCGGTGAGGAATGGAAAAATTCCGCTCACTCTCTTGCCTTGGTCGAGGACTGTGCCGGCCAGACTGGCAGGTAGCTGCGCGCCGAGCGCGCGCCCTCCGCCCGGCCCCGGCAGGTTGGTCGAAACTGCTGTCCCGGCTACGAAGATCCCCAGCCCGGCCGTGGCGAGACGGTCGCTGTAGAGCGCTTGTTTGGCGCCATCAACAACGGCGAAGTCGTTGTTAAGAAGGTCGCCGGCTAGCACGGCTCCTATCACCTTGCGGTTGGAGAATATCGGCGCCGCCGCTTCGATGCACAGGCCACTCTTTTCCAGATCCCCCTCTTCGGTGAGCTTACGGACCAGGGCCCGCTCGGCGACCCCTTCGCGCTCCAGCGCGGACCGCGCTTCCAGGACCGGGCCTCGGGCCAGATTCCCATCCAGAGCACGACGCAGCAGCGGATGGGGGAGCAGCCTGTCGCCAATCGCCGTCGGGCGCTGGCTGCGGAAGACCACTCTGCCGCTGTCGTCAGTGATGGTGAGAAAATCTATGTCGTTCCCTTCAAGCAGGCGCGATAGGTAGGCATAAAAGCTGGTCCGGTTAGCTTCGGCCGTCCTCTGTAGGGCAGCAACCGCCTGCTCCGATGTCGAAAGCAGGAGCGCAGCTGGCGCCGCGGTTATTTCGATAAAATTAAAGGTCCCGATCAAGCTGGCCACGGCAGCAGCCAGGCGTTCCACCTCGCTCTCGCGCGCGCGCAACATCGATTCCGCTGCGCGCAACTCCTCGGCCAGCCGCGCCGCTTGATGTTCCCGGCGCTCACGAGCCGTTTGCCAGATTGAGACCGAAAGGGCCAGCGCCAGCGGCAGAAGCGCCGAAACCGTTGCTAGGAAGGTTAATCTGGTAGCATGTCTCATGGTCTTTTCCCGGTAATTTTCAATTCGTGTTAATTCGTGCGTAAGCTTTCAGCCCTCAGCGTTCAGCAAGACCAGAAAAACAGCGGCCAGTGTTAAACCCTCGTCTGGAGAATTGCGCCCGGTCTCTCGCACCTCCCCGTTTTTGCTGAAGGCTGACGGCTGAAAGCTGAGCGCTTACTTATCTAAAAAACCGTTTTTTAAACAGGAACAGCAGGTTGTTCAAACCGTCGCGCCAGGGCTTTAATTTGATCTCCCCGACGCGATTCGAATAATCGACATAGATCTCCTTGAAACCTATCTCCCGGTTTAGTATCGCCTCGATCTTAATCTCTTCCGAAAAGGCCATGGAATCGCTTTCGAGCTTCATCTTGCTCAGCGCCTCGCGCGAGAAGACCCACATCCCCGACTGCGAGTCCCAGATCCAGCGAAAGAAGAGAAGCGACATGATCAGGCTCAAGATTTTGTTCCCGATAAAATGCTTGAAGGACATGGCATCCTTGTTACGAAGCGGAAAGCGCGAGGCGGAGAGGAAATTCACCCTGGACCTGAAGAAGACCTCGAGGAGATAGGAGATGGCGTCCACGGGGTAGGAATGGTCGCCGTCGAGCGTAACGATGATGTCGCCCTTTGCGTTGAGCAGGCCGGTCTTGTAGGCGCGCCCGTAGCCGCGAATCTTTTCATGGATTACTTTAGCTCCCATCTCCGTGGCGATGCGCGCCGTGCCGTCCGTGGAGTTATTATCGACAACGATAACCTCATCTACGAACTCGGGCATGCGCGCCAGCACCTGTGGGAGGCCCTTTTCCTCGTTGAGGCATGGGATAACGATGGTTATCTTCTTCCCGCGATACATGGTCCAGGGGACAGCAGTATCAAGCGCCTAATTCTTCTCCTGCTGCGGCTTCACAGCCGCGGGAGTTTTGAGAACGCCGGGTCCGAGCCTTATCGCTTTCATCTCGAAAGGCACGGCAATGATATCATCGTGGGGATTATCAGTGCGAATCAGAATCAGGTCGAAGACCTGTTTTTCTCTCGGGACGCTGGCCTTGGCTACCAGTTTCGCCTCCTCGCCCGGGCCCAATTCCTGCTTATCTAAGAGCAGGTCGAACTTGTCCGAGTTTTTCGATACCGAAAGGATTTTGACCGGGGCTTCGCTATTATTGCGCAGCCCGATTACAGCTTCCGATGTGTCGGTCTCCATGGTCAGGCGGCGCGGCTCGACGGCGATGCTGGGGAGAAGCTGGGCGCTCAGCTTTAGACTGAACGGTTCGCGCGCGCCCGAGAAACGGACCACCACCTCGTGCCGGAATTCCCCGGCAGGGAGAGCATAGGTGTCGAGTTCGACTTCGATGGCCCCCTTTGCGCCCGGCGCCACGTTTTCAGGCCGGGCAACGGCGCGCACCGCCGGGCTTAAAGCCTCAAGCGCCAGCACCTGCACCGGGTGGTCGGCCAGATTCGCGAACTCGAAGCGATGCGAGACCCGCCGGCCCAGCAGCACCTTGCCGAAATCTTTGATCACCGAATCGAATTTCACCTGATGGTCTTCCGTTTTCAGGTCGCCGGCCGGAACGGTAGTGCTTTGGGCAGAGCCGGTGAACAGCTCAACGAATGGGTTCTTTCCGGCGTGGCGGTCGAGCTTGAAATACCAGTCGCCGGCTGCGTACACCCATACGTTTTTAATCTCCCAATCGATCAGGTCCGGTATCGGCGGAGCAGGCCGCTTGACCTTGAGCCACACCGCGGCGGATTTTTCATCAGGGCTCATTTCGACGGCGATTATCTCGAAGTTTCTGACCTGGTATTTCTTGAGCGCGACAAAGGTCGCGCGGTCATCCTCCTCCACGTAAGCCGCCGCGGCATCGTATCGTCTCTCCATGACCGCCTGCCAGAACTCCATCACCCTCTGGCGCAATCGCTTTTCCGTGGCGCCTTCTTGTCCGGAAGCGGCTGCGGATAACGCCAGGGCGACAACCAGCACGAGCCCGGGTCCAATCGTTACAAGACTTCTCAACTTGCCCTCCATAATTAATGAAAATTTCAGCGGCCGGGCGGCCCGGCCAAAGCAATTCTACACTAAAATGCGCACAGCGCAACCGGAAAGAAGAGGAGCTAGGAGCTAGAAGTTAGAAGCTAGGAGAGTGGTCGCGGTGAAGCTGCAGAAGTGGTGGTGCGGCAATGGGTGAAGAAGCATAGAGTTTCTATTCCCCCTCATGGCCTTTATTCTAGCTCCTAACTCCTAACCCCTAGCTCCTTTTCGCCTTGATTTTTGCGACTCTTGGAGGTATTTTTCATCATTAATAATTCGTTTTATGGCTGGGGGCATTGAAAGAAACCCTCGACCAGATTGTAGAACGGGCCAAAAATGGCGACCCGTCCGCATTTCATAGCCTCTATGAGACCTACTCCCGCCGGATCTATAATTTTATCTTCAGGATGGTGGACTCTAAGGAGGAAGCAGAGGACCTCACGCAGGATACCTTCCTCAAGGCGTACAGCGAGATCAGGCGGCTCAATGATAGCTGCCGTTTCGAATCCTGGCTCTACCGAATCGCGCGCAATGAGGTCTATCAGAAGTATCGGAAGAAGCGCTGGGATGAGGTGGCGATGGAAGACGGCGGCAAATTGTCGCTGGGCAATATCCTGCGGGCACACGGCGACCCGCTCCGCGAGATTTTACGCGAGGAGCTTGGAGCGGTGATCGAGTCGGTGCTGAGCGGCCTGCCCATTAAGTTGCGCGAGGTTTTTATATTGTCGGTTATGCACAAGCTCCCTTACGAGGAGATCGCCGAGATCGTCGGCCGGTCGCTGCCTGCGGTCAAGACCGATATATACCGGGCTCGCAATATTGCTAAGGCCCAGATCAACGATTATTTGAAGAAAAGATAGCTATGGCCTGTCCCGGAATGGAAGACAAGCTGGCGGCATATGCCTCGGGCGACTGCCAGGGGAGCGAAAGAATCGCCATCGAGAGCCATATCGAGACTTGCGCCGGATGCAGGCACGACCTGCTCGCCCTGCTCGAAAGCGATGAGGTCTTTGCCCGCTATGCCTTTGAACAGGAACCTCCTGTCAGCGTATGGCAACGAATCGCTGACCGGCTGGCAGAGCAACAGCAGGAGCAGAGGCGCAGCGGTTGGGTCAGGCTGGCCGGCAATTTGCGGCTGCTCGAGCCGGCATGGGCGCGGGCGCTCGCTCTGCTCCTCGTGCTGCTCGTCGCCCTCGGCAGCATCTCTCTTTATCGGGGCTGGCGTGAGAGACAGGCGATTCTGGCGGAAATGGAAGCCTTCGAGATGGAAATCTATCGGCATTACGAGAACCCATTCAAGGCGGTGCTTGAGACCAAGGAGAAAAACCCCTTTAAAGCTAAATCCACCGGGACGGGGCGAACAACAAAGCTTTAGGACGACTTATGCTTTCGAGGATCTTGATCTGTTTGCTGCTGGCAGCCTTCATCGGTCAGGCCGAGAGCATCGAGCCGGTGGCTGAGAGCCCGACCGCCGATGGCGAGGTTGCGGTATTGGTGGATACCAGAAGCGAACTGGCCAAGGGCGAGGCGCTGCACGAGATCATAATGATCCTGGTGGAGAAGGGTGAGTATAATAAAATCGCAGCCGAGAGCAAAAAGCTCCTGGCCCTCGAGCTGCCCGAAGAGATGGAGGAGCTTAAGGTCAAATCCCTCGCCATCATAGTCAGGTCTCTTTCCGAAAAAAAGCAACACGATACCGCACACGAAATAATCGAGCAGGCCCTGAAAGCGATAAAGCTTAAGAAGAATCAGGCCGCCCTGCTTCGCCTTCAGGGTCACCTCTTCAAAGAGCAGGGGAACCTCGCCCGCGCCCTCGAACTCTTCCGGCGGGCCATTGAGCTTGAGAAGGAATAGCTAAAACGATCGGCCGTTTTTCTCATTTTCGTCCGGCGGCGAAATCGCGCAGCCGTTTCGACCGCGATTGGATCATCTTCAAGAGGTGGGGAAAAGACTCTCGCCCGAGTTCCTCAAGCGAGATGGTGTTCGTCGAAGGGAAGAATAGCTCCATGATCTGCCGTTCGAATTTGAGCACGAGCGAATGAAGCGTTTCCAGATAGGGGCCGAGGTTTTCCGCGGAGAGCGACTTGGCATCGTCTTTGGCTTTAACCCTTACTTTCAAACCGAACAGAAAGATATCCATGCTGCCGCCGAGCTGGCGCGCCGCGTCGTGAAGCGCATCGGCCTCGGCGCGGAGCCGCTCGCGAAAGGCGGCCTGCTGCAACGTTTCGCGTCGCCTGCCCTTTTCAAGCTCGAGCTTCAGCTCGAGCAGCATCTGCGATGCCGCCTTCATTTTATCCGTGGCCGAGAGTATCCTCTCGGTGAAGTCATCGATCATCATGTTCACCAGATTATCCAGGTTGCGCTTGGCAGTCTCTTCGTTCAACGATGGCTGCATCTCCAGGGCGCGGCTTTTGAAGTATTCTCGGATAACCGGGTTTTGCCTGGCGGCCTCGCTCTGCTTTTTTTCCGCTGCTGCCGCGGGCGAGAGACCGGGCTCTAAGAGCAATAAAAAAACAGCCGCCGGTAACAAGATAGCCCTGTTCATTTTAAATACTATGTGCTGTAGAGCCAGTAAAGGACCCCTGCGCCCAGCACCAGACGGTAGATAACGAAAGGGAGCATGTTGCCCCGCCTGAGGTATTCCAAAAAATATTTAATCACCAGGAAGCCGACAACTGCAGAGGCCGCGGTGCCGGCGGCGAAGATCCCCAATTGCATCTCGGCGCGCGGCGCGGTTGCCAGACGCGCCGCCTCGAGCAGGGCCGCTCCCAGAATCACGGGCGCCGAGAGCAGGAAAGAAAATTCGGCCGAGGCGCGCCGGTCGAGGTTGCGCAGCAGCCCGGCGGTTATGGTGATGCCTGAACGCGATACTCCTGGAATAAGGGCCAATGTCTGCAATACCCCGATCCAGATGCTGTCGCCCAGCCCGAGCGAGGAGAGGGGGCGTGACTTGCGGCCGCGTCGCTCGGCAACCAGCAGCAGCAGCCCGAAAAGGATCAGGGTCAGGGCGATTACCTCCGGGGTGCGAAGGAAGCGCTCGATGTAGTCCTCGCCAGCCGCGCCGGCTGCTGCGGCGGGCGCCGTGCCGGCCGCTATCAGCCAGGCCAGCTTTCCGTCCGGGTGGCCGAGCGGCTCGCGCCGGTAAAGCCCGATTATCGCCCCCTTTATCATCGGCAGCCAGAGGCGCCGATAATAGAAGATAATGGCGAGCGCAGTGCCGGCATGCAGGGCGACGTCGAAGGCCAGCCCGCGATGCTGCCAGCCGAACAGATAAGGAGCAAGCACCAGATGCGCCGAGCTGCTTATCGGGAGAAATTCCGTGATGCCCTGCAGGGCGCCAAGTAATATCGCTTCCAGCATTTCAAATAAAATTTAGATTAATTCCGGAGCGAATTGCTTGTCAAATTCGCGAAATTCGTGGCCAAAAATTAAAGCCGCGAATTAACACGAAACCTACACTTCATTAAAAAGCTAAATTACATTATAATTGCTTTTTAGCTTTGCTATGAAGATCGCGCTGACCGTTGCCGGCTCCGATAGCGGCGGCTGCGCCGGCATCCAAGCCGACCTGAAGACATTTGCCGCGCTGGGGGTGCACGGCGCGTCGGTCATCACTGCGCTCACCGCGCAAAACACCTGCGAGGTGGCTGACGTTTACGATTTGCCGGCAAGCTTCGTCAAGGCCCAGTTCGACGCGGTGCTGCGCGATATCGGCGCCGATGCGGTCAAGACCGGAATGCTGTCGAGACCCGAGATAATCGAAGCAGTGGCCGACAGGTTTCGCGCGTATCGCCTGGAGCGATATGTCCTCGACCCGGTAATGGCCGCAACCACGGGCGGCCGGCTCCTCGCGCCCGATGCGCTCGAGCCGATGAAGAGGCTCCTGGCACCGCTTGCTCTGATCATTACTCCCAATACCGATGAGGCCGCCGCGCTCGCCGGCTTTCCGGTCACCGATCTCAAGTCGATGCGCGAGGCGGCCAGGGCGATCAGAGCGCTCGGGCCGCGCTGCGTTGTGGTAAAAGGGGGACAGCTGTCGGGCGAGGCTACTGATATCGTTTACGACGGAGACCAATTCGTATACCTCAGAGCGCGGCGCATCCCGCTTCCGGAAACCCACGGCTTCGGCTGCGCCTTTTCCGCCGCGATAACGGCGGAGCTGGCCAGAGGGGCCGGGCCGATCGAAGCGGTCAGGCGCGCCAAGCGCTTTATCGGTCGCGAGCTGCGCGCTTCGATCAGGTTGGGCGATAAGGCGGTGCCCGCGCCGTTGGGTAAGGAGCGAAAGAAAGGAGCTAGGAGTTAGGAGCTAGGAGTTAGGAGAGTGATCTCGATCTAGCTACAGAGGTGATGGTATGGCAATGGGTGAAATGAGAGGAGCAGAGAGGTACTCTTGCCCCTTGCTCGCCTTATATGCATTCATTCTAGCTCCTAACTTCTAGCTCCTAGCTCCTTTTAAAGCCATGGCCTTCTTAAAAAAGCGGCTCTTCACGCCGGGGCCGACCGAGCTTTTGCCCGAAGCCCAGCGGCCGCCGGTCTCGATTTATCATCGTAGCGAGGAATTCAAGCAGATCTTTCTCGAGGCGGCGGCTGAACTGGCCGCGTTGTTCAAGACCGGCCGCCAGGTCCTGATCCTGACCAGTTCGGGGACCGGCGCCATGGAAGCCGCCGTATCCAACCTGCTCTCTCCAGGCGACCGAGCGATCGCGGTGGCGGCCGGAAAGTTCGGCGAGCGCTGGGTCGAACTCTGTCGCGCCTTTCAGGTTGAGGTCGAAGCAATCGAACTCCCCTGGGGGGAGAGCGTCGATCCGGACGAAATCGAGAAGCGGCTCGCTCGGGGTCGGCCGGCGCGCGCGGTGCTGCTCCAGGCCTGCGAGTCATCGACCGGGGCCGCCAACGATATCGAAACGATCGGGCGAATCGTCGCGCGTTACCCGGAGACCTGCCTGGTAGTCGATGCCATTACCGGCATTGGCGCCATGCCGGTCGAGGCCGATGCCTGGGGCCTGGATGTGGTCATAGCTGGATCGCAAAAGGCCTTCATGATGCCGCCCGGCCTGGCCTTCATCGCCCTGAGCGAAAAGGCCTGGCGCGCTGTGGAAAGGGGGCGGTCCCCACGCTACTACTTCGATCTGTTGCGCGAGCGCGAGATGCAGCGCAGCGGCGAGACCGGGTTCACACCCGCCATCTCCCTGGTGCAATCGCTGCACGCCGCCCTGGGCAGGATCAAAGCCGCGGGCGGGGTCGATCAACTGGTTAGAAATGCACATCTTCAGGCATCGGCGACCAGGGCGGCGGCGCGGGCGCTGGGGCTCGAGCTGGTGGCGCGGCGGCCGGCCGATGCCTTGACCGCCATTTACGCCCCCGAGGGGCTCTCTTCGAAAAACATCGTCAGGGAGATGCGGGCGCGCTTCGGCATAACTATCTCGGGCGGCCAGGGGAAACTGAAGGACATGATCTTCAGGATCGCCCATCTCGGCTATTACGACTTTTACGATACGCTCGCAGCGATCAACTGCCTGGAGCTTACGCTCGCGCTGGTGGGCCACAGGCCGGAGCCGGGCGCTGCGGCGCGAGCCGCCCAGCAGGTCTACCTGGATATGAAAATATGATCAAGGTGTTAATAACAGAACCTATTTCGACAGCCGGCCTGGAGCTGCTTCGCGGCGAGCCCGAATTCCAGGTCGATTTGGAAACAGAGCTTTCCGCGCCGCGGCTCGAGAGGCTGATCGCCAACTACGACGCCCTCATCGTGCGCTCGAAGACAAGGGTGACGCGGGAGCTGATCGAGCTTGGGGCCAACTTGAAGGTGATCGGGCGGGCCGGCAGCGGGGTCGATAGCATCGATGTCGAGGCGGCGACCAGCCGCGGCATTGTGGTTATGAATACGGCCGGTGGAAACTCCGTGAGCGTCGCCGAGCACACCTTCGCCCTTATGCTCGCCGTGGCGCGGCAGCTGGCCCGCGCCGATGTCTCGATGAAGGAGGGACGCTGGGAGCGACAATCGTTAGTCGGCTTCGAACTGAAGGGCAAGACCTTGGGCCTCATCGGTCTGGGCCGAATCGGAGTGGAGGTGGCGCGGCGCGCCCGCGCCTTCCGGATGAACGTCTTGGCCTATGATCCTTACGTCTCTACGCGTGCCGCGCAGGATGCCGGCGCCGGCCTGGTCGCGCTCGACGAGCTGCTCGCCCGTTCCGATATCGTGAGCCTGCACGCTCCTCTCACCGAATCAACGCGCGGCATGATCGGGCGCGCGGCCCTGGAGAGAATGAAGCGCGGGGCGATTTTGATCAACTGCGCCCGCGGCGAACTGGTCGATGAGGAAGCGCTATACGAGGCCCTGGTTTCTGGAAAAGTAGCCGGAGCGGGCCTCGACGTCTTCGCCCAAGAGCCGCCCGCCGGACTCAAACTCGTCGGCCTGCCCAACGTCGTCGCTACGCCCCATATCGGCGCATCGACGCGCGAGGCCCAAGAACTGGTCGGCCTGGAGATCGCCGCCCAGGTGCGCGATTTCCTGAAGGAAGGAATAATAAGGAACGCCGTGAATTTTCCCTCGGTCACTCTGGAGGAATACAAGCGCTTCGAGCCATATATCAGGCTGAGCGAGCAACTGGGGTCATTAGTCTCGCAGGTGTCGCGCGGCCGAATGGACAGCATAGGCGTGAGATACTATGGCGAGCTGACCGAGCTTAATACCAGCATGATTTTCAGTGCCGCCATCAAAGGGGTGCTCAAGCCGATCCTTTCCGGCGAAAGGGTCACCATGATCAACGCGGTGAGCCTGGCCAAATCGCGCGGCATAACTCTGATCGAAAGCCGCTCCAGCCGGATACGCAGCTTTTCGAATTTGATCTCGGTCAAGCTCACCACCGATCAGGGCGAAGAGTGGGCCGAGGGAACCGTCCTGCACCAGAGGAACCTCAAGCTGGTCTCGGTCGATGGGATCGACATCGAGGCGCCCCTTGCCGGCACAATGCTCTTGATACGCAACCAGGATACGCCGGGAGTAATCGGAGCCATTGGCACCATCCTGGGCAATTATGGCATCAACATCGCCAACTTCGCGCTCGGCCGCAGCGAGCAGCGGGGCCGCGCCGTCGGCATCGTCAACGTTGACAGCGAGATCCCCGACGAGGTGCTGCGCGAAATCAGCCGAGTGCCGGCAGTGCGCTTCGCCACGGTCGTGCGCCTGTAAACGACTGGGACGACGTGAGTAGCGGCGGCCTTCAGGCCGCCATGTGTACGAGCCATGCTAACGTGTGCCACCCTGGCGAGCTGAAGCTCGCCGCTACGATTGCGTTACGATGGCGTCGCGCAACTATGCATCCGCCTCCCACCCGTTTGCTGGAAGGGCGCTTCGGATTGTGTTAACGTTATATTTATGGCCCGGACAGAGATCGAAAACGAACCGGAGTTGAAAAAGTCGACTTCGCGCGAGTATTTCGAGTCGATAGTTATAACCGCGATCATCGCGCTCTACGCCACCACTTTCGTAATCCAGGCGTTCAAGATTCCGACCGGCTCGATGGAGCAGAACCTGCTGATCGGAGATCACCTTCTCGTCAATAAGTTTGTATATGGTATTCACAACAGCCGGCTCGGAAAACTTCTCCCCTATCGGGAGATGCGGCGCGGCGACGTGGTGGTCTTTAAATTCCCGCGCGACCCTGCAGTGGACTACGTTAAGCGGGTGATCGGCCTGCCCGGCGAGACAATTGAGATCATCGGACGGACCGTGTATGTAAACGGGCAGCCGCTCAAGGAAGATTATGCCAATTACAGCGATCCGGCGAGCGAGCGCCAGCACTACGGCCCTTATTATGTTCCCGAGGGGTATTATTTTGTCCTGGGCGATAATCGCGATAATAGCCTCGACAGCCGCGCCTGGGGGTTTGTCCCCCGCGACTATGTAATAGGAAGGGCTTTCATTATTTACTGGTCGTGGGAGGCCAACCGCGCTGACTATCAAAAGACCGGGTTGGCCGAACGTGCGGAGCAAATCGTTGACCTGGTCATAAACTTCTTTACCAAGACCCGCTGGACCAGGACCTTCAAGATAGTCAGGTAAGGGAGCGAACTCTAGCTCCAGTTAATCACAATGAGCCATATCCTGCAACTGCTCCTGCTGCTCTCTGCCATTGTCATTATCGCCAAGCTGGCCGGGGCCATATCGCTGCGCCTGGGGCAACCTGCGGTCTTCGGCGAGATTCTGGTCGGGTTGATCCTCGGCCCCACAGTCCTGGATATCCTGGGCTATCCCCTGTTCAGTAATGTCGAAGTGGCCAGCGAGGGGAGCCTGGGCAGCCTCCTATCGGCGGCGGCCGTGCAAGGCGAGGCCGGCCACCGGCTGGTCCTCTCGGTAATCTTAAAGGACTTGGCCGATATCGGGGTGATCCTTCTGATGTTCGTTGCCGGCCTCGAGACTGAACTGGAAAAGATCAAAGGGGTCGGTGCGGCTGCCTTCTGGGCGGCCGTAGGGGGAGTAATCCTGCCGCTGGGCTTCGGAGCGCTCTTCTCTTACTACTCGGGGCTGGGCGGTATGGAATCGATCTTCATCGGCACGATCCTTACCGCCACCTCGGTGTCGATCTCGGCGCAGACGCTCATGGAACTGGGAGCATTGCGCACCAGGGAGGGATCAGCCATTCTCGGGGCGGCGGTGATCGACGATGTGCTGGGAATCTTCCTTCTCTCTGTGGTCGTGGCACTATCCTCGAAAGGCCGCCTCGACGGCGCCGGGCTGGGGAGCCTGTTTTGGATTATGGCCAGGATGGCCGGGTTTTTCGTCGTCTTCTGGTTCATCGGGCGCCGATTCCTGGAGCCAGCTGCTGCCCGCTTCTCGCAGCTCCCAGCCAGCCAGGCGCTGCTGGCTTTTGTCTTGGTCGCAGCCTTCCTCTACAGCTGGGGCGCCGAGTACATAGGCGGGGTCGCAGCGATTACCGGATCGTACATGGCCGGCTTGCTGCTCGGCCAGACCTGTTTCAAAAAGCAGATCGACAGTGGTATCCATCCTGTGACCTATTCGTTGTTCGTCCCGGTATTCTTCATCAGCATAGGCCTGGAGGCAGACGCGCGCCCGCTTGTGAAAGAACCGGCTTTCGTGATCTGGATTATCGCCATCGCCATTACGGCCAAGGCCCTGGGCTGCTTTCTCGGCGCCACGCTGGCCGGCTTTGCCCCGCTCGAAGCGCTGCGCGTCGGAGTCGGGATGATCTCGCGCGGCGAGGTTGGATTGATCGTGGCAAGTTACGGCCTTGCGCACAACATCATAGACAGGCGGATCTTTTCCGCTATGGTAGTGATGGTCCTGGCCACCACTGTGGTCACGCCGCTGCTCCTGACCCGTGTCTTCCCCAAGCGAAAGCTGCGCCGCGCCGAGGTATTCGAATCGGTGGGCGGCATTGAGGAGGAAAGCCGCGAGGAGGGCGACGCTGCGGATCGCACCGGCAGTTGACCTCGGGGGCGGGCGGCAGGCGGCGATTTCGGCTACAGGTGGTGCATTTTTATAAACGTTGGCCTTGACATGAGTTATCAGCTTTGTTACATTTAATCGGTTGCTCGCAGGGGAGTCCTCTGCATTGAGCTCAAGATGCTTAGGCATCTTTTTTTATTATCCAGGGGCTAATAGGAGAAGCAAAGCAGTGCCGACATTCAGCCAGCTAGTCAGGAGAGGGCGCCGGAAACTGCGCATCAAGACCAAGAGTCCGGCTCTTCAGGCCAACCCGCAGAAGCGCGGCGTATGCGTGCGGGTGTACACGCAAACGCCCAAGAAGCCGAACTCGGCTCTGCGCAAAGTTGCCCGAGTTAGATTGACAAACGGGATAGAGGTTACCACCTACATCCCCGGTATAGGTCATAATCTACAAGAGCATTCCATAGTGTTGATTCGCGGCGGGCGGGTCAAGGACCTGCCGGGAGTGCGCTACCACGTCATACGCGGCACCAGGGATGCTGTCGGCGTTCAGAACCGAAGGACCTCGCGCTCCAAATATGGAGCCAAACGCCCCAAGGCCTAAGCCGCGCCGCCCCGCTTAGCGGGAGGCGCCGTACTCGCAATTATAAATTTCGAGCGCAGTCCCGACCCGCTCGGGCCGTTGTGCTCTTACTGGAGGCATAGATGCCAAGGAGAAGGGAGGTTCCCAAAAGGGAGATCTCGCCTGATAGCGTTTACAACAGCGAACTGGTTTCCAAGTTCATAAATTGCATGATGTGGGACGGAAAGAAGAGCGTCGCCGAGAAAATCTTCTATCAGGCGATGGAGTTGATCAGGACGCGCACCAAGGAAGACCCGTTGAAGATCTTCCGCCGCTCTGTGGAGAACGTCAAGCCCGTGCTCGAGGTCAAGTCGCGGCGCGTTGGCGGCGCTACTTATCAGGTGCCGGTTGAGGTCTCATCGGACCGCCGCTCCTCCCTGGCCTTGCGCTGGCTGATACTGGCGGCGCGCGCTCGTGCGGAAAAAACTATGGTCGAACGGCTGGCCAACGAGCTGCTGGATGCTTCGAACAACCGCGGGGGCGCTGTCAAGAAGAAAGAAGACACGCACCGCATGGCCGAGGCGAACCGCGCCTTCGCCCACTACCGCTGGTAAAGGCCTGGCCCCGCAAATGAGGTGATTGTTTTGGCGAGACAGATAGCGCTTGAAAAAACCAGAAACATCGGAATTGCTGCTCATATCGACGCGGGCAAGACCACGACCACCGAGCGTATTCTCTACTACACGGGGATAACCTACAAAATCGGCGAGGTGGACGAAGGGACTGCCACCATGGACTGGATGGAGCAGGAGCAGGAGCGGGGGATTACTATCACCTCGGCGGCTACTACCTGTTTCTGGCGAGGCCACAGGATCAATATCATCGATACTCCAGGCCACGTCGATTTCACCGTTGAGGTCGAGCGCTCGCTCCGCGTGCTCGACGGCGCGGTTGCCGTGTTCTGCGCGGTGGGCGGCGTCGAGCCGCAGTCGGAGACCGTCTGGCGGCAGGCGGACAAATATCGCGTACCCCGCATCGCCTTCGTAAATAAAATGGACAGGACCGGCGCCGATTTCTGGCGCTGCGTCGAGCAGATTCGAACCAAGCTTAAGGGGAGGCCGCTGCCGATACAGATCCCGCTTGGCGTCGAGGATAGCTTCCGCGGAGTAATCGACCTCCTCACCATGAAGGCAGTGGTTTACCGCGATGAGACCCTGGGGGCCGAGTACGAGCTGCTCGAGATGCCGGACGACTACCGGCGCCGCGCCGAAGAGGAGCGCGAGAAGCTGCTGGAAACAATATGCGAGAGCGATGACCGGCTTCTGGAAAAATACCTGATGGGAGAGGAGATCACGGTAGATGAGTTGAAGGCTGCGATCAGGCGCGGCACCATTAATCTTGCCTTCACTCCGGTGCTCTGCGGCGCCGCTTTCCGCAATAAGGGAGTGCAGCCGCTGCTCGATGCCGTCGTCGACTACCTCCCCGCGCCGCTGGATATCCCGCCGGTGACTGGAATCGGACTCGACGGCAACCAGGAAACCAGGCCCGCCGATGACGATGCTCCCTTTGCCGCGCTGGTGTTCAAGATAATCACCGACCCCTATGTCGGACAGCTCAGCTACTTCCGTGTTTATTCGGGTTGCCTGCGCTCGGGCGCTCAGGTGCTCAATGTCAATAAAGGGAAAACAGAGCGCATCGGACGCCTGCTCAAGATGCACGCCAACAAGCGGGAGGAGATCAAAGAGGTCTACGCCGGCGATATCGCAGCGGCGGTCGGCCTCAAAAATGTCCTGACCGGAGAAACCATCTGCGACCCGGCCTACCCCATCAGCCTGGAGGCAATGGAGTTTCCAATCCCGGTTATCTCTGTCGCCATCGAGCCGAAAACTAAAGCTGACCAGGACAAGCTCTCGGCCAGCTTGACCAAGCTCATGCAGGAGGACCCGAGTTTCAAAGTCCATACCGATCCGGATACCGGGCAGACGATAATCTCGGGCATGGGCGAGCTGCACCTCGAAATCATCGTCGATCGTTTGAAACGGGAATTCGGAGTCCAGGCCAACGTGGGCAAGCCGCAGGTGGCCTACCGCGAGACCATAACCCGCGAGTCCCTGGCGGAAGGGAAGTTCATTCGCCAGACCGGAGGCCGCGGCCAGTATGGCCATGTCAAGCTCCAGGTCGCCCCTAATCGGGATGGCGACTTCAAATTCGAGGACAAAATCTTCGGCGGTGCTATCCCCAAGGAGTTCATTCCGGCGGTAGAGAAAGGGGTGCGCGAGGCCATGGAGAGCGGGGTCTTGGCCGGCTACGAGATGGTCAACGTCGCGGTGGCCCTGGTCGATGGCTCGTACCACGAGGTCGATTCGTCAGAGATGGCTTTCAAAATCGCGGCCTCGATCGGATTCAAAGAGGCGGCGCGCCGCGCCGGCCCGGTCCTGCTCGAGCCGATCATGAAGGTCGAAGTGGTGACTCCCGAAGAGTACCTGGGCGATGTCATCGGCGATCTAAACGCCCGCCGCGGCCGCGTCGAGGAGATGGACCTGCGCCTGGGGACCCGAATTATACGCGCCTTCGTTCCCCTGGCGGAGATGTTCGGTTACGCGACCGCCTTGCGCTCCCTGACGCAGGGCCGCGCTACCTACACCATGCACTTCTGGCGCTACGATGAAGTGCCTAAAAATATCGCCGACGAGGTCATAATCAAGGTCAGGGGAAGAGTGGTGACGGAATAATTTTGCCGGCGCAGAGCGCCCCCCGGACCGCGAGAAAGCTCTTTAAGGAGGTAGGTCAGATGGCCAAGGAGAAGTTTGTGCGGGAGAAGCCGCACGTGAACATCGGGACGATAGGACACATCGACCACGGCAAGACGACGCTGACGAGCGCGATAACGAGAGTGCTGGCCAAGCACGATCCCAAGGTGCAGTTTCGCTCTTTCGATTCGATCGACAATGCGCCTGAAGAGAAGGAGCGAGGGATCACGATTGCCATTGCTCACGTTGAGTATCAAACGCCCAACCGCCACTACGCCCACGTCGATTGCCCAGGACATGCCGATTACATAAAGAACATGATCACGGGCGCGGCCCAGATGGACGGGGCTATCTTGGTGGTCTCTGCCGCCGATGGCCCGATGCCCCAGACTAGAGAGCACATCCTGCTGGCCCGTCAAGTTGGGGTGCCTTACATAGTGGTGTTTCTGAACAAGTGCGACATGGTGGATGATCCTGAGCTTCTGGATCTGGTTGAGCTTGAGGTCAGGGACCTGTTGAACCAGTACGGCTTTCCTGGCGATGAGGTGCCCGTGGTGCGGGGCTCGGCGCTGAAGGCGCTTGAAGGGGAGGCCGAGTGGGAGAAGTCTGTATTGCAGTTGATGGAGGCGGTGGACCGGTACGTGCCGCTGCCCGAGCGCGATGTAGACAAGCCGTTCTTGATGCCGGTCGAAGACATCTTCGCTATTACTGGAAGGGGCACGGTAGTGACGGGAAGGATCGAGCGGGGCCGGGTGAAAGTGGGCGAGGAGGTGGAGATCGTGGGCTTGCGACCGACAATCCGCCGCGTGGTTACGGGAGTTGAGATGTTCCGCAAGGTCTTAGATGAAGGGATAGCCGGAGACAACGTCGGACTGCTGCTGAGAGGCACCGAGAAAGACGAGGTCGAGCGAGGGCAGGTGATTGCAGCCGTCGGCTCGATTACTCCTCACACCCGCTTCCGAGCCGAAGTATACGTGCTGACCAAAGAGGAGGGAGGCCGGCACACGCCATTTTTTACCGGCTACCGGCCCCAGTTTTACTTCCGTACCACTGACGTGACCGGCTCGGTTAAGCTGCCCGAAGGGGTGGAGATGGTCATGCCTGGAGACAATACTAATCTGGAGGTGGAGCTGATCACTCCGATTGCTATGGAAAAGGGGCTGCGCTTTGCCATCCGTGAGGGTGGCAGAACGGTCGGCGCTGGAACTGTTACTGAAATTTTGGAATAATGAAAGAATTGGAGCATGGAGGCCAGCGCGCTGTCGGCCCTGACCCAAGCGCTTATGCCGGCTCCATCTGCTGGTTGGACTATGGTTAGCGAGAGGATAAGAATCAGGCTCAAAGCTTACGACCATCGTGTGCTGGATCAATCGACATCCGAAATAGTCGAGATCGCCAAGCGCACGGGCGCCCGGGTCTCGGGACCGATCCCCCTGCCCACCGTGAAGAACCGCTATACTGTGCTCCGCTCGCCGCATGTGGATAAGAAATCGCGCGAACAGTTCGAGATCAGAACGCACAAACGGATAGTGGACATACTAGAGCCGACCCCGCAGACCGTTGATGCTTTGATGAAACTCGAGCTGCCGGCGGCAATAGCAGTTGAGATCAAGGCCTTTGGGGCGGAACACAAGTAACCTTCGGAGGGGCGATGGTTGAAGGGTTGATCGGTAAGAAAATCGGAATGACCCAGCTCTACCAGGAAGATGGCACGGCGGTCCCGGTAACCGTCCTTAAAGCCGGTCCCTGTGTGGTGGTGCAGGTGCGCGACAAGAAGCGCGATGGCTATCAGGCGGTGCAGTTGGGTCTGGTCGAGGATAAGCGCGTTAAGAATACAACCAGGCCGATGAAGGGCCACTTCGATAAAGCGGGCGTCCCGCCGATGAGGATCTTGCGAGAGTTCACCTTTTCCGGCGATGCGGGCCAAATTAAGCCCGGCGATAAGATCCTGGTCGGCGACCTGCTTAAAGAAAACGATCTGGTGGACATTACCGGCACAAGCAAAGGGCGCGGATTTGCCGGAGTGGTCAAGCGGCACGGCTTCCGCGGCGGCGCGGCAACCCACGGCTCGATGTTTCATCGCGCCCCGGGCTCGATCGGCGCCTCCTCCTTTCCCTCCCGCGTCCTGAAGGGGATGCGCGCGGCGGGCCATATGGGGATGGCTAGAGTTACGGCCAAGAGCCTCAAGGTGGTTCGCGTCGACGCTGAAAATAACCTGATCGCGGTCAAAGGGGCTGTGCCGGGCCCCAATGGCGGATATGTGCTGATCAGGAAGAAGGAGCCAGGAGCTAGAAGCTAGGAGTTAGAAGCTAGGAGTTAGAAACTAGGAGATTAATCTCGATGAAGCTACAGAAGTGGTAGCCTGGCAATGGGTGAAATGAGAGGAGCAGAGAGATCCTACTGCCCCTTACGCACCTCGCCATGCAGCATATGTATTTATTCTAGCTCCTAGCTCCTAACTCCTAGCTCCTAGCTTCTAGCTCCTCTTTCTGGCTCCTGTGGAGTGGTTATGCCCGAAGTAGAGGTCAGGAATCTGGACAACGAGGTGGTCGATAGGCTTCAACTGGCCGATGAGGTCTTCGCCGCAAAGGTGAACCCGCACCTGGTGTGGGAAGCAGTACGGCACTACCTGGCGGCGCAGAGGCGCGGCACCGCCTCGACCAAGACGCGCGGAGAGGTCAAGGGGAGCGGCCGAAAGCTATGGCGGCAGAAAGGAACCGGCCGCGCCAGGGTCGGCTCTATTCGTAGCCCGCTCTGGCGGCACGGCGGTACAGTGTTCGGTCCCAAGCCGCGCGACTACTCTTATCCCTTCCCGCGTAAGAAACTGCGCGGCGCGCTGCGCTCTATATTGACCGACAGGCTACAGGCCGGCCGCATCCTGGTGGTGGAAAGCTTCGAGCTCAGCAGCCATAAGACCAAAGAATTCGCCAGCGTCCTCGAGAAGCTGGGAGTAAGCCGGAGGGCACTGATCGTCGATGCCAACAAAAACGAGAAGCTGCGCCTCAGCTCGCGCAACCTTCCCGGGGTGAGGCTGATCGGAAGCGAAAACGTCAACGTCTACGATCTGACAAACCACGACCTGTTGCTGTTCTCGAGAAAGGCGATATTGGAAGTCCAGGAGAGGCTGAAGCAATGAGAGATCCGCACGAGGTGATCAAGGAACCGCTGGTGACTGAAAAAAGCACCAGGCTGAAGGAGCTGGAACAAACGGTCGCCTTCCGCGTGGATGGACGCGCCAACAAAAAGGAGATCAAAGCCGCGGTGGAAAAGCTCTTCAACGTCAAGGTCAAACAGGTGCGCGTGGCCAACTTCAGCGGAAAGCCGAAGCGACAGGGACGCTTTCAGGGGTATCGCCCGGACTGGAAGAAGGCCTACGTCAAACTGAAGCCGGGGCAGAAAATCGAGATCCTCGAGACCGCCTAGGGCGCCAAAAGGTGAGCGCGTAACTCGGCTTTTTTGTTATAATTATAGTTTTATCGTAACGCTTTTATACTTGGGGGGTTTATGGGCATTAAAAGTTATAAGCCGACTTCGCCCGGCATCCGCTTTCAGACGGTCGATACCTTCGAGGATATCACCACGACCAGGCCGTTAAAGAGCCTGGTCGTTGCCAAGAAACGGATCAGCGGGCGAAACAATAAAGGAAGGATAACCGTAAGGCATCGTGGCGGCGGGCACAAGAAGATGTATCGCTTGATCGATTTCAAGCGCCACGACAAGGCGGGAGTCCCGGCGCGCGTGGTCTCAATAGAGTACGATCCGAACCGCTCGGCGCGCATCGCCCTGCTTTCCTATATTGACGGCGAAAAGCGTTACATCCTGGCGCCGCTCGGCCTGAACGTCGGGGCCACGGTTGTCGCCGGGCCGGACTCGGATATCCTGGTGGGCAACGCGCTTCCTCTGCGCAATATCCCTTTGGGGACTTTTATTCACAACGTGGAGCTGCGGCCGGGCAAGGGGGGACAGATGGTGCGCGCTGCCGGCACCTCGGCCCAGGTCATGGCCAAGGAGGGGGACTACGCCAATCTCAGGATGCCCTCGGGAGAGATACGAAAGGTGCTGCTCGACTGCTACGCCACTATCGGGCAGGTCTCCAATCCCGAACACGAGAATATCTCGATCGGCAAGGCCGGACGCCGGCGCTGGCTCGGCATCAGGCCGACGGTGCGCGGCGTGGCCATGAACCCGATCGATCATCCGCACGGCGGCGGCGAGGGCAAGGCGGGCCAGGGCAACCCGCACCCGGTGTCGCCCTGGGGAGTGCCGACCAAGGGATACAAGACGCGCCGCAATAAACGAACCGGCAGGTTAATTATCAAGCGGAGGAGATAAACATGGCGCGCTCGGTTAAAAAAGGCCCTTTCGTTGATGATCATCTCATGCGTAAGGTCCAGGCGGTCAACCGTTCGGGCGTTAAGACCGTCATCAAGACCTGGTCGCGGCGCTCGACGATCGTGCCGGAAATGGTCGGATTAACCATCGCGGTGCACAACGGCAAGAAATTCATCCCGGTCTATATTACCGAGAATATGATCGGCCATAAGCTGGGAGAATTCGCGCCGACGCGCACCTTTAAAGGACATACCAGCAAGACCGAGAAGGCGACCACCGTTAAGTAGGTTGGGCTATGGAAGCGAAGGCAATTGGCAAGTACATCAGGGGATCGCCGCAAAAGGCGCGGCTGGTCATCGATTTGATACGGGGCAAGAGCGTGGCCGAGGCCCTGGCCATTCTGTCTACAGTGAAAAAACGGGCAGCCCGCCCGATCGAAAAGGTCCTGCGCTCGGCCGTGGCCAATGCCCAGGAGAGGTTTCCCGGAGCAGACCCGGATAGCTTCTTCGTTTCCCGGGCATACGTGGACCAGGGGCCGACCAAGTGGCGCAGGCGCATCAGGCCGGCGCCTATGGGCCGGGCCTACCGGCAAATGCGGCGCTCGAGCCATATCGCAATTCATATCTCTAATGGAGAGGAGGAGGCTTAATTGGGACAGAAAGTACATCCTTTCGGCTTCAGGCTCGGCTTCAATAAAACCTGGCGCTCGCGCTGGTTTGCGAAGCAGGACTATGGCAAGCTGCTCCACGAGGACCTGAAGATAAAAGAGGGGCTCAAACGCCGCTTCTATCATGCCGCGATCTCCCATATCGAGATCGAAAGGGCGGCGAACAAGTTGACCATTTATGTGCATACGGCCCGACCGGGCATCATCGTGGGCAAGCGAGGCGCCGAGATCGAGAAGTTAAAGCGCGAGCTGAAAAGCTCGACCGGACGCGACGTTGACATAAGAATAAAGGAAGTGGCGAAGCCGGAACTCGACGCTCAGCTTGTCGCCGAGTCGATCGCCCAACAATTGGAAAAACGCGTGGCCTACCGCCGCGCCATGCGCCGCGCTGTCGATTCCACCATGCGCATGGGTGCCCGCGGCATCAAGGTCCGCGTGGCGGGAAGGCTCAACGGGGCCGAAATCGCGCGCGCGGAATGGTACCTGCACGGCCAGTTGCCGCTGCACACGCTGCGCGCCGACCTAGATTACGGCTTCGCCGAGGCAGTCACTACTTACGGCGTCATCGGCGTTAAAGTCTGGATCTACAAGGGGGAACTGCTGGAGCCGAAACCGGCTTAAAAGCGGGGGCCGAGGCCGACCCCCAGCAAGAGGGGTTGCGATTATGCTTTTTCCTAAGAAGGTTAAATATCGCAAGCAGCAGCGGGGCCGAATGCGCGGCAAGGCCTGGCGGGGTTCTACGCTGGCCTTCGGCGATTTCGGGCTCAAGGCGCTCGAGCCGGGCTGGATAACCGATAGGCAGATCGAAGCGGCGCGCGTCGCTATTACCCGGTTCGTCAAGCGCGGCGGCAAGGTCTGGATCAGAATCTTTCCCGACAAGCCGGTGACTAAGAAGCCGGCTGAAACCCGTATGGGTAAGGGCAAGGGCTCGCCGGAAGGCTGGGTCGCGGTGGTGAAGCCGGGGAGAATCCTCTACGAGATGGAAGGAGTGCCGCCGGATGTGGCGCGCGAGGCGCTGCGCCTTGCCTCTCATAAACTGTCGATCAGGACGAAGTTCGTCAGCCGAATGGAGGGAGAAGCATGAAAGCGCGCGAGCTGCGAAACTTGACCAGCGAGGAGCTGGAGGCTAAGGAGCGCGACTTGACCGAGCAGCTCTTCCGCCTGCGGTTGCAGTTCAGCACGGGACAGGCCGAAGAGACGAAAAATATAAAGCGGGTCAAGCGCGATATCGCGCGCGTTAAAACGGTGTTGAACGAAAAGAAGAGGACAGCATCGGCAGCCTAGCAGGCTGCCCTTGCGGTCGGCACCGAGCGGGAAAAGGCAATGGCAGAAAGGGCAGCAAGGAAGGCAACCAAAATCGGCATAGTAACCAGCGACAAGATGGACAAGACCGTCATCGTGGCGGTGGACCGTTTCGTCCGGCACCCGCTGTACAAGAAGATCGTGCGCCGGACCTCCAAGTTCATGGCACACGATGAGAAAAACCAGTGCCGGGTCGGCGACCGGGTGCGCATCGTCGAGACCAGGCCCCTCAGCCGCCATAAGCGGTGGCGGGTTATCGAGGTCCTGGCCCGCGCGAGCTAGTAAAGGCAGGCCGCCGGGGTCCCCCTCGTGGAGGTGCGATTATGATCCAGATGCGGACTATACTTGAGGTGGCCGATAACTCGGGCGCCAGGCGGATCTCCTGCATCCTGCCGATCGGCAGCCATACCGGCCTGACCGCCGGCCTGGGCGACGTCATAACCGCCTCGGTCAAAGAAGCCGCGCCGGAAAGCAACGTCAAGAAGGGCGACGTGGTCAAGGCCGTGGTGGTCAGGACGAAAAAGGAGCACCGCAGGCGCGATGGAACTTATATAAAGTTCGATCAAAACGCCGCGGTCTTGATCAACGACCAGGGCGAGCCGATCGGAACGCGGGTCTTCGGCCCGGTGAGCCGCGAGCTGCGCGAAAAACAGTTCACTAAGATCGTCTCCCTGGCCCCGGAGGTGATATAAGTCCGATATGGCGAGACTGACAGTGAGAAAAGATGACCAGGTGCTTGTGCTGGCCGGAAAGGACAAGGGCAAAATCGGCAAGGTGCTGGCGGTTTACCCGGAGAACAATCGTGCCCTTGTTGAAAACCTAAACAAGGTCAAGAAGCACACGCGCCCGATCCCGGCTAAAGGCATCGCCGCCGGTATCCTGGAAAAGGAGATGCCGATCCATATCTCCAATGTCCAGCTGATCTGCCGCGAGTGCCAGAAGCCTACCAGGGTCGGATTCAAGCGGCTCGAGGACGGGCGAAAAGTAAGGGTGTGCAAGAAGTGCGGGGCTACTGTCGATAGGTAAACGGTGCTGTGCTATGGCGAGGCTGAAGGAACTTTATAAAAAAGAGGTGGTTCCGGCCCTGATGCGGCAATTCGAATACAAGAATGTGATGGCCGTGCCGCGGCTGGAAAAGATCGTGATTAATATGGGGCTGGGAGAGGCGATCCAGAACGCCAAAGTCCTGGATACGGCCGCCGAAGAATTGGCCGCGATTACCGGCCAGCGCCCCGTGATCACGCGGGCCAAAAAGTCGATCGCCGCCTTCCGCGTGCGCAAGGGGATGCCGATAGGCGCCATGGTCACTTTGCGCGGCGATAGGATGTACGAATTCTTGGACCGGCTGATCAATATCGCCCTTCCCCGCGTGCGCGACTTCCGCGGCGTCTCAACCCGCGCCTTCGACGGGCGGGGTAATTTTACCATCGGCCTGCGCGATCAGCTGATCTTCCCGGAAATAGACTTCGCTAAGGTCGATAAAACGCGCGGCATGAACGTAACCATCACGACCACGGCGAAAACCGACGAGGAGGCGCGAGAGCTGTTGAGGCTGCTCGGCATGCCCTTCGTGCGCCGCGCGGCGGCCTAGCCGGAACTGATGGCATCGAGGAACCAAAATGGCTACTAAATCGCAACTGGCTAAAACTTTTATCCGGAAGCCGAAATACGCGGCGCGCCTGCGCCTGCGCTGCCGGCGCTGCGGCAGGCCGCGCGGCTATATCAGAAAATTCGAGCTGTGCCGCATCTGCTTCCGCGAACTGGCCCTGGCCGGCGAAATCCCGGGAGTAATCAAAGCTAGCTGGTAAGCGTCGAGGTTTTCTATGTCAATGAACGATCCTATTGCCGATATGCTGACGCGCATCAGAAATGCCAACCGCATCGGGCGCGAAACGGTCGAGGTGCCCGCTTCGAAGCTGAAGCTCGAGATCGCCAGGATCTTGAAGGACGAAGGCTATATTTCTAACTACGCCTTCACGCGGGATAATAAACAGGGGATGATTACTGTTTTTCTCAAATACGGCCCGCACAAGGAGAAGGTGATACAGGAAATTAAAAGAGTCTCCAGGCCCGGGCGTCGCGCCTACTTTAAGTGGAACGAGATCCCCAGAGTGCTGGGCGGCCTGGGAATCGGAATAATCTCAACTTCCCGCGGAGTGATGACCGATAAACAGGCGCGCAAACAGCGCCTGGGCGGAGAGTTCATTTGCGCCGTTTCATAAAGAGCAGGCCGGGAGTTTAGCTATGTCCAGAGTAGGCAAACAACCGATTAAAATACCTTCCGGGGTGAAGGTTAAAATTGCAGCCGGCGCCGTGGAGGTCGAGGGGCCTCGGGGCAAAATCAACACCCCCGCGCCTGCGGGTATCTCCCTGGAGCTTGCAGACGGTCAGCTCATCGCTAAACGCCAGGACGATAGCAAGCAGATGCGCGCTCTCCATGGGTTGACCCGCAAGCTGGTGGCCAACGCGGTGCACGGGGTTAGCCAGGGCTTCCAGAAGGAACTGGATGTCGTGGGCATAGGATATAAAGCTGAGATTAAGGGCAAGAGCCTGGTGCTCAACCTGGGTTACTCGCACCCCATAGATTTCCCCATTCCCGAAGGGATAACGATCAAAGTCGAGCGCCTGCCGCGGGTGATACGCGACTACCAGACCAGCATCATCATTTCGGGCGCCGACAAACAAAAGGTCGGCCAGGTCGCAGCCAACATCCGCTTCCTGCGCCAGCCCGATCCCTACAAGGGGAAGGGGATTCGCTACGCCGGCGAGGCGCTCAAGCTCAAGGTTGGAAAGAAGGGTGCCTGATGATTAGAAAGGAATCTAGAAGCGAGCACAGAAGGATCGTCCATCTGCGCGTGCGCAAGCGCGTGCGCGGCGCCTCGGGTCGGCCCCGGCTTTCGGTCTTTAAGAGCCTGAAGCATATCTACGCCCAGATCATAGATGATGATATGGGCAAAACAATCGCCGCCGCCTCGACCCTCGACCGGGACCTGCGCGGGCGGCTGGACAAGTACGACAACGTCGAGGCGGCTAAGGCGGTCGGCAAGCTGATCGCGGAAAGGGCGCAATCTAAAGGTATCAAACGAGTGGTCTTCGATCGCAGCGGCTATATCTATCACGGCCGCGTCAAGGCGCTGGCCGACGCGGCGCGCCAGGCCGGACTGGAATTTTAAGGAGGACGATTTGAGCCGGGAAAGACTTGATCCGAGCACGCTGGAACTGAAGGACCAGGTGGTCTATATCAACCGCGTGACCAAAGTGGTGAAAGGTGGAAAGAACCTGAGCTTCAGCGCCCTGGTCGTGGTGGGAAACCAGAGCGGTATCGTCGGCTACGGCATGGGCAAGGCGCGGGAGGTGCCTCAGGCGATACGCAAGGCGATAGACGCCGCCAAGAAAAACCTGGTGCGCGTTCCCATGGTGGGAACCACCATTCCGCACGAGGTGATCGGCAAGTTCGGCGCCGCCAAGGTGCTGCTGAAGCCGGCCTCGGAAGGTACGGGGGTAATTGCGGGTGGCGCGGTGCGGGCCGTCGCCGAGAAGGCCGGGATACGCAACGTCCTGACTAAATCGCTCGGCAGTAACAATCCACATAATGTAATAAAAGCTACTTTCGAAGCTTTGCGGGGCCTGCGCGATCCCGAGGAGCTGGCCGCCTTGCGGGGCAAAGCTAAAGAGGAGCTTGTGAGATAAATTATGGAAGCCAGGGCGGGCGAAAAGCCAAAGATGATCAAGATAAAGTACGTGCGCAGCGCCATCGGTAGCAACTGGAAGCAGCGCCTGGTGTTGCGCGGCCTGGGGCTGAAACGATTGAACCAGGTGGTGGAAAAGCCCGACCGACCGGAAATTCGCGGGATGATCGTGAAAGTTTCGCACCTGGTCAAGGTATTGGAGCAGTGATCATGCTTGGCATTAATAAACTGGAGCCGCCGGCCGGAGCAAAGGGGCGCCCGAAGCGCATCGGCCGCGGCCCGGGTTCGGGCCACGGCAAGACCGCAACGCGCGGACACAAAGGGGCCAAGTCGCGCTCGGGCACCAGGCGCCGCCCCGGCTTCGAGGGGGGACAGATGCCGCTGCACCGGCGCCTGCCGCGCCGCGGCTTTACAAATATATTCAAGAAAGTGTATGCTGTGGTTAATGTCCAGGCCCTGAACGCCTTCGCGGCCGGCTCCGTAGTCACCCCCCTTAAGTTGAAGGAGACCGGCATTATAAAAAATATCCGAGACGGCGTGAAAGTCCTGGGCGAGGGGGAGGTCACGAGGGCGCTCACCGTTCAGGCCCACGGTTTCAGCCGGTCGGCTCGCGCTAAAATCGAGGCGGCGGGCGGACGGGCCGAGGTGATTTCGCCTCAAAAAGGCTAATGGGGACTTAAATTTAAAATGCCCGAACCGAGAAACCCGCTGGCGGAAAGCGTCAGAAATATCTTCAGCATCGCCGAGCTGAGGCGCCGCGTTATCTACATGCTGTTGCTCCTGGCCGTCTACAGGATCGGCTCGCATGTCCCGGTGCCCGGCGTCGATAGCCGCGCCCTGGACATCCTCTTCTCGCAGCAGGGCGGGACGATATTCGGCTTCCTCGACCTTTTCTCGGGAGGAAACCTCCGACGCTTCTCCATATTCGCCCTGGGGATCATGCCCTACATTACCGCCTCGATCATCCTCCAGCTCCTGACCGTAGTCGTACCCTATCTGGAAAAACTCTCGAAGGAGGGCGAGTTGGGGCGTAAGAAGATTACCCAGTACACCCGTTACCTGACCATTGCCCTGACCATGTTCCAGGGCCTGATGACCGCCATCGCTTTCGAGAAGAGCAATCCGGGCGGGGGGCTGCCGCTTGTCCCCTATCCGGGCTGGGGCTTTCGCTTGATGACCATGCTCACTCTGAGCACGGGCACGGCTTTCATCATGTGGCTGGGTGAGCAGATCACGGAGCGGGGAATCGGCAACGGCATTTCGCTGATCATATTTGCGGGAATCGTCGCCGGCCTGCCCGATGCCATCGGCCAAATCGGTGTCAAGCTCCAGTTGCGCGAATGGAACGTGGTCCAGGTTGTCCTGCTCCTGGTCTTCATGGTTGCGGTCGTCGCCGCCATTGTCTTCGTCGAGCGGGGCGTGCGTAAGATCCCCATCCAGTACGCCAAACGGGTGGTGGGAAGGCGCGTCTATGGAGGCCAGTCGACCCACCTGCCGCTGCGCGTCAACCCCGGAGGTGTTATCCCGGTCATTTTCGCCGCCTCCATAGTGGCCTTTCCGTCAACGCTCGGCCTCGTGGTTACTAACAGACCCTGGCTCCAGTCACTCATGGACCAGCTGGGACAGGGAATGCCGCTCTATAACCTGCTCTATGTGGTCGGGATCATCTTCTTCACCTTCTTCTACGTCAGCATAATATTCAATCCGGTAGAGGTCGCAGATAATATCCGCAAGTACGGCGGGTTCATCCCTGGAATCAGGCCCGGTTCGAGCACGGCGAGCCATATCGATAGAATACTCAGCCGCCTGACCATGGCCGGCGCTATTTACCTGGTGCTGGTTGCCCTTTTGCCCGAATTCATGATCACGGGCTTTAAACTCCACCGTATGCCCTTTGTCGGCGACTGGTTCGGCGAAAATATGCCCGATTGGGTGCTCCAGGGGTTGGGTGTAACCTTCTATTTCGGCGGCACCTCGCTGCTCATTGTAGTCGGGGTGGCCATGGATACCCTCCAGCAAATCGAATCGCAACTGATCATGCGCCACTACGAAGGCTTCCTGCGAAAGGGAAGAATCAAGGGGAGAAGAGGTTAGCATGGGCCCTAAGGCTAAGCCGCGGGCTAAGGCCCGCCGCAACGGAGAGTGTGTGGCCATCGCTCGCAAAGCCGTCGTCCTGCTCGGCCCTCCAGGAGCAGGCAAAGGGACGCAGGCTAAAATTGTCGAGGAAAAGTTGGGGCTCCCTAAAATATCAACGGGGGATATCCTGCGCGATGCCGTGCGGTGCGGCACACCGCTCGGCCTGGCAGCAAAGAGGCATATGGACGAAGGGCGCCTGGTGCCCGATGAGGTGATGATCGGCATCATACGCGAGCGCACCTCTCGAGCGGATTGTTCCCCAGGGTTTATCCTGGACGGCTTCCCGCGCACCATTCCCCAGGCGGAAAGCCTGGACGGCATTCTGACGGAAGAAGGGATCGACCTCTACGCTATCGTTATCAAGATTGGCGACGAGACGGCCGGGCGCAGGTTGGCCGGCCGCCGCAGTTGCCCGAATTGCGGAAGGATTTATAATATTCATCTGAGCCCCTCGGCCAGAGGAGAGTTCTGCGAAGTCTGCGGCGCCCAGCTCGAGCAGCGCAGCGACGACAGCGAACAGGTGGTGGCCGGGCGGCTGGCTGTCTACCACGCCCAGACCGAGCCCCTTGTTTCCTACTACCGAGAGCGGGGGAGATTGTACGAAGTCGATGGCGAGAGGCCGGTCGAAGATATCTCGCGGGATATTTTGAACATGCTTGGGCGGAAGATGTGAGATAAGACGGGAGTCAGAAACCAGAATAGTCAGGCTAAAATTGCTTCGAACTGCTGACTTCTGGCTCCTGAAGCCTAACCCCTGTGTTATAATATATGATTGTCTGCCGATCGAAAGCCGAGATAGAAAAGATCCGGCTGAGCTGTCGTATCGTCGCAGAGGTGCTGGACCGAATCAGTCGCATGGTCGAGCCGGGGATTACTACCAGGCAGCTCGACAGCTATGCTGAAGACCTTATCTTAAAGGCCGGAGCCGCTCCGGCTTTCAAGGGCTACCGGGGATATCCTGCCAGCATTTGCACGTCTGTTAATCAGCAGGTGGTGCACGGCATACCTTCGGATTATCGGCTGAAAGAGGGGGATATCGTCGGCATAGACGTCGGCGTGGTCAAAGACGGATACTACGGCGACGCGGCGGTCACGGTTCCGGTGGGCGAAATCTCAGATGAGCTGAAGCGGCTCATCCGCGTGACGCGCGACGCGCTGGAGAAGGGAATCGAGCAGGCGAGGGCCAACAACAGGTTGTACGATATTTCGGCTGCGATACAAAGCCATGCCGAAGCGCACGGCTTTTCGGTGGTGCGTGAGTTCGTCGGTCATGGGATAGGAACTAAGCTCCACGAGGAACCACAGGTGCCAAATTACGGCAAGCCGGGGACCGGACCGCGCTTGCGCGAGGGAATGGTCCTGGCCATCGAGCCGATGGTCAATATGGGCGGCTGGCAGGTGCATATCCTGCCCGACCACTGGACAGTGGTCACGGCCGACGGCGGATTTTCCGCCCACTTCGAGCACAGCGTGGCTATAACCGGAAACGGTCCGCTCGTGCTGACCAGACTCGATTGATTTAAAAAGCGTGGTGCCTGATATGGTGAAGAAATCAGAAAAGGCGCGTGCGGTTGCACCGCCAACCAAGGAAGAGCCGATAGAAGCGATAGGCACGGTGATCGAAACACTGCCGAACGCGATGTTTCGAGTCGAACTCGAAAACAAACACCAGGTCCTGGCGCATATCTCGGGAAAGATGCGCAAGAACTTCATCCGCATCCTTCCGGGGGACAGAATAAAAGTCGAGCTTTCCCCTTATGATCTTACCAGGGGAAGGATCGTCTATCGCTTCAAGTAATTTCGGGTCGGCTTTCCCTTTAAATGAAAGGTTGATAATGAAGGTCCGATCATCTATCAAGCGTATATGCGCCAAGTGCAAGATCATCCGGAGGCGCGGCGTTATTCGGGTGATCTGTGCCAACCCGAAGCACAAGCAGCGCCAGGGATAATTCGTGAACCTTAAATTGTGAATCGTGAATGGGCTCGGCGCTCGATTCGCGATTTAAGATTCGCGGTTCACGAAAACGGAGGCTTATGGCAAGAATTGCAGGCGTCGATATTCCGCCCAACAAGAGAGTCGAGATAGGCCTGACTTATATCTACGGGATAGGACGCTCCCTCTCCGGCAAGATACTGACCGAGGCCGGCGTCAGTCCCGATAAGAAGGTGCGCGAGCTCAGCGACGAGGAGTTGCTGCGCATCAGAAACATCATCCAGCGCGACCACAAAGTAGAGGGAGAGTTGCGAAAAGACGTGCAGATGGATATAAAGCGACTTATGGACATCGGCTGCTACCGCGGGCTCCGGCATCGCCGCGGCCTGCCCGTGCGCGGCCAGCGCACCCATACCAACGCCCGCACCCGCAAGGGGCCGCGCCGCCCAATCGGCAAGCGTAAGTAGAGCCGCCCGGAGGAGAGTAAATGGCGAGAAGACCAAGAAAAAGAGGGGCCAGGAAGGAAAAGATCGCAGTGCCGCACGGCGTCGCCCATATCCAGGCGACCTTCAATAACACGATCATTACCATCACCGACCCGCAGGGCAATACCGTAGCGGTTGCCTCAAGCGGCAGCGTTGGTTTCAAGGGCTCGCGTAAGGGGACGCCCTTTGCCGCGCAACAGGCAGCCCTGGCGGCGGCAAATATGGCGCGCGAGCGCGGCATGAAAACCGTCGCCGTCCTGGTCAAGGGCCCGGGCGCCGGTCGCGAGTCGGCAATCCGAGCGATCCAGAACGCCGGGCTCGATATTAAACTGATAAAGGATGTAACTCCAATCCCTCACAACGGCTGCCGCCCTCCCAAGCGGCGCCGCGTGTGAAGTCTTTGGCAATTAGGAGATATTAGATGGTAGGAAGGGGGTTCCAGCGGCCAAAGAGGCTCCTCTATGACCCGGAGACCTTGACCGCAACTTACGGTCACTTCTATGCCCAGCCCTTCGAGAGAGGCTTCGGCACGACCATAGGCAACGCCTTGAGGCGCGTGCTCCTCTCCTCGATCGAGGGCGCGGCAATTACCGCCGTCAAGATCGACGGCGTGATGCACGAGTTCACCCCGATTCCCGGGGTCGTTGAGGACGTAACCGACATAATACTGAACCTGAAGCAGATTCCGATTAAGCTCCACTCCGATGAGCCCAGGACCATTCACCTGGAAGCGCGCGAGCCGGGAGACCTGACCTCTGGCGATATAAGAACCGGTCCCGACGTGGAGGTCGTCGATAAGACCTTGCACGTCGCTACCGTCAGCGACGGGGGCGCGCTCAAGATGGAAATGCGCGTGCGCAAGGGGAGAGGTTACGTCTCGGCCGATGAGAACTTCGAGCCGGACCTGCCGCTCGGCTATATTCCGATCGACTCGATCCATTCGCCCGTGCAAAAGGTCAATTTTACCGTCGAGGCCGCGCGCCTCGGTCAGATCACCGAATACGATAAGCTCATCCTCGACATCTGGACCAACGGCTGCATCACCCCGCAGGAGGCAGTGGGGCGCGCTGCGAAAATCCTCAAGGACCATATGACTATATTCATTAACTTCGAAGAGATCCAGGAGCGAGAGGTGCAGGAGATCGATCGCGCGACGCAGCAGCTCTTCGAAAACCTCAAGCGTCCCGTGGACGAACTCGAGCTTTCGGTCCGTTCGGCCAATTGCCTGAAAAACGCCAATATCAGAACAATCGGCGAGTTGGTCCAGAAGACCGAGACGGAAATGCTCAAGACCAAGAACTTCGGGCGCAAATCGCTCAACGAGATCAAGGAGATCCTCACCAACATGGGCCTCTCCTTCGGCATGAGGATTACGGAGGACGGCAGGATCATCCGCTCGGAAAAGTAGGGGCAGGCCCCCGTGCCTGCCCGGCAAACGAGCAATCACCGGGCTGCCCGGATCAAGGAGTTTAGCTTATGCGCCACCTGGTGGCTGGAAGAAAGCTGGGGAGGAGAACGGAACATCGCTGGGCGCTGTTTCGCAACCAGGTTACCTCGCTTCTCGAAAAAGAGAGGATCATTACTACCGTGCCCAAGGCCAAAGAGATTCGCCCCCTGGCCGAGAAGATGATCACCTTGGGCAAGCGCGGAACTCTCGCGGCGCGGCGCCAGGCCCTCGGCTTTATCAAGAATGAGTCGGTGGTCGCTAAGCTCTTCAGCCAGCTCGCCTCCCGCTTTGCCGATAGGCCCGGCGGTTACACCCGCGTCGTGCGGCTCCGCCCGCGCTGGGGCGACGGAGCCGACCTGGCGGTGATCGAACTGGTAGACGCCGCCGCGCCGCAAAAGAAAAAAAAGAAAAAAGCTGAGTAAATTGAGGGAGAGCAATGAGCAAGAGCGGGAGGTCCTCTTGCTCTCGCTCTCCCTCTTGCTCTTGGCTCCTTCTGGTACTTGAGCCCTCCCTCCCTTTGTGTATAAAATAACCGCCTTATGCCGGGCTCTCCTTCTAATCCCCCCTCGCCAACAGAGGTATACCGGTTCGTTCAGTCCCTCGAACAGGAAATAAAGCGCGCGGCCTCGCTCCTCAAGCCCGAACTGCGCAGCCGATGCCTGGCGCAGCCTGCATTCAGGGCCGCTCTCGACGTATGGATGACCGGAGCGCCGCTTCGCTCCGCGCGCGGCGACCGAAGGCCCGGCGGCCGCCTGGAACGTGCGGCGGAGCTTGCCCTCTGCCTGCTGGCAAACAGGCTGATATTCTACGAGGCGCTGCGCGGCGAGTACGATCTCGAGCCGCTGGCCTGGCGCTGCGCGGCGAGCGCGCGGGAGCTGGCAGCCCGGCTGCGAGAGCTTTTCGCCGCCGCATCCGCTGCCGCTCCTCATCTCCGAGGCGCGTTCCAGGATAACGGTGAAAAATCACCCCTCTCCGCTCTGGAAATCGGCTGCATTTCAGACCGCGCGCTGCCCGCCATCGAATCCGTGATCAAGCGAATCGCGGAATTCGATTTCGCCCGCCGGGGCTGGAGCGCCGCCGCGGCCGCCTTCGGACGCGGTTCGTATGCAGATAATTACACGCCGGCGCTTCTCGCCCGTTTCGTCTGTGCCTTCTGTATATCAGGGGCCAGGGATCTTGTGCTCGATCCGACGTGCGGCGACGGGCAATTCTTGATCGGCGCCCTTGAGAGAAAGCTTTCGCTTGACCCGGGAGCCGCGCGGCGGGAGCTTGTCGCGGATCTGTTTGGAATCGAGATCTCGCCGGCGGCCGCCGCGCTCGCCGCCCTCCGCCTGTCGGCTGCGGCGCTGGGCCAGGCAGCCGCGGTCGAGAACGCCGATTTCTTCGAGGCGTTTCCGGGGAGCAGGCTGCCCGAGCTGATCGATGTTATTATAGGCAATCCTCCCTATCTCAGGCAGGAGCTGATCGATGCCAAGCGCCGGATGAAGAACGCGATTCTGGTCGATGCGGTGAGACATGGCACCCCGTTCGTTAACATCTCCGGACGTTCCGATATCTACGTCTATTTCTGGCTGCACTGCCTGCCGTTCCTGCGCGAGGGGGGCAGGCTTGGTTTCGTGACCTCGAACTCGTGGCTGGATTCAAGTTACGGCGCGGCGGTTCAGCGCTTCCTGCTCGAGAATTTCAAAATCCTCGCCGTCGTGGAGTCGGGCGCGGAGCGCTGGTTCCATGAGCCGGCGGTCAATACCGCGGTCGCCCTGCTCGAGCGCGAGAGCGACCCGGCCGGGCGCGACCAGAACATGGTACGCTTCGTTCAGCTGCGGCAGCAGCTTGACGAGATCGCCGGCTCCGGATTCGACCAACTGGCCTCGGCAATCAAGGCCGGCTCGGCGCCGCCCCATCGGATCTATTCGATCAGACAGGCCGAGCTGCGCGGCGAGGGGTTGCGTCAGACCGTATACGTAGGCAGCAAGTGGGGAAAATACCTGCGGGCTCCTGACATCTTCTTCCGTTTGCTCGAGCGGAGCCGGGCGCGACTCTGCCGGCTGGAGGAGATAGCTGCGGCCGCCTTCGGCATCAAAACGGGAGCCAATGACTTTTTTTACCTGAAAGATCTCACCGAGAGCATCGACGGCGGCCGGCTGAAGCGCGAGCTGGAGGTGCGGGGCGCCTACGAGGCGCGCCGCCTCTCGCGCGAGGAACTGCGCATGGTGCGCGACGGGCGCGGCCAGCTTCATATCATCGAAGGGCGCTTTCTCAGGCCGGTGCTCAGATCGCCGCGCGACGCGCCGGCGCCGCTGGTTGATGCGCGCCGCCTGTCGTGGCGCCTGTTCTGCGCAGTCGGCAGCAAGCGCGATCTGAAAGGAACATTTGCTCTTAAATACATAAGCCACGGCGAAAGGCAGGGTTATCACTTGAGGCCGAGCCTGGCGGCGCGCCGCCGCTGGTGGGAGTTGAGCGAGCTGAGGCCGAGCCGCCTGCTCTGGCGCAAATCTACATACGCGGTCCATTCCCACTTTTTCAGCGCCGAAGAGATCTACGCCGACCAGCGTCTCCACCTCATCCGCCCGCGGCCCGATGTCGATCCCTGCTTGATCGCTGCGATCCTGAACAGCAGCGTCAGTGCGCTGATGCTAGAGCTTTGCGGCCGTGCGGTTCTCGGCGAGGGAGCGCTCGACACCGCAGTATACGAAGTTAGCCAGCACAACCTGCTCGATCCGAGAAAGCTTGCGCAGGAGGAGGCGGCAAGGATCAAGGATGCTTTCGCGCGCCTGGCGGCCCGGTCTACCCTGCCGGTATGGCAAGAGCTTAAGATGCCCGATCGACATTTGCTCGATAAAGCAGTATTATCCGCGCTCGGCTTTGCCGGCGATGAGCTTCAGACCGTCGCAGCGCAGGTGGCCCAGGCGGTCGCCGAGCTTGCCTCCCAGCGGCTCAAGAGAACGCGCCATGGTCAGCCGAGGGCCGCAGCAGCGGCGCTCGCCGCTGACCTCTGGCCGGAGCTGGATAGGCAGGGCCTGCGCGCCTTTCCTGAAGATTTCCTGACGGGCAGAGAGGTGTGCGAGCACTTCGATCTGCGGGGAGACCAACCGCAGTTCGAGGACGGGCTCTTTCAGGGCGCCGTCATCCGGTGCGGAACACGGCGCTGGGAACTCGGAGCGCCGGCCCGCGCCCGCTTCCTGAAGGCCGCTGCCAGGCGCCATCCCTGGGGGCCGATACCTGTTCCGAAGCAACCGGCGGTCTGCGCCGCTCTGCTCGAAGAATACCACGGCTACAACGATCGCCTCGATGCCAGGCTCGCCGCGCTCACCGGCACGATAGAGGATGAAGCGGCGCGGGCGCGCGTGCGCCGCGAACTTATGCGCATGATCGAGGCCTACCTGAAGTCAGGAGCTAGGAGCTAGAAGTTAGGAGCTAGAATAAGCTCTCGGCTCAAAGGCTAGAAACTAGCGACTCTCTTCCATTTTAGTTTCTAACTCCTAGCTTCCAGCTTCTGGCTTCTTTATCAGCGCACCAGAATCTTCGAGAGGTCGTTCAAGATCACGATCCCCATGAGCAGGAAGAGGAAGAGCAGGCCAGCCTGGACGATTCTCTCCTTTACCGCCAGGCTGAAATCCTTGCGCCTGATCCCCTCCAGCAGCAGCAGGAATATCACCCCGCCATCGAGGATCGGTATGGGAAAGAGATTGAAGATGCCTAGTTGCAGGCTGACCAGCGCCATGAAGCCGAGCAGCGCCTCGAATCCCGCGCGCGCGGCGCGTCCCGAATAGCGGGCGATTTCAATGGGTCCCGAGAGGGTGCGCAGCGAGACCTTGCCGCGGATCAGCTTCCAGGTGATATCGAGGGTAAGCAGGGTCAGATTAACGCTCCGTTCCAGGGCGCGCTTCACAGCGTCGATCGGCCCGTATTTCTCTACTATGACCGGAAGCTGGCTGACATACCCGGCCCTGACCTTGTTGTCGATCTTGGCCGGAGTTATCTCCTTGGTCAGAATCTCGTCGCCTCTCTCGACCGTAAATTGCAGCGGCACCCCTTCGCTCGAGGCGATGAGTTCCACCATGCCCGGCGAGGTATAGGCGGCGCGTTGCGGCCCTTCCACTTTCAGGATCCGATCGCCGGGCGCGAGGCCGGCCCTTTCGGCAGGAGAGTCGGGCTCGACCTGTTCTACTATCGCCGGTATGAGCGGGGAAACTCCGATATGGCCGATGTCACCCTCGCCTGTGACCCCCACTGTGATCTCTCTTTTCAGCCTATGAGCCGCGCGCTCTATCGTGAAGGTCAGCCTCTGCTGCGGGCTGGTCGCTATTGTCAGCTCCACCTGTTCCCAGGTACGCATACGATCGCCGTCAATGGCCACGATCTGGTCGCCCGGCACAAGGCCGGCCTCGGCCGCCGGGGAGTTCGGCTCGACCTCGCCGATCACCGCAGGCTCGCGCAGGTAGCGCGGAACGGTAACCCCGATAACGTAAATCGCTGCGAGAAGGACGACGGCCAGTAGCAGGTTCATGGCAGGGCCGGCTACGGCTACCAGGAAGCGCTCCGATTTCGGACGCGAGAGGAACTCGTCGGGCGCGCCCGTCAGCGCTTCGTCGAAGTTCTCTCCCGCCATCTTGACGTAGCCGCCGAGGGGGAGAAGGCTAACTTTGTAATCGGTGCCGCCGCGGCGAAAGCCGAAGAGCCGCGGGCCGAAACCGAGCGAGAATACCTCGACCCTTATCCCGAGCAGCTTGGCCACCAGATAATGGCCGAACTCGTGCACCAGGATCATGATGCCGATGACGAAGGCAAAGACCAGCAGGGTGAAGGCCGTCCCGCCAAAGATTTGAACAAAATTGCTCAATCATACCTCCCGAAGTCGAATCGCTCAGTCGACTCCTGCTTCTTCTCTAATCAGCGGCTCGTTAGCAGAGCAGCTCAATCGTCGATAAATTCCGCGGCCAGCCGCCGCGCCTCAGCATCGGCCGCCAGCACCGTCTCGAGCGAGGCGACCGGCTGCGGGTCGTACCGCTCCATGACCGACTCGATCACCTGCGGTATATCGGTGAATTTGATCTTTCCCGCAAGAAAAGCCTCGACAGCGACCTCGTCGGCTGCATTCAGGGCTGCCGGCATGGTCCCGCCGGCCTCAAGCGAGCGCCTGGCCAGCAAAGGGCCGGGGAACCTCTCGTAATCAGGCTGATAAAACTCCAGCCGCTGCAGCTCGATTAAATCGAGCGGCGGAAGCTGGGTCGGCTGGCGCCGCGGGTAAGTCAGAGCATACTGTATCGCCACGCGCATATCGGTTATCCCGAGCTGCGCGATAATCGAACCATCGATCATCTCAACCATAGAGTGCACGGTGCTCTGCGGGTGGATCAGGATATCGATGGCTTCCGAGGGAAGCCCGAACAGCCAGCTCGCCTCGATGATTTCCAGTCCCTTGTTCATAAGGGTGGCCGAGTCTATCGTGATCTTTTTGCCCATGCGCCAGGTGGGATGCTTGAGTGCCTCTTCAGGAGTCACTTTCTCCAGCTCTTGGCGCGGTGTCAGCCTGAATGGCCCGCCCGAGCCGGTCAAGATGAGCCGCTTTATTTCAACGGTTTTCGCGCCGCGCAGGCATTGATGAATGGCATTGTGCTCGCTGTCGACCGGCAGCACCTCCGCCCCACTGGCATGCGCGCGCGCCATGATCAACTCCCCGGCCATGACCAGCGTCTCCTTGTTGGCCAAGGCCAGAGTCTTGCCCGACTCGACCGCCTTGAAGGTCGGGAGCAGGCCGGCCGCCCCGGCCATGGCTGAGAGGACTAAATCGGTATCGGGATAGCAGGCGACGGCAACCGCCCCCTCGATCCCATAGCTCACCTCGACCGGGCGGTAAAGGCCGATTTCTTTCTTGAGAAGCTCGGCATCCTCCCGCTCCGCCACCGAAACGATGCGGGGTCGAAAGTTCCTGACCTGCTCGATCAGGAGAGCGACGTTTTTGCCCGCGGCCAGGCCGACCACCTGAAACTCTTCCCTTTGCGCCGCAATGACATCGAGAGCGTTCCGCCCTATCGATCCCGTCGACCCCAGGATCGAGATTTTTTTCATAATCTGTATTCTAGCATAAATGAGGAGCTAGAAGCTGGGAGTTAGGAGCTAGAATAAATACATGTGCTGCAAGGCGAGAAACGTAAGGGGCAAGAGGACCTCTATGCTTCTGACCTCTAACCCATTGCCACACCACCACCCCGGTAGCTTTATCCAGATCAATCTTCTAGCTCCTAACTCCTAGTGGACTGTTCGCAAAGTAATTTAAGGTAGCCATTGAGCGTTTCTGCTGACCCATCGCCGCAAGTCGCGTCTGCTCCAAGACC
>FWPU01003302.1_pt1 | contig 41193 bp, 44 predicted proteins | sample 2228361 | NCBI WGS metagenome assembly FWPU01 (sample SAMEA103939777, study PRJEB20133) | metagenome | reverse complement strand
TGGTAACGGCGGGTGGGGGGCTGGCCCTGCTGGCCGGGCTGATTCTGTTGGCCCTCATGGGCGGCTCGCTGGAGATTTCCGAGCTGCTGGGCCAGGGCCAGCTACTGCGCGAGCATCCGCTCTATCTGCCCGCCCTCATCCTGGTGCTTCTGGGGGCCTTTACCAAGTCGGCGCAGTTTCCCTTTCACTTCTGGCTGCCCAACGCCATGGAAGCCCCCACCCCGGTCTCGGCCTACCTGCACTCGGCCACCATGGTCAAGGCTGGGGTCTACCTGCTGGCCCGGCTCCAGCCGGCCCTGGGCGGCAGCGAGGCCTGGAGCAGCGCCCTGATGGTCTTTGGGCTGGCCACCCTGCTCACCGGGGCCACCCTCACCTTCCGCCACACCGACCTCAAGCGCCTGCTGGCCTACTCCACGGTGGCCGCGCTGGGGGCGCTGGTCTTCCTGATCGGGCTGGTGCCCCTCACCGACTACTACGCGGCCATGGGCTTTGCTACCTTTCTGCTGGCCCACTCGCTCGTCAAGGGTGGGCTCTTTATGGCGGCTGGCGCGGTTGATCACGAGGCCGGCACCCGCGACATCACCCAGCTTGGGGGCCTTTTCCGGGTGATGCCCCTCACCGGGGTGGCGGTGGTGCTGGCCGCGCTTTCGCTGGCCGGGTTGCCGCCGGTGCTGGGCTTTATCGGCAAGGAAGTGCTCTATGTGGCCGCGTTGCAGGCGGCCCCGGCCTGGATGGTGGGGCTGGCGGTGCTGGGCTTTGCCGTCGGGGCCATGCTGGCGCTGCTGCTGGTGGTGCCTTTCTTCCGGGGCCAGCCGCCCCAGGCGGTACACGAGGGGCCGCCCAGCCTGTGGCTGGGGCCCCTGGTGCTGGCGGGCTTGGGCTTGTTGCTGGGCTTCTTTCCGGGGCTCTACAACCCCCTGGCCGATGCAGTCGCCAGCGCGGTAAAGGGGAAGGCCGTGGCCTACCACCTGAAGCTCTGGCCTGGCTTCAACCTGGCCTTGCTCCTGAGCCTCCTGACGGTGCTGCTGGGGGTGGGGCTTTACTTCCTCTACCCCCGCTTGCAGGCCTGGATGGCGCAGGAACCCATCCCTGGCCCGGAAAACACCTATGTGGCCCTCCTGCGTGGGCTGATGCGGCTGGCGGCAGGGGTCGAGCGCCTGTTGCAGAGCGGTTCGCTGCGGGCTTACCTGGTCTGGACGTTTGGGGGGCTGGTGGGGCTGGTGGGGCTGGCCCTCTTTCGCAGCGGCGTGCTGCTCTGGCCGGTGGGGGCCTCGAGCCCCAAACTCGAGCAGGCGCTGCTGCTGGCCCTGATGCTCCTGGGGGCCATCGGGGCGCTGCGGCTGCGCTCGCACCTGGCGATGGTGGTGGTGCTGGGCATTGTAGGGGCGGGGGTGGCCCTGGTCTTTTTGCTGCAGAACGCCCCCGACCTCTCAATCACCCAGTTCCTGGTCGAAACCCTCACCGCCATCCTGATCGCCCTGGTACTGCTGCAGATTCGCGACATCGGGTCGGTGCCCCGTGGGCGCTGGCTGGATAAGGCGGTGGCCCTGGGCTTTGGCGGGCTGATGACCCTCTTGATGCTGGGGATGCTGGCGCAGCCCATAGAGCTGCATCTGAGCCAGTTTTTCGCCCAGAAAAGCCTGCCCGAAGGCTTCGGGCGCAACATCGTGAACGTGATTCTGGTAGATTTCCGCGGCCTGGACACCTTCGGTGAGATCACCGTGGTGGGGCTGGCCGGGCTGGGGGTCTGGGCTTTGCTACAACGCCGGCAACGGAAGGAGCGGCCATGAACACCCTGATTCTTAAGACGACCTCGAGGTTCCTCTTCACCCTTCTGCTTCTGCTCTCGGTCTTTTTGCTCCTGCGCGGCCACAACGAGCCGGGCGGGGGCTTTATCGGGGCCCTGGTGGCGGTGGGGGCCTATGCGCTGTTTGCCCTGGCGCACGGGCTGGCCGCGGCCCGTAAACTCCTGCCCCTCGCCCCCTTGCGGCTGGTGGGGTGGGGCCTGCTGGTAGCCCTTCTGAGCGCCTTGCCGGCCTTGCTGCTGGGCCAGCCCCTCATGACCGGGCAGTGGTTCAGCCTGCTGGGCGTGAAGGTGGGCACCCCGGTCATCTTCGACATCGGGGTCTACCTGACCGTGTTCGGGGCACTGCTCTCGGCTATTTTTGGGCTCGAGGAGGCCGCGCACCATCCTTCGGAGGGCGCCTGATGGAAATCCTGCTCTCGTTCCTGGTGGGCGCTCTGATGGCGGTGGGGGTCTATCTGATGCTCCGACCCCACCTGATTCAGTTCCTGATTGGTTTTCTGGTGCTGGGCAACGCCGCCAACCTGCTGATCTTCACCGCAGGCCGCCTGGGCAGCCAGTTCCCGCCCCTGGTGCAGCCCAGCGGCGCGGTGCTGGAACCCTACGCCAACCCCCTGCCGCAGGCCCTGATCCTCACCGCCATCGTGATCGGCTTTGCTCTGGCGGCGTTTGGCATCGTGCTCTTCTACCGGGCCCAGCAGGCCCTGGGCACCCTGAACGCCGAGGCCATCCTCGAGGTGCCCGAACCAGCCCCGGCCCCCTCGCCGGTGGACGAGGTGTCCGCAGAGGGGGTGCGCCGATGAGCTGGCTGCTGGTGTTGCCCTTGCTGATTCCCCTCACCACCGGCATCCTGTGCCTGGTGCTGCCGGGCCGCACCGCCCAGCGGGTGCTGGGCCTGGCGGGGGCCCTGGGCCTGCTGGCCGCGGGCCTGGCCCTGCTGGCCCAGGTTCAGCGCCTGGGCATTCAGGCCGTGCAGATAGGCAACTGGCCGGCCCCCTTCGGCATCACCTTTGTGGCCGACCACCTCTCGGCCCTGATGGTGCTGGTCACCGGGGTGGTAGCGGTAGCGGTGGCCCTTTTTGCCCTGGCCGAAAACGACCCGGCGCGCGAGGGTCTGGGCTACTACGCCCTGGGCCATCTGTTGCTGTTTGGGGTGAACGGGGCCTTCCTGACCGGCGACCTGTTCAACCTCTACGTCTGGTTCGAAGTGCTGCTGCTTTCCTCGTTTGTGCTGATGATTCTGGGGGGCAGCAAGGCCCAGCTCGCGGGCGGGGTCAAGTACTTCGCGGTCTCGCTTCTGTCCTCGATCCTCTTCTTGGTGGCGGTGGGCCTGCTGTACGGGGCGACCGGGGCCCTGAACATGGCCGACCTGGCCCTCCGGGTGGAAAGGGTTCATCCGGGGCTGCTCACGGCTTTGTCCATGCTGTTTCTGGTGGCGTTTGGGCTGAAGGCCGCTGTTTTTCCTTTCTTCTTCTGGCTGCCGGCCTCCTACCCGGCCCCTCCCGCCATGATCTCGGCCCTTTTTGCCGGGCTTCTGACCAAGGTGGGGGTGTACGCCCTGATCCGGGTCTTCACCCTGCTCTTTACCCACGACACCGGGTTTACCCATAGCCTGATCCTCTGGGTTGCCGGTTTTACCTTACTCCTGGGGGTGCTGATGGCGCTGGCCCAGGGGGAGCTCAGGCGGCTGTTGTCGTTCCAGCTGGTGAGCCACATCGGCTACATGCTGATGGGCCTGGGCATCCTGACCCCGCTGGCCCTGGCCGGCTCGGTGTTTTATGCGCTCAATCACATGATTGTGATTGCCGCGCTCTTTTTGCTGATGGGCCTCTTGCAGCGCTTGCAGGGCACCACGGTGCTGGTGCGGATGGGCGGGCTGTACAGGCCTTATCCCTGGCTGGCGGTTCTGTTCTTGCTGCCGGCCTTCTCGCTGGCTGGGCTGCCGCCTTTTTCGGGCTTCTGGGCCAAATACACGCTGGTGGCAGCCGGATTGCAGGCCGGGCAGTACGGAATTGTGGCGGTGGCCCTGCTGGTGGGCCTGCTGACCCTGCTCTCGATGGGGCTGGTCTTCGCCGAGGTATTTTGGAAGAAGGCCCCAGGGGAAGTCAGGGCGGCCCCCGGGAGCCTGGGCGGGCTGGTGCTGCCGGTGGGCCTGCTGGCAGTTCTGACGCTGGGGATTGGGCTCTGGGCCGAGCCGCTTCTGAGCCTCTCGCAGGCCGCCGCGCGGGAGCTGCTCGAGCCGACGGGGTATATCCAGGCGGTGCTGGGGGTGAGCCGATGAGGGCCTTTGTGTACAACGTGGTGCTGACCATCTTCTGGATGGCCGTGACCGAAGCCTTTACCCTCGAGAACTTCCTGGTGGGCTTTGCCATCTGCTTCCTGATTTTGCTGCTGGCCCGCCCGCTTTTCGATGCACCCTCGAGGCGCTACTTCACCCTGGCCTGGAAGCTGCCCCGCTTCGTGCTCCTGATGCTGTGGGAGATCGTGCTCTCGAGCCTGCGGGTGGCCCAGGCGGTGCTCTCGCCCCGGATGCCCATCAAACCCGGCATTATCGCTTACCCGCTGGAGGTCAGGAGCGACCTCGAGATCACCCTGCTGGCCAACCTGATCACCCTCACACCGGGCACCCTGAGCCTGGATGTCTCCTCAGACCGTAAGGTGCTCTATGTGCACGGGATGTTTGTGGACGACCCGCAAAAGGTGATCGAGTCCACCCACCAAAGCCTGGAAAAAGCCGTACTGGAGGTGACCCGATGAGTTTTCTGGAGGTCATGCTGCTGGCCCTGACGCTTACCCTGCCCTTTGCTCTGTACCGCCTGGTGAAGGGGCCGACCCTGCCCGACCGGGTGGTGGGCCTCGACCTGATCACCTCGGTCTCGGTGGCGCTGGCTGCGCTGTATGCCCTGGTGAGCGGCCAGACTGCTTTCTTGGATGTGGCCATTGCGCTGGCTCTGTTTGCCTTTTTAGCCACGCTGGGACTGGCCCGCTACATCGAGTACCGGGGCCACAAGGGGGACTGAGATGCAGATGTGGCTGGTGTACATCCTGGTGCTGGGTGGGGTGTTCTTTTTGCTCATTGCGGCCATCGGGGTGGTGCGGATGCCCGACCTCTACAACCGCATGCACGCCACCTCCAAGGCCGGTACCCTGGGGGTGGGCCTGATTCTGGTAGCGGTGGCGGTGTTTTATCAGGAGCTCTCGGTAGCGGCCCGCGCGCTTTCGGCCCTGGCCTTTATTGTCTTAACCGCGCCGGTAGCCGCCCACGCCCTGGGCCGCGCGGCCTACCTCTCGGGGGTCAAGCCCTGCGAGGACACCTACATAGACGAGCTGGCCGGGCACTACCAGGCCAACCACAAGCTCGAGTCGGTGGAGAAAACCCCACCGGCCCATAAGCCGGAGTCAAACCCCTAAGCGCTCGAGCTCATACGGCAGCATCTTCTGCCACCAAGGCCAGTCGTGGTCTACGTCGTGGCCCCAGTAGTCGAAGGTGGCGTATACGCCCTTCTGGTGGAGCAGTTCCTGCATCTCGCGGGTGTCGCGGATGCACTCTTCCTCCCAGCGCCCCTGGCCCACCGCGAACACAATTTTGTTGCGCCGGTAGGCGTTTAGCTTGGCCTCGTCGGTCAGGTTGCGCAGGTACCACAACGGTGAGTTGAAGTAGGCATCCATACCGCCCTCGTCCCCTACGAAGCCCCCCACCTGATACAGCCCCGACAGGGCAATCAGGCCATCGAAGACCTCGGGGTATTTGAAGAAGAAGTTGGCCGCGTGGAAGGCCCCCATGCTGCACCCCGTGACCCATAGGGTGGGCAGGCCGGTGTTTTTCTGCACAAAGGGCACCACCTCCTGCATGATGTAGGCGTCGTAGTCGTTGTGGCGGCGGGCCCGCGCGGCAGGGGGGATGCTCTGGTTGGTCCAGCTCTGCCAGTCAATGCCGTCCACGCAAAAAAACTTGACCCGCCCCGCCTCGATCATGGGGGCCAGGGCCTGGGCCATGCCGGCGTGGCCTTCCCAGTCGTACCAGCGCCCGTTCTGGGCCGGAAATACCATCACTGGCTGGCCGTAGTGGCCGTACAGCTTAAGCTCCATCTCCTGCCCCAGGGCCGGGCTATACCATTTGTGATACTCGGTGTACACGCAGCACCCCCTCTAGGCCCGTTCCTGGATGGCCTGGGCGGCCTGAAGCAGGGTTGGCAGGTCGGGATGGCGCAGGATGTAGCCGTAATTCCCGATGGCCCCGGCAAAAATGCCGCTTATGCGCTCGTGGTGGGCGATGAGGGGGCCAAACTCGGCCAGCACCTGCTCGTGCGAACGCTTGTAGTGGATGTGATCCTTGCGGCCCACATAGGTGCAGAAGTAGGGGTGCTGGGCCTGCTGGCTCACCCGGCCGTGGGTGAGCACGTTGACCCACTCTTTGAATATGTCCATGTCGTTGGCGTAGTTGAACATATCGATCGAGAGACCCCCCGGCGGTCGCATGTTCACCTCGAGCGCCACCAGACCGCCGTCTTCCAGGCGGAAGAACTCGAAGTGGAAGAAGCGCTCGCGCACGTTGAAGGCCTGCACCACCCGGCGCCCGGCTTCCCGCAGGTCTTCGGGGATTTCCCGCACCATGTAGTAATAAATGTCGGTGTCCTGGTTGACCACCTCCATCACGCCTTTGGAGTACTCGAGCGAACTATCGAAGACCACGTTGCCCTGGATGTCAGTCAGGCCGTCGTAGGTGATGATTTTGCCGGGGATGAACTCCTCCATGATGTAGTCCACCGGGGGCTTGGTGGCGATGTAGTCCATGAGCTCGGCGTCGTTGGTGATTTTGTAGGTTTTGGCCGCGCCCACCCCAATGTCGGGTTTAGCCACCACCGGGTAGCCCACCTCCTCTACGAAATCCTGGGCCTCCACCGCGCTGCGGCAGACCCGGCCCCGCGCCACCCTGAGCCCGGCCTGCTGAAAATACTGTTTCATAACCGATTTGCGCTTCACGCGGTCCATGTCCTGGGGGCGCAGGCCGAAGATGTTAAAGTCTTCGCGCAGCCGGGCCTCGGTCTCGAGCCAGTACTCGCTCATGGAGTCGAGCCGGTCGATCTTGCCGTAGCGGTGGGTGAAGTAGCCCAGCGCCCGCAACAGCTCGTCGTAGTTGTGCATATCGGAAACTCTGTAATACTCCGTCAGAGCCTGCTTTAGCTCTGGCCGTAGCGCGTCGTATTCGGCATCGGCCAGCCCCAGCACATTGTGCCCAGCTTCGCGCAAACGCACGCAAAATGGCCAGAAGTTGGGGGGGAAATGGGGGGAAAGAAAAACTACATTCATCGCATACCTCCTGGGCTTTGGGCTGACCCCAGTATTCCCAACCAGTGCCCACAAATCAAGCATTTGAGGCCGGTTCCACTTGAACTCAATACATTTGGGTGTAATAAAAGGTGAGTGGTTCAAGCCGACCGAAGGAAGTAGGAGTGCATTCCGGCAGTTTAGCCCTGCCAAAGTGAACGATACTGCCGGGATGCGTATGTAGCCGCCTGCCCGAAAACAGGAGAGTTTTACAATGAGCAACCCCCAAGAGGCTGTTTTCTTGAAACCTGCATTCGTTGCCGACAATATCCCATAGGGTCGGCTTCGACAGCCTCAGCCAGCCCCCACGCTGGATAAGGCCAGAAAGCCTTCAGCGCACACCCTTTGCCATACTCGGTGGGTGAATAAGCGCTTTCTTAGCGATAAGGCCCTACAGCCTCGGCCCTGGGGTTCTCGGTTTGCAGGTCTTCTGGCCAGGCCCCGCCCAGACTTACCCAGGCCCACACCATATCGGCGGGGATGGGGGCCACAAAGTGCAGGTACTTGCCGGTGCGGGGGTGTTGCAGGCGCAGTTCGTAGGCGTGCAGGGCCTGACGCGCTATCCGCTCGGAGGGCTTGCCGTAGACCTCGTCGCCCAGGATGGGGGCGTGTAAGTGCTTGAGGTGCACGCGAATCTGGTGGGTGCGCCCGGTGTGCAGAATGGCCGAGACCAGGGCGTGCGGTTCGGCTACCGCCAGCACCTCGAACTCGGTCTGGGCGTGCCGGGCCGCCACCCCCCCCACGTGCATGCGGGTGCGGTCGACCGGGTGGCGGCCGATGGGGGCCGAGAGCAGGCCCTCGCGCGGGATGCCCACCGTCAGGGCAATGTAGCGCTTGTATACGCTGCGTCCGGCGAAGGCCTCGGCAAGCCGGCGGTGGGCGGCCTCGTGGCGGGCTACCACAATTACTCCGCTGGTGCCCTTATCGAGGCGGTGCACGATGCCGGGGCGTATCAGCTCGGGCTTCTGGGCTTGCAAAAGCAGCCCGCCCTCCTCCTCGGACTCGCCCAGTGAGAGATCCAGCCCGAACCGGCCCAGAATGGCGTTCACCAGCGTACCGGAGTACACCCCCGGAGCCGGGTGGGTGATCATGCCCGCCGGTTTGTTGATCACAATCAGGTCGGGGTCTTCGTACAGGACGTGCAGTGGGATGTCCTCGGCGGCCACGCTGGCCGGAAGGGGTGGGGGGGGCTCCACCTCGACGGTCTCGCCCCGTAGCTTGTAGGAAGGCTTGGTCACCACCTTGCCCCCCACCGTTACCAGGCCGGCCTCGATCCATTCCTGGGCCTTGGCCCGGGAGGTATTGGCCTCGAAGGCCAGGGCCTGGTCGAGGCGAACCCCACTGGCAGAAAAGCGCACCATCAGGGTTATTGTACGTTACGTCAAAATGACCCGGCGCTCCCATGGTTGAGGTGCTAAGGTGAGCCTAGCCATGGGCGGCCGTGAGCGCCTATTTAGCCAGTTCCTGCGCCGTTCGGTCTGGGCTTATTTTTGGGGCTCGCTGGCGGTTTTAGTCAATGCCCTTATTGTTCACGGGCTGTACTTCGGCTGGCCGGCCTGGGTTTGGGGATATGCCGTTGCAATTGGCGCGTTGGTGGCCCCCCTGGTTGCGCTGCTGGATCTGTGGTGGGCCTGCCGGCAGCTCAACCCGACGCAAAGGGTCTTTCTGGACGGTGCCGACAGCCTCGAGGCAGCCCGACAAGCTTACCGCAACCTGGTGCACTGGCCGGTGCTCTCGGTGGGTCGGGTGATGGGGCCGCACCTGCTCGGTACCATGGGCGGCTTTTTGCTAGCCATCGACTGGGCGCACCGGTGGGGCGGCTTTCCCACCGGGCCACTGGAAATGCTGTATTTGCTGCCGTGGTATCCACTTAACGCGGCCCTGCACGCCATCATCGAGTATCTGGTGGGGGCCAGCCAGTCCCAGCGCCTGATGGCCTATCTGCGGGAAGGCTTTGGCGATGAGGTGGTGGTTTCTTCCCGCTTGCGCATCCCTTTTGTCTACAAGGTGCTGGGGGTGCTGGTGGCTTTGGGGCTGCTACCGCTCTTGCAGGTGGCGGTGCTGGTTTACTTCCGGCTTGAATCAACCCATCTGCCGGGGCTGGTGGCCTGGGGGTTGTTTTCCGGTCTGGTGTTGATGGTGGCTGGGGGCATTCTCCTCTCCCGTGAAGTGGCCCGGCCCGTGCAGGCTGTGCTCGAGGGCATGCAGGCTATGCAGGAAGGAAAAGGGCCGGTGCGGGTGAGCACGGTGGCCTGGGACGAGCTGGCCGACCTGGCCCTGGGCTTCAACAACCTGGCCCGGGCCCTCGAGGCCGAACGCCAGCGCAACCTCGAGCTGTACCGCGACACCGTGCAAACCCTGGCGGCCGCCATCGACGCTCGAGACCCCTATACCCGGGGCCACTCCCAGCGGGTTGGGGCCTATGCACAGCTTATTGCCCGCAAGCTGGGCTGGGATTCACCAAAAGCCTATCAACTCTACATCACCGGACTGTTGCACGACATTGGCAAAATCGGCGTTTCCGAGTCCATTCTGCAGAAAACCGATAAGCTCAGCCCTCACGAGCGCAGGCTGATTGAAAGCCATCCGCTTATCGGCTATGAGATTGCTCGCCAGTCCCGCGCACTTTCGGCCCATCTGCCCGGCATTCGGCATCACCACGAACGCCTGGACGGACACGGTTACCCCGACGGATTGAGCGGGGAGTCCATCCCCATCGAGGCCCGAATCTTAGCGGTAGCGGATGTCTGGGATGCCCTTACCAGCCACCGACCCTACCGCCCGGCCTTAAAACCTTCAGAGGTCTACCCACGCCTCTTGTGTGAAGCCCTTGATCCCCAAGCAGTGCGAGCCCTGGGTGAACTGTGGCAGGAAGGGGCGCTGGACGCCTTGCTCGAGGAAGCTCAGCGAGAAACGGGTCGGCCAGACCTTTCCACGCCGAAAAGTGATACGGAATCAATCCAGTGGCCCCGGCCTCTGTCAAAAACAGAATAGAACGCGCCCGCTTGCTATGATGATGGGCGTGGAAGCGGATTTGACCCTGCGGCCCAAGCGGTTAGACGATTACGTGGGCCAGGCCAAGCTCAAAAAGAAACTGCGGGTCTACCTCGAGGCCGCTAAAAACCGGGGGGAGGCCCTCGATCACCTGCTGCTGTTTGGCCCGCCGGGGCTGGGCAAGACCACCCTGGCCCACGTGGTGGCCTACGAACTGGGGGTGAATATCCGCGTGACCAGCGGCCCGGCCATCGAGAAGCCGGGCGACCTGGCGGCCATCCTGACCAACAGCCTCGAGGAAGGCGACATCCTCTTCATCGACGAGATTCACCGCCTGTCCAAAGCCGCTGAGGAGCACCTCTACCCGGCGCTGGAAGACTTCAAGATCGACATCGTGATTGGCGCAGGCCCGGCGGCCCGTACCTTGCGGCTCGACCTGCCCCGCTTTACCCTGATTGGAGCCACCACCCGCCCGGGGCTCATCTCCGGGCCTTTGCGCAGCCGCTTTGGCATTATCGAACACCTGGAGTTCTACACCGAGACCGAGCTGGCCCAGGGGGTGACGCGCGATGCCCAGCTCATGGGCCTGGCCATCGAACCCGAGGCGGCGCTAGAAATTGGCCGTCGCAGCCGGGGCACCATGCGCATTGCCAAGCGCCTGTTCCGGCGGGTACGCGACTTCGCCGAGGTAGCCGGTGAGCAGGTGGTGGGCCTGGGGCGCACCCGGCAGGCCCTGGATGCCCTGGGCCTGGACGCCTTAGGCCTGGACGCGCGCGACCGCCAGATCATAGAGACCGTGATCGAGCGCTTTGCCGGTGGGCCGGTGGGCCTCGAGACCCTGGCCACCGCCCTCTCCGAAGACCCCGAGACCCTCGAGGAGGTGCACGAGCCTTTCTTAATCCAGCTGGGCCTGCTCAAACGCACCCCCAGGGGCCGTCAGGTCACCGAGCGGGCCTACGCCCACCTGGGCTACCCGCTGCCCGAGCAGAGCCGCCTGCTGGAGTAGACGCCGAGACCCATATGATTCGGGCTAGGTTGGGCGAAATCGATCTCGGGGATCTGCTGCGAGCCCTCGAGGGGGGGCGCAAGAGCGCCATCATCACCCTGAGCTGCCCCAAACTGGAGGGCCGAATTCACGTCCGCGAGGGTAAAATTGCCTACATCCAGACCCAGCCTGGCCCCCACCTGGGCGAGTACCTGGTGCGTTTCGACTATCTGACCCTGGAGCAGGTGCAGGCCCTGGTCAAATACCAGCAGCAGGAGAACCCCGGAACCCCCCTAGGCTTGCTGGCTTTGCAGCAGAGCCTGGTCACCGATGAGGAACTGAACGAGGTTTTGCAGGCGCAGATCCTCGAGGGCCTGGCGACTATCCTGGCCCAGCAGGAGGGCGAGCTGGTGGCCGAGACCCCGCCTGCAGACACCTCACAGGTGCTGCTGCCCGGTGCTGCCGATACCAGCACCATGCTGATGGAAGCCCTGCGCCGCCTCGATGAGTGGATGCGGGGCAGGGTAGAGCCCGAAACGGTGCTGCAACTTTCTGGTGACCCCACCCGTCACGCCCTCTCACCCGATGCCTGGACGGTGCTCGAGGCCATCGACGGGGTCAAACGGGCTCGCTCGGTGGCCCTGGCCTGCGACCTGCCCGAAGAGCAGGTGTACCACCTGCTTTACGAGCTAAAGAGCCGCGGGATTCTGACTGAAGCCGAGGTGCGCCCCCAAGACCCCTTGCTACTGGTTTTGGCCGATTCCAACCTGATCCGGCGGTTGCTGCTGGTGACCCTCGAGCGCCATCGCTACCGGGTCATGCTGTCCCCTGACCTCCAAAGCGCAGGGCGCATCCTGGAGCACAACCGGGTGCAGGGGGTGCTGCTGGAAGGGGCCGATCTGGCAGCCAAAGTGCGTTACCTTCGGGCCTTGCCCAGCGGACGCTTTTTGCCCATCTGGCTGATTACCGAGCAGCCTCCGCGTGGGCTGTGGGTCAGGAGTGCAAGGGTCAGCCACCTCCCCAAACCCTTCGGGGAGGGGGAATTGCTCGAGGCCCTTTCCGTTATCAAGCGGCCGGTTTAAGCACCCCAGAATGAGGAAAAATCAATGACAGGGCACTTAGCTTAGGTGCAGGGTATGCTGGCCGGTGGCCGGAAGTTTGGTCAGGCGATCGAGCACCACCTCCCCGTGTTTGAGCAGGTACATCAGGAAAGGGTAGACCCGTTCCTGGGGGCCTGCGGGCGCCAGGTGGCGCTGTAGACGGGCAAACTGAGCGCCGATGGTATTCTCCTGCCGCAGGGCGCTGTCCAGGATTTTGCGCTCGAGGCGCTTTAGTTCGTGCTGAATGCGCACCTGGGCCCTGTGACGGGGGCGTTGCAGGGTCGGTTCACTGAGTAGGCGCTGAATCTGTTCGAACTCGGCATTAATGCGCGCCAGGTGGCCTCGGATGGCCTGCACCCTGGCCTCTTGCTGGGCCAGAGCGGCCTTGAAGGTTCCTTCGGGATCGGCCTGGAACGCCCAGGCCTCGAGGCCGTATTTTTGCAGGATGCGTTCGATGGGTGGCTCCAGTACCACAACCCCCATCCGTCGAATCACCGCGGGTGGTTTAAGCCCATGCAACTCGTACACACCACCTAACTCGGCCACATATCTAAGCTCACCCGGCCCTACCACAAAACCGGCGGTGGGCAGCACAGTATCCTGCAACACTGGCCTGAGCCCAGCCGCTGGGGTGAGCCGGGCAGGGTCGTGGGCCAGGATGGCCCGCAGGTCGGCTTCGGTGTACTGCCGTTCACCGTCTTCAAAATGTCCTTCCCGGAAACGTAGCAACCGACGAACGCCGTCGGGGCCTTCTAAAAACAGGTTGGTGGCCCCCTCGCCGCGGCCCAGGGCGGGCTCGAGGCCGGCTTTCTTCATAGCCTGAGCGGTGCGGTTGATAGCTTCGGAGGAAGCAAGAGGATTGGCAATTTCGCGCTCGAGGGCCGGTGCGAACAGGGGGGCCAGCTCGGGGGCCATGGGGTCGAAGACCACCAGCCCCAGGGGGCCCAGGAATTCCAGCAGCAAGCGGGCAAATACCTCGCTGTAACTCCAGGGCCCCACCAGGGCCTTACAGATGCGCTCGCGTACCTCGGAATAGCCGCCAAAACGCCGCAGCAACTCGCAGACCTGGGAAAAATAGGGTGCAAACGAAATTCGCCCGGCGGGGTGGGCTGCGGGTAGCTCGAGCGTCAAGCGGTGCACTCGCTCCTCGAAGTCCAGCAGCTCAACCGAGCGAATCTCGTCGGTATCATGATCCTGTGAGGCCACCCAGAATATCGGAACCACCGGCGTATCGGTGTTGTGGGTTCGAGCAAACTGGGTTTATACGCCGACCCTGGGCCTGGATTCGCCGGGGGTGCGTGAGGTGATCGGCCTCTTCTTGCCGCGCATGGCGGGCCTAGCTGTGATGCAGGTCAATTTCATGGTGAGCGTGGCTTTGGCCTCGAGGCTGGCCGAAGGTGCACCAAGCCGCTTGAGATAGGCCACCAGGCCCGCGCTAAGGGCTTCACGCGGGGCCGCTCGAGGCGTATGCAGCAAAGCGGGCAGATCCTCGAGGCCGTAGGGCAAGAATTGACGCAAAGGGTCGGCCATGACTAGGGGATTCTATCTTCAGATGGGCATCTATGGCGTAACTTGCTTTACCTGCCCCGTATACAACGCCATTATCCCGAGGCCACCTGCTTCAGCGCATCGGGCTTGAGAATCAGAATGCGCCGGTAGCCCAGTTCGATGGTGTCGTTCATAGCCAGCTCACCCAGCACCTTGGTGATGGTTTCGCGGGTAGAGCCGGCCAGGTGGGCCAGATCCTGGTGCGATAGGGTCACCTCCAGCCCTTCCTTGCCCTTGTGCATGGCCGAGAGCAGGGCTTTGGCCAGCCGAGGAAGCACCTCTTTGAAGCGCAAATCGCGCAGGCGTTCCTCGGTCTTGCGCAGCCTGCGGGAGAGCAGTAGCACAAAGGCCGCCTGGGCTTCGGGGAAGCGACCCATCAGGCGCAGCAGGTCTTCCCTCGAGGCCGAGAGTAACTCACAGTCCACCAGCGGCTCAGCGAACATACCGTACTGCTCGCCCGGCAGTAAAGCGCCCTCGCCAAAAATATCACCGGCCCCCACCACCGTCAGGGTAATTTCCTCTTCCTGGGATCCGAGCTGAAACAGACGAACCCAGCCCTCGAGCACATAGTACAGGGTTTTGGCCTCGTCTTCCGGGTAGCATACATAGCTGTTCCGCCGGGCCGTAAAGCTACGGAATACCCGTTCGGCCTCGGCCCTGGCTTCGGGGGGCAGGTTGGCGATAAACTCCGGAGTCATATCTAATAAATTAGCGGTTCTATCTGTGAGAGATTCCTGGCCGGGGATACAAATTGTGAGCCGATTACTTATCGATTGATCTGTGCTCAGACAAATAGCGAGCGACTGGAACCGGGCAGCAGCCCGGCGGCCTCGCCACGCCGGAACAACTCGGCTACCGCGGCCTCGCCCTCGGGGCCTACATCCAGCGAAAAGCTGTTCACATAGGTTTGGATGTGGGCCCAGATGACTTCGTCCTGTAGCTCCTGGGCGTGCTGCTTGATATAGGCTACCGTTTCTTCGGGGTGGGCGTAGGCGTACTCGAGGCTTGTGCGCACCGCCCGGTCTATGGCCCGGATGGTCTCCGTACCCAGGTCGCGCCGGGCCAGGATGGCCCCCAGCGGCAGGGGTAGGCCGGTCAGGCTTTCCCACCACTCCCCCAGATCCAGCAGCTTTTGTAGCCCGTGTAGCTGATAGGTAAAGCGCGACTCGTGGATGATCAGGCCAGCGTCTACCTCGCCCTGGGCCACGGCCGGCATAATCCGGTCGTAGCGCATCTCCACTGGCTCAAAGCCCTGGCTGTGCAGGGAAAGCAGCAAAAACGCCGTGGTGTGGCGGCCTGGAATGGCGATTTTTTTACCGCGCAGGTCTTCCAGTGGGTGTTTGGCGACCAGCAGCGGCCCCACCCCCCGCCCCAGGGCCCCGCCCGACCGCAGCGCGACATACTGCTCGCGCAGGTGGCCGTAGGCCGCGTAGCTAATTTTGGTCAGGGGGAGCAGCCCCTCCAGGGCCCAGCGGTTCAGGGTTTCCACGTCCTCGAGCCGCTCGGTGATGGGAAATGGGGTTGCAACCTTGCCGTGGGCCAGGGCATAGAAGATAAAGGTATCGTTGGGGCAGAAGGAGTAGCCTAGTTGCATGCTGCCTATGTTATCGGCTGGCTCCAAGCGGCAAAGTGAGTGCGATTGCGAGGCGCTATGGGCGGGCTGGTAAACTGGGTTTGTGCGCTACCTGCGGGTTTTGGGTCGCTTCTGGGGAACTGCCCTGGCCGCCGAGCTCGAGTACCGGGGCAATTTTGTACTGGCGGCCCTTTCCTCGCTGGGAGGCGCAGCGGGAAGCCTGTTTGGGATTTCCTTGCTTTACCAAGGGGGCTACCAGCCAGGCGGGTGGCGCTTCGAGGAGGCTTTACTGGTACTGGCGGCCTTCCTCATGCTGGATGGCCTGGCCTTTACGCTGCTTTCGCCCAACCTTAACCGGGTGGTGGAGCAGGTGCAGAAGGGCACGCTCGACTTTGTGCTGCTCAAGCCGCTGGACAGCCAGTTCTGGCTCTCTTTTCGCACCCTTTCCCCCTGGGGCCTCTCCGACGGCCTGATTGGGCTGGCCCTCTGGCTGTACGCAGGCAACCGCCTGCAGTTTGGGGCGGCCGACTACCTAACGGGCCTGGGGCTGCTGGGGGTGGCCTTCGTAATGCTGTACAGCCTGTGGTTCATCATTGGCTGTAGCAGTATCTGGTTTGTGAAAGTAGCCAATGCTACGGAGGTGTTGCGGGCGGTGCTCGAGGCCGGGCGCTTTCCAGTGCAGGCTTTTCCGGCGGCCTACCGCTTCATCTTTACTTTTGTGGTGCCGGTGGCTTTCCTTACTACCGTGCCCGCCGAGGCCGCCCTGGGCCGGCTGACCCTTTCAAACCTGGGCCTGGCCGTTCTGATGGCGCTGGGGTTGTTGTTGTTTTCTCGAGTGTTCTGGCGCTTTGCTCTCAGGAGCTACACTTCGGCCTCGAGCTGAGCTTACCGGCTCTGTGCGAGAAAGGTCGAAAATCCTCCGGCAGCGATCGGGGCCTGTTGCTTCATATGCCGCGTGTATTGGTTGATATCTCACCCAGGGTTTTTATTTCACACTCATTAGACTTGACAATAATACACTCAAGTTTCATAATAAACTTGATATGAATCTGGAGCGCTATACCGAACAAGCCCGCCAAGCCATTGCCCAAAGCCAGGTGTTGGCCCGGGAGTCTGCCCATTCGCAGATCGACCTACCCCACCTGGCTGCGGTGATGCTGCGGGATGCCGCAAGCCTGCCAGCCCAGATCGTGCAAAAAGCTGGGCTGAATCCCCAAAGTATCTACCAGGCTGCACAAACCGAACTGGGCCGCTTGCCCAAGGTCTCGGGAACCGAAGGAGGGCAGTATCTTTCGTCCCGTCTGGCCTCGGTGCTGGGGCGGGCCGAAAAACTGGCCGAAGAACTGAAAGATCGCTTCGTGGCCCTGGACACGCTGCTTTTGGCCCTGGCCGAGACCGGGTATGGAGGGTTGCAGGCCAATGGTATTCGGCAAGCCTTGCAGGAGATTAGAGGAGGAAGAACCGTGAACAGTGAACATGCCGAAGGAACCTACAACGCTCTGGAGCAGTACGGCCTCGACCTGACCCGCCAGGCCGAAGAGGGCAAGCTCGACCCCGTGATCGGGCGCGACGAAGAGATCCGGCGGGTAATTCAAATTTTGCTGCGCCGCACCAAGAACAACCCGGTGCTGATTGGTGAGCCGGGGGTGGGTAAGACCGCCGTGGTGGAAGGGCTGGCCCAGCGCATCGTGAAGGGCGACGTACCCGAGGGGCTCAAGGGCAAGCGCATCGTGAGCCTGCAGATGGGCTCACTGCTGGCGGGGGCCAAGTACCGCGGTGAGTTTGAAGAGCGGCTCAAGGCCGTCATCCAGGAGACCGTGCAGAGCGCGGGCCAGATTATTCTGTTCGTCGACGAGATTCACACCGTGGTGGGGGCCGGTAAGGCCGAAGGCGCGGTGGACGCAGGCAACATGCTCAAGCCGGCCCTGGCCCGGGGCGAGCTGCACCTGATCGGGGCCACCACCCTCGACGAGTACCGCGAGATCGAGAAAGACCCGGCCCTGGAGCGCCGCTTCCAGCCGGTGTTTGTGGACGAGCCCAGCCTCGAGGAGACCGTCAGCATTCTGCGCGGCATCAAGGAGAAGTACGAGGTGCACCACGGGGTGCGCATCTCCGACCCGGCGCTCATCGCGGCGGCCCAGCTCTCGCACCGCTACATCGCCGACCGCAAGCTGCCCGATAAGGCCATCGACCTGGTGGACGAGGCGGCGGCCCGGCTGCGCATGGCCCTCGAGAGCAGCCCCGAGAGCATCGATGCCCTGAACCGCCGGAAGCTCCAGCTCGAGATCGAGCGCGAGGCCCTGAAGAAAGAGACCGACGCCGAGAGCAAGTTCAGGCTGGGCGAGCTGGAAAAGGAAATCGCCGAGCTCGAGGCCGAGATCAAGAAGCAGCAGGCCGAGTGGGAGGCCGAGCGCGAGATTATGCAGAGGCTCCGCGCGGCCCAGCAGCGCCTCGATGAGGTACGCACCCAGATCGAGCAGGCCGAGCGGGCCTACGACCTGAACAAAGCCGCCCAGCTCCGCTATGGCGAGCTGCCGAAGCTCGAGCAGGAGGTCAACGAGCTGGCCGACCGCATGGCCGGGGCCAAGTTTGTACGGCCCATGGTGACCGAGGAAGATATCGCCGCCATCGTCTCGCGCTGGACGGGCATCCCGGTAGCCAAGCTGATGGAAGGCGAGCGCGAGAAGCTCCTGCGCCTCGAGGACGAACTGCACAAGCGGGTGGTGGGCCAGGACGAGGCCATCGTGGCGGTGGCCGACGCCATCCGGCGGGCCCGCGCCGGCCTCAAAGACCCCAACCGGCCCATCGGTTCCTTCCTCTTCCTGGGCCCCACCGGCGTAGGCAAGACCGAGCTGGCTAAAACCCTGGCCGCCAGCCTCTTCGACACCGAAGAGAACATGGTGCGCATTGACATGTCGGAGTACCAGGAGAAGCACACCGTGGCCCGCCTGATTGGGGCCCCTCCGGGCTATGTGGGCTACGAGGAGGGCGGCCAGCTCACCGAGGCGGTGCGCCGCCGGCCCTACTCGGTAATCCTCTTCGACGAGATCGAGAAGGCCCACCCCGACGTGTTCAACGTCCTGTTGCAGGTGCTCGACGACGGCCGCCTGACCGACGGCCAGGGCCGCACGGTGGACTTCCGCAACACCGTGATTATCCTCACCTCCAACATCGGCTCGCCCCTCATCTTCGAGGGCATCCAGTCGGGCCAGAGTTACGAGACCATCCGCGAGCGGGTGTTTGGGGTGCTGCAGCAGCACTTCCGCCCCGAGTTCCTCAACCGCCTCGACGAGATTGTGGTCTTCCGCCCGCTGGCCAGGGAGCAGATCGCGGCCATCGTGCAGATCCAGCTCGAGGCGGTGCGCAAACGCCTGGCCGAACGCCGGATTACCCTCGAGCTCTCGCAAGAGGCCCTCGACTTCCTGGCCCAGCGCGGCTACGATCCGGTCTTTGGGGCTAGGCCCTTGAAGCGGGTGATCCAGCGGGAACTCGAGACCCCCCTCTCGCGCAAGATTCTGGCGGGCGAGGTGGCCGATGGCGCTCATCTGTACGTGAGCAGCGGCCCCCTGGGCCTCACCTTCGAGGTGCGTCAGGCTGCGGTGGCCTAAGGAAATACCGTCTGGGGTCGCCAAGGCCCCAGACGCTTGTTGACCAGGAGTAACCATGGCTGTATCCGACAACATCACCACCTGTATCCATTGCGGCGCTAAAAACCGTCTGGGTAACCCCCCCGCGGGCCAGGTTCCGGTCTGCGGGGCCTGCAAAAAGCCCCTGCCCTGGCTGGTGAATGCCACCCAGGGCCTCACCCCCGAGCTTCAGGCCAGCGTGCCGGTGCTGGTGGATTTCTGGGCCGAGTGGTGCGGGCCCTGCAAGATGATTGCCCCGGTGCTCGAGGAGATCGCCCGCGAGTACGCGGGCCGGCTCAAGGTGGTCAAGCTCAACGTAGACCACTTTCCCCTGGCCCAGAGCGCCTACCACGTGCAGGGCATCCCCACCCTGATTCTGTTCAAAAACGGCCAGCCGGTCGAGCGCATTGTGGGGGCTGCGCCCAAGCATATGCTCCTGCAAAAACTCCAGCCCCATCTGTAACATCCAGAGACCGCAAATGCTCGTGTAAAAATACTTGACAATAATACACTCAAGTTTTATACTTTTCTACGTAAAGGAGGTTGCTATGATTCGATACAACCCTTTCCGCGAGATTGAACAACTGCAAAACGCGCTGCTGCGCAACTTTTTCACCCCCACCACCGAAAGCGCCAACACGCCCTTGGTAGACGCGCTCGAGGACGCCCAGGGCATTCACCTGGCCGTCTACCTGCCGGGTGTGGAGCCCTCCAACGTGGTGGTAACCGCCGAGAACAACACCCTCACCATCCGGGCCGAGCGCCCCTTCAACAAGCCCGAGAATGCCAACCAGTGGCGGCTCGAGGGGCCTTACGGCAAGTTCGAGCGCAGCTTCGTCATCCCCAATACCTTCGACCTGGGCAAAATCGAGGCCACCTTCAAGCACGGCATCCTCTACCTCGATATCCCCAAGGCCGAAGCTGCCCAGCCCCGCCGTATTGAAGTGCGCGTCAACTCGTAAGGCACGAACGCTATACCAGCCCCCGCTTGGCGGGGGTTTTTTGCTGTTCTTGCTGTAACCTGTGGGCATGTTCCCGCTGCACGACATCAACCGGGCCCACCGCCGCCCGTATGTGGTCTACCTGCTGGTGGTGCTGAACCTTGTGGGGTTCGTATACACCTTTGGCCTCACCGACCCCGCTGCGGTGATCGGGGCCTATGGCTTTGTGCCGGCCCGCTTTATGGCCGATCCCTTTGGCGAGTGGATCACGCTCTTCAGCAGCATGTTTTTGCACGGTAGCCTTTTACACATTCTGGGCAATATGTGGTTTTTGTGGGTCTTCGGCGACAACATCGAAGACCGCCTGGGCCACGGGCGTTTTCTGCTGTTTTACCTGCTGGGCGGGGTTGCCGCTGCCCTGATTCAGGGCCTGGTGAGCGGTTTTTCCAGCGACATCCCCATGATCGGAGCCTCGGGGGCCATCTCGGCGCTGCTGGGGGCCTACATTGTGCTCTACCCCCGCGCCCTGATTCTCTCGCTGGTGGGCTGGATTCCCGTGCCCATTCCCGCCGTTATTTACCTGGGCTACTGGCTCCTGATTCAGTTTGCGGGCGATTTTATGGGCGAGGAGGGCATTGCCTTCTGGGCGCATATTGGGGGTTTTGTGGCGGGAGTGGTGCTGATCCGAGTATTTGACTCGAGCTCGAGCCGCAAAGCGTAGATGATTATTTTGACCTTAGAAGATAAGGGGGTTGAGATAAACTAATTTTTGCAATGGTATCAATTAGCCCTCATGCAGTAGTACAAACTCGCAACATAGGGACAAACGTTCGGATCGCTGAGTTCGCTGTAATACGACAAGATGTAACCATTGGTAATGATGTTGTGATCCACCCCCATGTGGTTATCGAATCCGGGGTAGTAATCGGTGACGGTGTTGAGATATTTCCTGGGGCATATATTGGCAAGGAACCCAAGGGGGCTGGAGCTCTTTCTCGTAAGCCAGAGTTTGAAAGGCGTGTAGTAATAGGTGCAAACAGCTCTATTGGCCCAAACTCGGTCATTTTCTATGATGTTGAGATTGGCGAGAGCACTCTGTTGGGAGATGGTGCTTCTATTCGAGAGAAGTGTCGAATTGGATCTAAATGTATTATAAGTCGCTACGTAACCATAAATTACAACACAACCATCGGAGATCGCACCAAAATAATGGATCTAACTCATGTGACGGGAAACTGTCGAATTGGCAACGATGTATTTATTAGTGTGACTGTCGGGATGACAAACGACAATGCTATTGGGCGTATGGATTATGACGAATCCAGAGTTCAAGGGCCGGTGATTGAGGATGGTGCGGCAGTCGGGGCAGGAGTAACTTTGCTACCGGGAGTAAGGATAGGCCGTAATGCTTTGGTTGGAGCGGGTTCGGTGGTCACAAAGGACGTTGATCCAAACACCCTAGTAATGGGTATACCAGCCCGATTCGTAAAAAAGTTAGGTGACTGATATGCCACTGGATCAAGTACGAATAATCACTCTGCCTAAGATTAGCGACCCGAGAGGCAACCTAACCTTTGTTGAAGAAAATAGACATGTGCCTTTCGAAATCAAACGGGTTTATTATCTTTATGATATACCTGGCGGAGAGGGCAGAGGTGGACACGCCCATTATGAGCTCGAGCAGCTTATAATTGCTGCTTCGGGAAGTTTTGATGTCATTCTTGATGATGGCTATGTGAGACACCGTTTTCATCTTAACCGTTCCTATTTTGGTTTGTATGTTCCAAAGATGATTTGGCGAGAAATGGACAATTTTTCTTCTGCTTCGGTGTGTTTGGTGCTCGCTTCTAATTTTTATGATGAACTGGACTATATTCGTGATTACGGCGAATTTATCAAGAGGGTTCGAGATGGATGAGATCCCTTTTCTAGACCTCAGGGCGGCTTATCTTGAGCTGAAGGCTGAGATTGACGCTGCTGTACTGCGTTCCCTCGAGAGCGGATGGTACATCGGCGGTGCCGAGGTCGAGGCTTTCGAAGCAGAGTATGCCAACTATTGCGGCGCCCAGTTCTGCATAGGCGTGGGAAACGGCCTCGACGCATTACACCTGTCACTCAAAGCTTTGGGGGTTGGTCCGGGTGATGAGGTAATTGTGCCCAGCAATACCTACATTGCAACCTGGTTGGCCGTGACATACTCGGGCGCCAAACCTGTTCCTGTCGAACCTGACGAGCGAACCTATAACCTGAACCCAGCACTTATTGAGGCTGCAATCACGCCCAGAACCAAAGTGATCATTCCCGTTCACCTTTATGGTCAACCGGCTGACCTTGACCCGATTCTCGAGATCGCGCGTCGGTATGGCTTGAGGGTACTCGAGGACGCTGCTCAGGCACACGGTGCACGCTACAAGGGAAAGAGGATAGGTGCACACGGCGATGCTGTTGCCTGGAGCTTTTACCCAGGCAAGAACCTTGGAGCAATAGGGGATGCTGGAGCGGTTACCACAAACAACCCCGAACTTGCTGAGCGAGTAAGTATGCTGCGCAACTACGGCTCCAGGGTGAAGTATGTCAACGAGCTGGCGGGTTACAACAGCCGCCTAGACCCCATCCAGGCCGCCGTGCTACGTGTAAAGCTTGCTTACCTGGATGAGTGGAATGAGCGTCGTCGTTTGGTTGCAGGGCTGTACCTAAAGCAACTAGCCAATACGGGGCTGACGCTCCCGTACGTTCCCGAATGGGGCGAGCCTGTCTGGCATCTGTTTGTGCTTCGCAGCTCTGAGCGTGATCAGTTGCAGAAGCATCTTGCGTCCCAGGGTATCGGAACCCTGATTCACTACCCGATTCCGCCCCACCGACAGCAGGCATATGCCGAAATGGGTCTGCAAGAAGGCTGCCTCCCAATCTCGGAAGCCATTCACCGGGAAGTACTTTCATTGCCCATCGGCCCACACTTAAGCATGGCACAGGCAGGCCGCGTGGTGGAGGCTGTACAGTCTTTTGCATGGGCTCGATCTTAAGGGCTACCTTGATCTTGGGTAGCGGCTCTGTCGTAAGCCTGTTTGCTGGCTTTATCGCGAACAAGGCTTATGCGATATGGGTTGGCCCGGAAGGGCTGGGTTTGCTGAGCTTACTGCAGGGCTTGCTTGGACTGGCTGCGCTGGTTGCTGGGATGGGTTTACCCTCTGGATTGGTTCGCCTGGGAGCAACGGCCGCAAGCCAAAATGACAGCACATTTATAGCTGCGCTACGCCAGGCGTCCTGGCAACTTTATGCGCTGATTGCAGGCACGGTGGTTTTGCTGTCGCTGCTCTTTGGCCAGCCTATTGCTCGTTTAATGCTGGCAGACAGCCCTGCTTCGATCCTTGTCTGGGTTGTTCTTGCTGTGCTACTCAGTTTAGCTGCGGGCTTGCAGATTGGCCTGTTGAATGCCTACCATCGCGTCGAAATGCTGGCTCGAGTGACGGCACTCTCTAGCATCTTTGGGGCGGTTTGGGGCGTTGGATTGGTCTGGTTGTGGCGTGAAGCAGCATTGCCTTGGGTTTTACTGGGTGCTCCGGTGGCCCAGCTGATTTTATCGAGTTATTTTGTTCGAAGTTTGCATCTGCCCATAGAAAAGCCTGCCCCAGCGAAAGTGAGGGACGCTCGAGCCCGGTTGCTGCGATTCGGCTTTCCTTACACCCTGAGCCAGCTGGTTGGCAGTGCGGTACAGCTTGCGATGCCCTTTTTTGTGCTACACCAACTCGGCCAAGAAAACGTAGGTTACTACAGAGCTGCCGTACTATTTTCTACCGCATACATTGGATTTCTACTGAATGCATTGGGTCAAGATTACTATCCCCGTTTATCTTCCGTTAGAGATCAGCCCGAGGTCTTCCGTCAGACCATACACCTCCAGCAAAAGTTTGTCCTACTGATAGGTAGCCCCCTCATCGCGCTCTCGATGGCTCTGGCTCCCCCGATGGTAACGATTTTGTTTTCTGCCGAGTTTGAGCCTGCAGTGAAGGTACTGCAGTGGCAACTGCTGGGCGATCTATTACGGTTTTTAAGCTGGACGCTTGGTTTTGCTGTACTGGCCATATTGCCCAGTCGCACGTATCTATTCACCGAAACGCTGGGGGGCGGGATGATGTTGGGGTTTTGTCTGTGGGGTATGCAGCAGTTTGGCCTACAGGGCTTGGGTATAGGCTGGCTGCTAGGGTATGGCGGTTATTTGCTCGTTTTAGCACTGGTGCTAGTAGCAAGCAAAACCTGGGCGCCCACATGGTCGAATGTGGGTCTACTCATGCTGGGTCTAGGCGTGGCAATACTGGTGCGGGTTTTTTCCCAGCCTTGGGGGTTACTCGTTGCATTAGTATGGACAATGATGTGTGGTTTCTGGCTGCTCGTTCGGCTTCGATGGGTTCGTGTTGAGGTGCGATAGAAATGGCCGAGCCTCTGGTTAGCGTGTTAATCCCGGTTTATAACCACGCTCGCTATGTGCGGCAGTGTTTGGACAGTTTATTGAGCGAAGGTTGGCCCAACCTCGAGGTTCTGGTTGTAGACGATGGTTCCACGGATAACTCTTTTGAGATGGTGCAAGCATGGCGCACACAGCACCCGACCGCATTCAAACGCTTTATATTAGAAAGACAAGACAACAAGGGCTTAAGTCGAACTCTAAACTACTTGGTTCGAAAAGCTGAGGGAGATTTCCTGACGCCAGTAGCTAGTGATGATTACCTTTTACCCAATGGTATCGCCAGGCGGATTGAGTACTTAACAAACAACCCCGAAAAGCTAGCGGTTTTTGGCGACAGTATAGTAGTAGATTCTTGTGGGCGACAAACCGGGCGCAGCGCCTTGACTCAGATCTATAAATTGTCAGCCCGGCCGGAGGCGTTAAAGGTTTCGAGACTCATGGCGCTGGAGCTCATCTTGAGATGGTCTGTTCCTGGCCCGGGTTTGCTCTTGAGGCGTACTGCATTCGACGATACTTTGGGAGTGGGCTGCTACAACGAGTCAGTCATGATCGAAGATCGAGATTACTATCTGCGGTTACTGACTCGAGGCGCTCTTGGATTCATCGACATTCCCGTTGCTGCATACAGATGGCATCAAGAAAACACGGTCAATGCTAATGGAGCCAAAAGGGTGCGCCAGTATGCCGATCTTGCATCTATTGCACAGCGGCTCTCGCACCAATTTACCGGTATAGAGAAACTTGCCCTTTGGGTGGAAGCGAAGAAACAGGCAACTGCCTTCTCCGGGTTTGAGCTGACACGACTACCAGCATGGTTTTTCTGGAGGTTGGTCTGGGCTTTGCTCCTGCTGATCCAGGATGCCCGGGTGTTTTTCTACCGCTTTGCAGGAGGTGTTGATTGAGTCACTTCCGTGTGGAGATACTGCTCGCAACTTTTAATGGAGCACGGTATCTGCAGGATCAACTTGACTCGTTGGAGGCACAAACCTATTCGAACTGGTCACTTATTGTACGGGATGACGGCTCTACTGATAGCACCCGAGAAATACTTGAGGCTTACGCACAGAGTTTTCCGGGGCGAGTAAGAATTATTGAAGATAGCGATAAGGGATTGGGGGCTAAGGGCAATTTTGCTCGTTTGCTGGAGTATGCGTCGGCGCCTTATGTAATGTTTTGTGACCAGGACGACATATGGTTGCCCAATAAGATCGAGTTGCTTCTTCATCGGATGCTGGAGGCTGAAGCTCACTGGGGCTCGGGTGTACCTCTTCTCATACACAGCGACCTTGAGGTTGTAAATCATGATCTATCTGTAGTTGCTAATTCTTTCTGGAAATACCAGTATCTTGAGCCCACATCAGGGCAGGGTCTAAACACCCTTTTGGTTCAAAATACGGTGACGGGCTGTGCAACCATTATTAACCGAGCGCTATACCGAATGGCTTTACCGATTCCGCAAGAAGCTATTATGCACGACTGGTGGCTGGCTTTAGTTGGGTCTGCTTTTGGGCGAGTGGAATTGGTGCCACAGCCTACCGTACGTTACCGCCAGCATGATTCAAACAGTATCGGTGCAAAAAGATGGAGGTGGGGTACAATGTTTAGCAAAGTAAAGAAAGTGCGCGGGATCATAGAAAAGACCCAAAGACAGGCCCGCGCCTTTACTGAGCAATTCGGTATGTCAACCCCAAAACTTATTAGCGAGTACGGAAGGCTGCAAGAGCTGGATCCACTGTCTCGGCGGAGTTGGTTGCTTCGAAATAAGGTTCGCTATTCTGGTTGGCTGCGCAACCTTGGTTTCTGGATCTACGTATGACCGCATCGTTGATCATTCCCACCTACAAAGCAGCCGCCTTCCTCCCGACACTGTTCGAGGCGCTGCGGCGGCAAACCCTCAAACCTTACGAGATCATCATCATAGACTCCTCCTCTTCCGACCAGACAGTTGCAATCGCACAAGAGATGGGCTGTCGGGTCGAAGTAATCCCACAGTCGGAATTCAACCATGGTGGAACGCGCAACCGTGCAGCACGGCTGGCCAAGGGGGAGATCCTGGTTTTTATGACCCAGGATGCCCTCCCAGCAGACGAATTCTTTCTACAAAAGCTGATCGAGCCCATCAGCCAGGGTACTGCTGTAGCAGCCTATGCTCGGCAAATTCCCTATCCCGATGCCAACCCAACCGAGGCCTTTGGGCGACAGTTCAACTACCCGGTTCAGAGTCACCTGCAAACCCTCGCGCAACTTCCGTATAAAGGCTTCAAGACCTTCTTCTACTCCGATGTAGCCTCGGCGGTGCGGGCCGAGGTGTTCTGGGCCATGGGTGGCTACCCGGACTGGGTGATCGTTGACGAGGATGTTTACCTCTGTGCCCGGTTGCTGAGAGCGGGCCACGTGGTGGCCTATGCTGCGGAAGCCAAGGTGATGCACTCGCATAACTACAGCTTGAGCCAGCAGTTTCGCCGCCTGTTCGATGTAGGGGTTTTTGTAGATCAGGCTGGTGATATCTTGGCAGGGGCCAAAACCAGCGTCGAGGGGTTGCGGTTTGTGCGACATATGACCATGCATCTGGCCCAAAAAGGTGCCTGGGGATGGGTTTTGTATGGCTGGCTCGAGGCAGCCCTAAAATTTGTCGCCTACCAGACGGGTCGTCGCCACCGCTGGCTGCCTGTTTCGCTCAAACGTATACTGAGCCTACATCGGCGCTTCTGGGACGTTGCAAGTTGATCTGCGACATTTGCCCCAAGAAAAGCGGCAACAGGCGATAGGCTAGAGGGGATGCAGTCACGTATTCCAAGGGTTTTGCCCTATCCTGTAGCCAGGTCAAATGCTGTGGTCGCAAGCAAGCCCTGGCTCACCATTACCACGCTCGTAGTGGGCGATCTTCTCACCCTTACGGCCCTGATGACTGCGACGGTATGGGCTCGCTATGTGCTGGGGGGGGTGTACGAGTTCCAGACCTACTGGCAGCTTTGGCCCACACTGTTTTTATTCGTGGCGGTTTACGCCCTATTGGGGCTCTATCCCGCGGTGGGGCTGAGTGTACCTGAGGAAATCCGCCGCGTCTTTACCGCAACGACTTTGGTTTATCTGCTGTTAGGCTCTACCACCTTCTTGTTCAAAGAGGCTGAGACCTACTCCCGTGCCATCTTCCTGGTGGCTTGGGCGCTTAGTCTGGCAGGAGTGCCAATTACCAGGGCCCTCCTGCGACACTGGTTCGCTGCCAAACCTTGGTGGGGCTATCCGGTGGTGATATTGGGCGCGGGCAAGACGGGCGAGGCGGTGGTTAAAGCCTTGCGACAACAGCCCGGACTGGGCCTCAAGCCGGTGGCCTTCCTGGACGATGACCCCAGCAAGCGCGGCGATTTTGTGGGGGTTCCGGTGCTGGGTGGGTTGGAACTGGCTCCAAAAATTGCGCAAGAGTGGGGTATTCGACACGCGGTACTGGCGATCCCAGGTGCTTCAAGGGCACGCCTGCTGGAGGTAATTGAGCGCTACGGCAGCGCCTTCCCCAAGCTCACCCTCATCCCCGATCTGTTTGGCATGGCCAGCCTGTGGGTCTCGGCTACCGATATGGGGGGTATTTTGGGTTTGGACTTGCGCCACAACCTGCTGCAACCTTCAGCACGTTGGCTCAAGCGGGGTTTGGATTTGGTGGGGGTTCTGATGGGTGGCTTGCTGTTGCTGCCGTTTTTGGGTTTGCTTGCGCTTCTGATTCGCCTGGATTCGCCTGGCCCGGTGATTTTTGCTCACGAGCGCCTCGGCAAAGATGGGCGGCGCTTCCGGGCACTCAAGTTTCGCACGATGGTTCAAAACGCCGACCAGGTGCTTTGCAAAGCGTTGGAGCAAAACCCTGCCCTCAAGGCCGAGTGGGAACGCGACCACAAACTTCGCCGCGACCCCCGCATTACCCGCCTTGGGGTCTGGCTGCGGCGTACCAGCCTGGACGAACTGCCCCAGCTATGGAATGTGTTGGTAGGGGAGATGAGCTTAGTAGGGCCACGGCCTATTGTGCAGGCCGAGGTGGAGCGCTATGGCGACCGTTTCTCGCTTTATACTCAGGTTTTGCCCGGCATGACCGGCCTGTGGCAGGTCTCGGGTCGCAACGATACCACCTATGCCGAGCGGGTGGCGCTCGATACCTACTACGTGCGTAACTGGTCGCCCTGGCTGGACTTCTACCTATTGGCCCGCACGGTTTGGGCGGTGCTGTGGAGCAAGGGGGCTTACTGAGCCTCGAGTTTCTCCAATAGTGCAGGAGCTTTCTGACCCCATTCTCCATACTGTCTATAGACGCTGTTCCCAAGTGGTATACCTGCTGGTTTGAAATTCGGCGGAAAGCGCTCGAGGCCTGCCCGCAATGCCTCGATAGCCTCGGGTTTTAACCCCAGTTCAATCGCGACTTCTGCCCGTTGCAAGTAAAACCACGGCCCGGCCAGGGGAAACTGCTGGTTGATGGTGCGTAGAGCCTCGAGCCTCTCCTGAGGGCTTTCCGCATACTGAAGCTGGGCGCGGCGAATCCAGATACTCTTGGGGTTCAGCTCGGCAGCCCTGGCCAGCAGCGCCTTTTGCTCTTCCCCCGAGAGCCGCGCTGCCTCGGCTAAAACCTCGGGCCGGTAACCCAGGTGGCGCGTTACAGCGCAACTGCTCTGGCAGGGCCAGTACCACCATACGGCCAGAGCCATAGCGATGATTAGAAAAGGCACCCTCCAGAGTAGGTGCGTACTGGTGGGGATAGGCTTATGCTCGAGGTGTCCGTACACTGCTCCCAAGCTGGCGAAGGCCAGCATCATCACGGCTGGGTACATGCCGGTAATGTCGAAAGCTAGGGTAGCCCAGAGCCCGGCGGCACCCAGTGCCCAGGGCCAGGCTTTGGAGTTCCACCCCCGCCAAAGAATCCAGCCTAGAAGCCCTAGAAGCACGATTAGCCGGGGCCAGCCTCCGGTCGCGGCGGTCTCGAGGTAGTAGTTATGAGCGCTGCTAAAAAGCACTCCAGGGTATTGCTGATAGGCCGCCAAAACCTCTCGAAAGCTGCCATTGCCTGTTCCTAACGGTTCTTGCAGGGCAATGCTAAGGGTTTGTCGCCACATCTGAAGCCGGCTGCCGAAGCTGCCCTCGGTGCTGGCATCGCTGATTTGTTTTTCGATGGAGGTGCGTGTATCTAAAGCGGTTTGAATGGGATGAAAGGGAAGTGCAGCATCTACGCTAAACACAATCAAACCTACTAGTCCCAACCCGGCAAAAATGCGTGGGAGGTTGATTTGTTCTCGCCAAAGCCGATACACCAAGAGGGCAAGAACCAGTACGAGAGGTAAGTAGACCGCTCGAGCGCCCGACATCAAAGCGAGGTACAGAGCCGCAGTTAACAAGATACCGCTCAGCAGGGGCCACCTCGAGCGGAACAGCCACACCATAGCCAGCGGGATTAGCACCAGGGTCTGGGCCCCGGCCACATAGTGGCTCGAGCCAGAGAAGTACATCACCAAGCCAGCCCAGGCCAGCGTGAGGGTGGTTAGGAGGCCATACCCCAACAAAGCGATATTCAACCCCACAAAGCCTGCCAGCCAGGTTCCTGCGGCAAATGCAGCTAGGTAGGCCAGCTCCCACAAGCCCAACACCAGGGTGTTGCCAGGCGTAAGGCTCCAAAAAACGGTTAGAAGACCCAGCCCCCACCACACCCACAGGGCAAGCGGGATTTTCGGCAACACAAACCCTACACAAAAAAGTACCAGACTGCTCAACCAAACTGGAGCGACATCATAATGCGAGTAGATCTGCTGCCATAGCCAAAGAAGTACAGCCAATAACAACATTGAATTAAAGAAAGTCTGAATATAACCGGATTTATACACAGCTTTATTGTAAAGTCCAATTTAATGTTCAGTCGTACTTTTCTGCACCAATGGTTGTGGCCGATCTATGCTGCCATCTATGTTTTTTTATTCTATCCAACTTTTCTGGTAAACCCAGGTGCAAATCTTAGCAATGTTCTTTCCGAAGGATATCTGGTAAGGGCTTATGTTACAGTCCTTTTTCTGTTGGTTGGCTTTACGCTGGAATGGTCGGCACATCCTCAGTTGCAGCTTAGTGACGCTCGCTACTTGTCAAGAGCCTTACGTCACCACCCGGCCATTGCGCTGGCTTTGTTTTATGGGCTCTGGTCTGTAATAACCTCTTTCCTTGCACTAGAGCCAATTGCGGCATTAACGGGTTCATTTTATGGCAGTGGCGATGGTGCTTTATTTAGTCTCGCCCTTATAGGGGTTTTTGTATTGGTTTATTTGCAAGCGCTACGTGATCCTGAGCTGCCACGTCGGTTGGCATGGGCTGTCGTAATCTCGGGTGTGGTAATGGCCTTACTTGCTATTATCGAAATCATTACCCGGCAGGGAGTTTTGTATCCAATTCATCCTGGAAGTTTGCCAATGGTAAGCTTCCCGCAAAAAGGACACTTGGCTGGGTTCTTTGTATTAGTTATTGGAATCTTAGAGACTGTCTTAAAACCGTCTCGATTATATCGTCTGGGAAAGTTTTAAGACAGTCTCTTATTTGGTTTTTTGCATCAGCCCAGTAGGATTGCAATTCCTGCCCTTTTGGCAGTTAGTGTGGCACTGGGTTTAACCTTTAATCGGACAGCGTTACTAGCAATAGGCTTTGGGTGGTTGTGGTTGCTTGGTAAATGGCGACAAATGTTTGTAGTTGCTACAGTAATTGCCTCGGGTCTTTCGATGGGTTGGCTCATGGTCGGTACGCTAAACTCCGAGGGTGAGCGCCCGCTAATAAACAACACAACTGTTCAAACCCGTTATTACATCTGGAAAGCGGCTATGGGGGGTATTTTGGAGCGACCCCTGACCGGATGGGGGGCAGGCCAGTTTGATATGGTTTGGCCAAAGTTTTTATCGGAGGAAGAACTCAACCGATATGCTCAGATGGAGTGGGGAGTGAAGAGAGTCAAAGATGTTTTCCTAACTCCCAGAGCCTCACCAGTGCTCCTCGTAGAGCAAACCGATGGGACAGTGGCAATCAAAGGGGTTTCAGTTTGGAAAGCCCATAATCAATTTTTGGATATCGCTTTGCTGCGCGGCTTGGTAGGCTTGCTGTGCTACCTAGGGCTGTTATGGTATGTCTTTCTTTCTATACGTAAGTTTCCTCCGTTGGTAATGGGACTCATTACCTACCATGCATTCTTGCTCTCATGGTTTGCTCCTTTTCATATTGAAGGAACTTTGTGGGCTGTTTTGGGAGGAGCTTGCGCTGTAGCGAGTTTAACTGGGCGCAGAACGAATACTACTTGAATTTGCTGAGGATATGCTTGCCCAACCCATGGCTACAAGGAGCAGGTGCAATGGCTCAGTTCCAACCACAGGAAACCACGCAAGGTAGTAGACCATCAAAGCTATCATTATCCAAAGCCACGCGAGATTTCGGTTCCTCCAACTTTTCCAAACTGGAAACAAATACAGAACGACCCATAACATTGCGCTTAGGCCACCAAAAGCCAGTAGACGATCTAGTAAGAGATTATGTGCCTTATCGAGCGTGATCGGGTAGTCTCGTTTAATATTGGCCTGGCCGCCAAATCGTTCAAACTCCACATGGATATACCTGCTGCGCAGTTGCTCTTGTGGAGGCATAACGACAGTGGCATTAGCGACTTGCGCGTCCTGGGGCCAGGCTAGTTCTGTTTTGGTCAATTCCAGCAAATCGGCTATAGGCGGGTCGCGCAAGAGAGATAGCCTGAAGGCATCTGATCCTCCTCCAATCAAGGGTGCACCTGGAATTTTGCTCAGGCTTTGATAAGCCAATGCCCAGATTTGAAAACGGCTCTCGAGGGTGTTGGTTGCCGTATATTCACGCGTAAAGCCTTGCGGGTTTGGAACAACAAACTGAACACAAAATACTGACATAACAGCAAACGCGGAGATAAGCAGCGTGCGCCAAGTGCGGTGTATCAAGCTTAGGCCGACCACACCAACAATTAGGGCTATCAGAGCTGCACGATTAGCGGTTGCGCCAAGGGCGAGTGCGGAAAGAAAGAGACCAAGCAGAGTTAACCAACGATATTCTTTTCTTGACTGCTCTATGGTTAGCCATATGCCCAGCAATATAGTGGGCAGAAGGAGGCCAGCCAGCATGCCAGGGTGGCTTAGGCTGCCAACCGGGCTGCTGTACATACTCCACTTCACCAGTGGTCCAATAGGGTCAAGCTGTAGCCGTTGTAAAAGGGCTAGTACTGCTTGAATGGTTCCCCCAACGAACAATGCTGCCATAAGAGTAATCCGAAGATTGGGCAACTTAAGGAGCATTTGGTAGGCGAAAATTCCAAAAAGAACCAAACCCAAATGGTATAGCAAGCCATCAAGCCGTCGCTGTGGCCCAAGCAGAGCATAGCTCAAATCATCCCGCGCGTTGAGGCTACTCACTAAGACCAGTAGCAAATGAACAGATAGTAGCAAAACAAAGGGTTTGCGCCACTGTATCTCCCTAAGACTAAGCATTCCCAATAAGCCAATCAGCAACAGTACCAGAACCTTTGGAAATAACTGAAACATTTCAAGCGCCTGGGCTAGCTCAGTATCAAAAATTAGACCGGGTTTCCAGAAGGGTGCACCAGGAACAATAACCAATGGAAAGAAGGTAGTAAAGGCAATTAAGGAGATAGTAGAACGATGTTGATTGGGCGAGTTCATTAGGGGTACTATAGCGCTTTTGGCATTAGCGCAAAGACAAGAATGCCCCTCATAAGAGGAGCATTCATAGCTCAAACACTATTTCATGGAAGAGTGAAGGTTCGGCCAGCAGCACTGGATACAACTACCTGGGCAATGTTGCCACCTAGATCGCTTATCGTGCACGACTGCACCGTGTTTGCTCCAGGGCTTGTGATGACATAGCCTCCAGCTGAGTAGCCATTGGTACAATCGCCCGTGACCAAACTATTGTTCGTATCCTCGGCAAGGTAAGCATAGGCCGCTTTGTAGACGTTATGGCCGTAGGCTTGAGCAGCCCGATCAATGCTTAATCGGCGTGCCTGGATTAGATTGGGCAGCAGCACCGCAGCCAGAATGCCGATGATGGCAATTACGATCAAGAGCTCTATAAGGGTAAAACCCCTGCTCTGCATCGGCACCTCCCTGTCAAAACCAGGAGATCGAAACACTCCGATCTCCTGGCGCAAAGCATGAGGCTGAGGGGTTATTGACCGATGGTGTAGGTCTGGGAGTTGGCGCTGGTGACAGTAACAACAGGTGCGTTTGCGGTACCAGAAACGGTGCAGCTAGAAACGGTAGTGCCAGGGTCGGCTACAGAGTAGCTACCAGCCGAGTAACCATTGGTGCAATCGCCAGTGACCAGAGTGTTGTCAGGGTTTTCAGCTACGTAGGCCAGGGCTGCTTTGTAAACGTTCTGGCCGTAGGCCTGGGCAGCGCGGTCGGTGGCAGTGCGGCGGGCGTTGAGCAGGTTGGGGATCAGCACGGCGGCCAGGATGCCAATGATGGCGATCACAATCAGGAGCTCGATGAGGGTGAAACCGGATTTCTTCATGGTACTTCTCCTATGGGTTCCGCACCGGGATATGGTATGGGTGCGGTATTGCGTAGTGCAGAGAGGGCTTGGGGCCTCGAGGGAGCGGGCCGATTCCCGAACTCCAGGGTTTAGTATAGTCCTCGGTTTTGTAAGGCGTGTGGAATTTGACCCAACCCAAGCCCCGAAGCGTTACGTGGGCTAAAGGCTTGGTAGATTGGTGTTTATGGAAGTTAATCGGCTCATCGAGTTGGGGCGTTACGAGGAGGCCCGTAGCCGCATTCTGGCGGGAGAAGAGGGCGATGCCGACGGGCTGGCGGTGCTGCTCGAGCTGCGCGACTGGCTGCGTCTGAAGGAATATGGCAGGGCCCTAAAGGTGCTGGAGCAGGACGGCGACCTGGTGCAGGGCTATCTGGATGTGGTGCAGGCCAGGGCGGCCATTCAGGCGTTCGAAGCCGAGGACGAGCAGCAGATCAGGGCCTATCTGACCGACCCCCACCTGGGGGCGGAGGCCTGGGCGGTGCTGGGGCTGGTGTGCATTTCGCACGGCGACCGCGCGCAGGCCCGGCAGGCTTTCGAGGCTGCGCTGCAGGCCGACCCCCGCCACTTTAGGGCCCAGACCAACCTGGCTAACCTGGCCCTCGAGGCCGGCCAGACCGATGAGGCCATCCGGCTATACCAAGAGGTGCTCAAACTGAACCCCGAGTACGCCCTGGCCCATCACAACCTGGGTGCGGCCTACCGCAAAAAAGGCCAGATCGACAAATCGGTCTACCACATCAAGCAGGGCCAGCGACTACAGATGCGCCCCGCGACGCGCCCCCCACGTGCATCTGTACCGGGGGCCGCGCCCCCCTTGCCCGAGCGCAGGCCCTTGCTGGGGGGCCGCTGGTGGCTCTGGCTTCTAGTGTTGGGGCTGGCGCTCTGGCTTATAAGCCGCCAGCCCTGAGCAGGTGTTTAAGGCTCGAGGCTCGCTTCCTTGGGAGCAGGCTTGGGTTTGGTGCCTACATAGCGTAGGGCCGTCCAGATGAGCACCACCGAAAAGGTGAGCCTGAGCCAGAACTCGGGGAGTTGATTGGCCACCAGGCCTCCCGCAAAAGCCCCGACCAAGATGCCTACTACCAGCCCCGGTACGTGGGCCTGGGCCAGGTTGCCATGGCGGTAGTGGGTGTACGACCCCACCAAGGCCGATGGCACCATAGCCAGCAGCGAGGTGCCCTGGGCGGTGTGCTGCTCGAGGCCCACCAGCAAAACCATAATCGGCACCGTAATGGTACCGCCACCCACGCCCAGCAAGCCCGAGGCAAAACCTGCGGCAGCCCCGGTAAAGACCAGGGGAATGATCCGGAGCCAGCCTTGCAGGGGCTCTTCCACGTGCGGAATGTAGGGCTTGAGTATCAGGCTCAGGGCCACCACCACCAGGTACCAGCCAAATACCCGCTTGAGCTTCCACTCCGGCAGCCGGTTGGCAAAGCGGGCCCCCCAGTTGGCCGTGAGCATGGCGCTGGGGAAGATGAGCAGGGCCGCCAGCCAGTCCACGGTACCCTGGGTGGCGTAGGTCAGGGCCCCTACCAAGCCGGTGAAGACCACCATCACCAGGCTGGTGGCCACGGCCTGGTGCTGGGATAGCTTGAGAAAGGCCGACATCAGCGGAACCGCTATAATGCCGCCCCCAAGCCCCACCAAGCCACCAAATGCTCCTGCCAACAGGCCGATCCACAGACTCGAGAGATTCACAGGCCAGTTATACCACGACCGGTGAAATTTTAGATTCAAAATATACCCTGCAGCCAGCGCAGCCAATTCTCCCCCAGCACACCGCTTTGGAAGGCTTCGGGAACCAGCGCGGCGATTTTTTGTAGATCGGCGGGTGTATCGAGGCCGTGGGGGTTCTCGTTCAGGCCAAAGCCGCCGTCGAAGTCGGAGCCGAGACCCACCCTGTCCCAGCCAATCAGGCTGGCGGTGTGGGCCATATGCTTACCGACAACATCCAATTTCACCCGTTCCATGCCGCGTTTCCAGGTGTGGTCGAGGAAAAACCCATACAGCACCGTGCCAATTACGCCGCCCCGCGCCCCAATGGCTCGGATCATGGCATCGCTCAGGTGGCGGTTGGAGAACTCGAGCCCCTCCCCCCCCAGCAGGGCCCGGGGGTTGCTGTGGGTGGCGCAGACCGGACCCTGGAAGACCTCCAAGGCCTCCCAGAAGGCCAGCTCGTCCATGTGGGAAAAGTCCAGGGCCAGCCCTTGCTCGTCCATGGCGTGCAGCAGTTCCACCCCCAGCTCGCTCAGGCCGCCGGGTTCGCGGGTGCCGCCGCAGTAGCGGGTGCGGTTCCAGGCAGGGCCAATCAGCCGCACTCCCTGGGCCTTCCAGAAAGCCACCTCGCCAGGCTCGCGGACGCACTCGGCGCCTTCAATCAGAATGACCAGGGCTGTGATCCTGTCCTCGGGCCACAAGGCCAGATGCCGGGTCAGGTCGGCCTGGCTGCGCAGGATGCGCACCCAGCCCTGCTCTTCCCAGCGCAGGTACACCTCCAGTTGCCGGAGGGCCTGGGTGTGGGCGCTCTGGGGCTCTGGGTAGCGGCGGGGGTCTACCCACAGGGTGGCAAAGCAGACCCCAACCTTCCCTTCGCGCAGGGCCGGTAGGGTTACGACGGGTATATCGGTGTGGGTATCGCGCTGGCGTAGCTCTGAGAGCGGTAGGGTGAGGTCGCGCCCCAGGTCTACTACGTTGTGGGCGAGGTCGAGGTGGGCGTCTACGATCATGGGTTCAATACTAAAACAGGGGTGGCTGGTTGGCGCGGTTCTGGACAGAACCCGGCAATCCAAATATAGTCAGGAAACTGTGCTGAACTCGTTTTTTGCCGCCAGGACTGGCGGCAAAGGTAGAGACAATCGCGATGGGAAAGCATTTTTCGTTTTGAACTGCTCTGGACTCTGTAAAGCCATTGCCGGTTTGTAGGGCATGCTGGTGTGACAAAACCGGTTAGCCCTTAAAACCAGGCTTATGAACCTAGTCTGGCACCGCGCCGACCTTCGCTTGCACGACAACCCTGCCCTGGCTGAGGCCTTGCGAACCGGCCCTGCTGTGGGGCTGGTGGTTTTGGATCCCAATATTCTGCAAAACACCACCCCCCGGCGGCGGGCCTGGTTCTATCGGAACACCCTGGCCCTGCGCGAGGCCTATGCGGCGCGGGGGGGCCTCCTGCTGGTGCGCAGCGGCCTGCCCTGGGAGGTTTTGCCCCAGGTAGTAACCGAGCTGGGCATTCAGCGGGTATTTGCCGTGCGGAACTCGACCCCCTATGCCCGGTTTCGTGACCAGAAGGTGGGGGAGGCGTTGCTGGGGCGCATCTGTTGGCTGCCGGGTCAGTACATCCACGAGCCGGGAAGCATCGTCAAGCCGAACGGGGGAGCCTACACGGTTTTTACGCCCTATTCCAGGCGCTGGTGGGCGGCCCCGGAGCCGGTTTTGCTCGAGGCCCCCGACCGCTTTCCACCCCTCCACCTGCCACCCGATTACGACCCAGGGCACCTTCCCCAGGAAACCTCGGACGTGCCCCTGCCACCCGCGGGCGAGGCGGCGGCCCTGGAGGCGCTCGAGGTCTTCTTGCGCGATAAACTGCCCCACTACCACCAGACCCGCGACGGGCTGGCCGGGGAGGGGGTCTCGAGGCTCTCCTACTACTTCACCCTGGGGGTTCTTTCGCCCCGGCTGGCCGCCCGAAAAGCCCTGCAGGTGGGGGGCGAGGGGGCTCGCAAATGGGTCAACGAGCTGTGCTGGCGCGACTTTAGCGGCGACCTGCTCTACCACCGCCCGCAGATGGTGGCCCAGGCCTTCGACCCGCGCTGGGAAGGCCTGCCCTGGAACGACGATAGCGGGTTGTTTGAGGCCTGGCTGCACGGCCAGACCGGCATCCCGGTGGTGGATGCCTGCATGCGCGAGCTACAGGCCACCGGCTTTTTGTCCAATCGGGGGCGCATGGTGGTGGCGCAGTTTGCGGTCAAGCTGGCTTTGCTACCCTGGCAGAAATGCGAGCGGGCCTTCCGCAACCTGCTCTTAGATGGCGACAACGCCTCCAACCTGCAGGGCTGGCCTGGGGTGGGGGGGCTGGGGGTGGACGCGGCCCCCTACTTCCGGGTGTTCAACCTGATCACCCAGGCCGAGACCCACGACCCCCAGGGATTGTGGCTAAAGCGCTGGGTGCCCGAGTCGGGGGGCCGGGCCCAGCCCTACAAAACCCCGGTTATTGACCTGGACGCGGCCCGCAGGCGGTATCTGGCGGCTGCGGAGGGGATCGCCAAGGGCTAGGTGGTGGTCAAATGGGCTTATTCGGGTGGTGTCGGCAAATAACACCGACTGGTTTGTTGGGCTCCAGGGGATAGTTTGAGCGCTGAGACTCGATAAAATCTGAAACGTGCTACTATTTTTAGACGAGAGCGGAACCGACCATAAGGAGGCTCCCTACGAGGTATTAGCAGGTATTGCGGTTTCTGAGCGCAAAGCATGGTCGCTAATTGAAGCTATCCGCGAAGCCCAGCTCGAGACCTTTGGGGTCGAGCTGGTGGAGGTGTTGAAGGAGTTCAAGGGCAGTCAACTACTGCACCGTAAAAAGTTCCGCCTCGCATCGCAGTTGCCTGATATGGACTCCACAAGCCGCCGTGAACTGGCCTTGTCGCTGCTAGAGAAGGGCAAGCGCTCGAGGGAAACCGGTAGGCCCGAGCAGATTTCCCGCGCCGAACTCACTGCCTATGCTCAAGCCTCGCTGCACTATGCCATGACCCTGCTTGACTTGTGCGCTGATTACAAGGTTCGGGTTTTCGCTAGCATTATCGAGCCTTCCGCGCCCTTGCCCAGCGAACCCGTGTTGCGAAAAGATTTTGCCTACCTATTCGAGCGCTTCTATTATAGCCTCGGGGACGCAGCTCCCGCAGAACATGGCCTATTGGTCTTCGATGAACTCGACATAACCCAGTCGCGCCGGATCAATACTCAGATGCAACGCTACTTCCGCGACACCCGCAAGGGTCAGCAGCGGGCCAAGCGCATCTTGCCTGAGCCGTTTTTTGTTCATTCCGACCTAACCACCTTGGTACAAGTAGCCGATTTAGTAGCCTACTGCCTCAACTGGGGTTGGCGCTTAACAGGCAAAATGAACCATCCCACTCGCCCAGAACTTGAGCCTTACGGTCAAAAAGCGGCCAACCTTCAGTACAAAGGCAAACCCCGTAAAGCCAAGGATGGCAGATGCTATCCCGTATACGGTATTTGCTACCTAGATGACCTGCGGCCCCGCGGGGAGCGGGTCAGCCTCGAGCCAAGTTCAGTGTTGGGAGGGGAACCGTAACAAAAAGAAAAGGCAGTGCCAATGGCAAAGCCTCCAGTAAGCATTATGGCAGCAAACCACTATTCTGTCAAAGCTTTATGACCCTCCTCGATCCACCACACCCTGATTTCCCAGCAGGCATGGCCGATTGGGGCTTTGAGCGCCTGACCGTGCTTGGCAACCACGAGCTTCTCAGGCAGCCTTTGGTTGGGGTGGTTTCCTCCCGCCAATGCCCTGCCGGCTTGATTCTGGCTGCGCACGATTGGGCAAAAACTGCCCGAGAACAGAACCTTGCCTTGGTTAGAGGGTTTCATACGCATTTCGGTAGTATCGTTCACTTTGACAAGCCTAAACGATACTACCGAAATGCTTTTCTACTCCCTTTGGTCGGCTTGAATCCTTCACCTCTGACTGCGGCGGGCGGTGAAGGATTCAAGCGGAAACGGTATCACTCGCCTGTTGAGCAAGAGGTGTTGCGCCTGGGTACAGACTTAAAGAAAGCACTCGAGGCAGGGCGCTTGCTGCTGGTCTCACCCTTTGGCGTGGGGGTTCGGAGGGCCGACAGTCAGAGGGCCGAGCGGCGCAATCGGTTGGTGGTAAGGCTGGCCTCGAGGGTTCTGGTCATCCATGCGGCTCCGGGCAGTGCTACGGAGCGGCTTGTTCGAGAGATAAAGGCTTTGGGGAAACAGATGGAGGAACTCGAGGCTCTATCATGAGGCGTAAAGGCTTCAAATCCCACCTACCCACCCAACTCTGCCCCGTCTGCGGCCTGCCCTTCCAGTGGCGCAAGAAATGGGCCAGGAACTGGGATGCGGTCAAGTACTGCTCCCAGCGCTGCAAGCGCCAGGCCGAAGGGAGGCTGGCGTGAGCGAACTGGCAGGGGAGCGGATCGCCCAGCAACTCATGCTATGGGCGCTGGTGTGCTTAGCTGGTGCGATGTTTGGTCTGTGGCGCACCGGGCAGGTTTTCTGGAGGGCCTTCTGGTTCATGACCGGGGTCTGGGCGCTGGTCAACGCGGCCATTGCGTATGTGGGCTGGCTGGGGGCCGAGCCCGACCTAGCCAACCTTCGCCGCTTGCTCTGGATTAATGCCGGTCTGGATGTGCTGTACGTGGCGGTGGGTTTGGGTTTATGGATGCGCCCAAGGCCGATGCTCAAAGGTTTTGGCCTAGCTATCGCAATCCAAGGCTTATTCTTACTTTTCTTTGACCTGTTGCACGCCCCACAAATCTAAACGTATCTTAGACAAATATTGTACTAATACTGAACGAATATCCTTAGCCCCAAGGTTGAAGGGCAGGTTTGTTTAGCGGTTGCTGAGATCTCGAGGGCCTGCCGTTCAACTTTAGTACAGGAGGGCACGTATGAAGCTAAGAACCCTGCTGGTAGTCGGTAGTCTAGCCCTGGCCGCGCTGGGCCTCACCCTGACCAACGCCCAGAGCACCACCCAGAACCAGACCATTGCCCAGATAGTGGCCACCAACCCCAACTTCAGCACCCTGCTGGCCGCGGTGCAGGCGGCGGGTCTGGTGGAAACCCTTTCGGGCCCGGGCCCCTTCACGGTGTTTGCGCCCACCAATGCAGCCTTTGCCAAGATCCCCAAGGCCGACCTGGACAAGCTCCTGGCCGATAAAGCCGCCCTTGCCAAGGTGCTGACCTACCACGTGGTAGCAGGGCGGGTGCCCTCGAGCCAGGTGGTCACGCTCAAGGAGGCCAAAACCGTGCAGGGCCAGAGCGTGACCATCGAGGTCAAGGATGGGAAAGTGATTCTGAACGGTAACTCGACCGTTACTGTGGTGGACATCCAGGCCAGCAACGGCATTATTCACGTGATTGATACGGTTTTGCTACCCAAATAGCAGAGCCGAATTTTTAGCCCCTGTCGCCTGGCAGGGGCTTTGTTTTTGTCCTGAGGTTGTTGGTTTGTAATCCAGATCGGTTTCCGAACCATCTGTCGCGGGATACCATGCCCTGGAAGAAAG
>FWPU01003297.1_pt1 | contig 41227 bp, 40 predicted proteins | sample 2228361 | NCBI WGS metagenome assembly FWPU01 (sample SAMEA103939777, study PRJEB20133) | metagenome | reverse complement strand
TTGTCGGCCCGGCTCCAGGTGCCGATGGCGGCCGAAACGGCGACGCCCGACGCCACCTCGCCCGAACCGATGCCGCCGGCGACCGACGGCTGACGCTGACGCCGATCAGCGCGCCGGCCTGGGCCCGGCTCCAGCGCCGCCGCGCGCGGCCGGAGCGCCGTGCGACTCGACGGTGAGCCGCTCGCGCACGTAGGCCGCGGCCTTCGCCGCACCGTCTGGAGGAGGTCGCCCCGGCAGGTCCTGGAACGCGTCGCCCAGCGACAGGTGCGCGAAGGCGGCCAGGGGAAAGCGGCGCGCCACCTCGTCTTTGAGCGTGGTCGCATCGGGCCGCGAGCCGTCGGCGGTCTCGAACAGGTCGGCAGTGACGCGCACGCGCGCTACTTCACCATCGTCAGCCCGCGTTCGACTAGGCGACGTCCGGCGGCGCTCAGCCCCCGACGGGGTTGCCGCAGTTCGAGCAGAACTTCGCCGACGCCTGAAGGTCGGCCTGGCACTTCGCGCACCTCTTCGTCTGGGGCGAGAGCGCCGTGCCGCAGTTCATGCAGAACTTGCCGGACCCGGGAGTGCCGCAGCTCGGGCAGAAGGTCTGAGCCGACACCTGCTGGGTCGGCCGCTGCTGACCGGCCATGTTCTGCGCCATGGCGAAGCCCACGCCCAACCCCATGCCGGTGAGCGCTGCTCCGCCGCCCGCGCCGCCCTTGGCCATGCCCTCGGCCGCGCCGAGCATCGCCTGCCCCTGCGCGTAGTTCTGGAAGCCGCCGGCCAGGCGCGAGTAGGCGACGTCCTTCGACAGCTTCTTCAGCGTCGCCTCGTCCTCCTCCTTGATGGAGACGTGGAAGTTCCCCAGCCGCACGATGGACACGCCATAGGCGTCGACGTGGGCCTTGACCCCGGCGATGACCTCCTGCTCGATCTCCTCGGTGTACGCACCCGAGGTGACGTCGAGCAGCGGCCAGCGCTTCTTCACGAGCAGCTCGGCGATGCGGTCGCGGGTCGTCTTCAGCACCTGGTTCTTGAACCAGCCCAAGAACTCGTCGTTCGAAGCCCGGCGCATGCCCACGAGCCCCGTGACGAGCTTCTCGGGCTCGGTCACCTTGATGGAGAAGTCGCCGTACACCATGGTGCCGATGCCCAGCCCCGTCTCCGGGTCGCGCACGTCGCCGATCGGCCCGCCGAACTTGATGCCGGCGAACTCGCGCAGGCTGACGAAGTACACCTCGGCGATGAAGAGGTTGCCGCCGGTGAGCTTCTCGAGCAGCCGCGAGAGGAACGGCACGTTGTTGGTGTCGAGGCTGTGCCGGCCCGGCCCCAGGCGGCCCTCGACCCTTCCGTCCTTGACGAACAGCGCCATCTCGTCGGAGTCGACGGTGAGCTGCGTCATCATCCGGATGTTGTTCTCCGGGTACTTGAAGATGATCTCGTTCTTCGCCGCGTCAGGCCGGGCGATGAAGTTGCGCTGCGCTTCGTTCTTGATCGAATCGAACAGGCCCATCGAGACACTCCCCCACGCTGGTTACGAGAGGACCGCCGGCCGATTTCGGCGCGTCGAGCCCACGAAAATGCCACCTCGTGTCGGCGTTGGCCAGACGCGCCTTCTGGCGCCCCCATGAGAAGGCCGAACCGATGAGCGACCCGCTCCACAAGCACGGCCGCTTCTTCGACGCCTGGAGCCGCTTCTACCGGCTGACGCTCCTCGGCCGCGAGCTGAGGCGAATCCAGCTCGCCGCCATCGAGCGGCTGCGAGTGGTGCCGGGACAGAAGGTGCTGGACCTGGGCTGCGGGCCCGCCGACGGCACGGCTCAGCTCGCGACGATCGGCGCGTTCGCCTTCGGCCTCGACTACTCCTGGGGCATGCTCGAGAAGGCGAAAGGCCAGCCTTCCTGCCGCGGGCGCCTGGTGCGCGGCGACGCCGGCCGCCTTCCCTTCCGCGACGGCAGCCTGGACAAGGTCATCTGCACCAACTCGTTCCACCACTACCCCGACCAGCCGAGCGCGCTGCGAGAGATCCGCCGCGTGCTCAAGCCGGGAGGGCTGCTCGTGCTGGTCGACCCGCGCGCCGATCATCCCGCGGGGCGGCTGGCCATCGACTTCTTCGAGCGGCGTGTCTTCGGGCTGGACGAAGTCCGCATCCATTCGCTCGACGCCTGGCGCGTGCTGCTCGGCGAGGCCGGCTTCTCGGCGGCGCACGTCTACCCGGGCCCGTGGACGCAACCGGTCGCGCACGCCGAGGTCTTCGTGGAAGCGATCGCCTGATGACGGCGCCGTGCAGCCGGGCAGCGACGGCCGACGAGGCGCCAGAGCCCACTCGAGCAGCTCGACCTCGCGCGCAAGATCGCGCGCTGCGTGACCGGCATCCTGGTGATGTTCCCCAGGCCCGAGCGGCACTTCCGCAACGCGCTCGGAGCGTCAGAGCAGGTCTCGATACCCCCTCCCGTCGCCAGGCGAGCAATCCGCGTCGCAGCGAAGGCGCCGCAGCAGGTCACTGCCCCACTGGCCGGCGCCATCAGTCGACCGACCGAATCGCCGAGCCGCCGCTGGCGTCGACCGCCAGCCGATCGGTGGCCAGGCCCTTGACGTCGACCGAGCCGCCCCCGCTCGCCTCGGCCGAGAACGTCGGCGACGGGCTGGCTTCGGCCACCACCGACGAGCCGCCGCTGGCCTCCACCGATTCGAGCTTCGGCGTCACCACCGTGAATTGATCGGTGCGCGCGTCGGTGGGCTGGCCGTTGAGCTGCTCGGGCGACATGTACCCCGGCGTGCCCATGATGGCGCCGGCCTGGGTGAGCGGCGTCTCGAACAGGTGCGGGCCCGCACGTCGACGATCTGGCGCCAGTCGCGGCCGGGCTCCTCGAGCCAGTCGCGCAGGGTGATGCCGTCGATGAACTCCATGGCGATGAACATCTGCTCGCCGACGGCGCCGACGTCGTGCACGGTGATGACGTTCGCGTGGTTGAGCCGCGCCATGGCCTGCGCCTCGCGCAACAGCCGCGTTCGGCCTTCGGCGGCTCCCAAACCGCGCAGGATGTCCGGCCGGAGGATCTTCAGCGCCACGCGGCGGTCGAGCTGCGGGTCGTACGCCGAGTACACCTCGCCCATACCGCCCGCGGCGAGCGGCTCGAGGATGACGTAGCGGCCCACCTGGTCTCCGTGCACGAACAGGCCGGGGAGCTTGCGGTCTGCGGCCCGGATGGAGACGTCGATGGTGGGCGGCTGCGACGGCGTGACGGTGCGGCTGTCGATGAGCAGCTCGCGCAGCTTCTCGCCGCACTTGATGCACCCGGCGAGGTGGCGCCGCACTTCGGCAGGCTCGGCCGCGAGCGTCCCGTTCGCGTAATGCGCCAGGCTCGTTTCGTCGGCGCAAGGCATCGCCGCGCCCCAGAATGAACGCGTCGGCAGAGTCGAGGCAAGCACCCCCTTGCTGGCACTCCTCACAAACGGCGGGCCGACCCATTCCCACCTGGTACGCAGCCGGGCGGCCAACTGCCGTGGCCGGGCGGGACGACCGATGCACAACGTCGGCCCGTGCGACGGTTCGGGATGGCGGCGGTGCTTTTGGCCCTCACCGCGTACGCGGAGCGGGTCGGCGACTTCGACGAGGCGTTTCGGCACATCCATCGCGCCACGGTGGTGCTCGACGGGGGCCGATGCGCCGGAGTGCTGGTCGGCGACGGCCGCCAGGTGATGACCACGGCCCACTGCCTCGGCCCGGCCGAGCAGACGCTCGAGGTGTGGATTCACGACGGCCGGCGCGACATGGCGTCGGTTCTCTTTGTCGACCGGCAACGCGACGTGGCGTTCCTCGAGCTGTCCGGACCGGCGCCCGCCGAGCCGCTCCGCATCTCCGATCGGCCTCCGCGCGTGGGAGATCGGCTCTTGTTCGCCGGGCGCTCGGATAGGGCGGTGATGCAGATCGCCGAGCTCGAGCGGTTGGGAAAATGCCCCAGCCTGCCCGGCGTGGACGAGGCGCTCTTCACCACGCTGCGCGGCGTGCGCGGAGACTCGGGTGCTCCGGTGGTCGACCTCTCGATGGAGATCGTCGGCCTGGTACACGGCGGAGCCCAATGCAGCATCGCCACGCCCACCCACGGGCTGGCCTCGGTGGTGAACGAGCTGTCCACCGGCGTGGGCGGCGCCTTTGAGTGAGCTCAGGTCCACTTCGAGATCAGCCGCTCGCGATCGAGGACGCGCACGCTGAGCGCGACGATGACCAGGTCCATCAGCAGCACGATGCCGCCGAGCAGCGCGTAGTAGCCGACGCCCGCCCGGAGAAAGCCGGCGATCTGCAGCCCCACCAGCCCGATGATGGGCAGCGTCAGCAGCCCCGCGAGCTGCTGCGCCAGCCGCGCGTCCCCCACCCGCGCCGAGATGAGCACCGCCACGCCGTTGCCGAAGAACGCGAAGAGCGGAGCGATGACCAGCACCCCGAACAGCCACATGCCGTTGGGCAGAAGCGGCTCGCCGACGTACGGCCACGCGGCGGCGTCAATGAGGACGCACAGCACCGCGAACGCGGCCACGCTGATGACGAACGCGGGCACCAGCGAGGCCAGGCTCTTGCCGATGACCAGCTCGGCCCCGGTGATGGGCGAGGCCAAGAGCGGCTCGAGCGTCCGGCGCTCCTTCTCGCCGGCGATTGCGTGCGACGAGATCAGCACCGGCACGAAGACGGGCATGATGAGGTACACGCCGAACCAGTCGGCCAGCGCCCGGTCGACGAGGAAGCGCGCCGGGTCGGCGTCGGCGGGGAACGCCGGATCGTAATACTGCGCCAGCACCCGAAGCGACGCCGTGTCCGGCGAGCGCAGGTAGCTGAAGACGATGCCCACCGGCACCACCACCATCACCGCCGGAAGCACGAACAGCGACGCGAGCAGCCCCTTGTTCTTGCGCAGATCCAGCGCGTCCTTCCAGAAGACGGCCAGCGCCCGCCTCATCGAGAAGCTCACGCGCGCCCCTCCTGCCGGACCAGCTCGAGGTAGACCTCCTCGAGCGGCCTCGCCTCGTGCGACGCCGACCGCACCCGCGCTCCGGCGCCGATGAGCGCAGACAACACGTCGGGCACCTGGTGCTCACCGTCGAGGCGCACGCGCAACACGCCGCCGGATGCCGCCGATGGAAACGGCAATGCCTTCTCGAAGCGCGCCGCCTCGCCCTCGACGCGCACTGCGAGCACGAAGTCCCCCGCGCGCAGATGGGGCACCGACTCGACCGCGAGCAGCCGGTTCTTCACCACGCCCACGCGCGTGCACAGCTGCTCGATTTCGGCCAGGTTGTGCGAACAGAGCACGATGGTCCTCCCCTCGCCCGCCAGCTCGGCGATGGCCTGCCGCACCGTGCGCGCCCCTTCGGGATCCAGCCCGCTCGTCGGCTCGTCGAAAAAGACGACCTCGGGCTCGTGGAGCAGCGTCCGCACCAGCGCCAGCTTCTGCCGCATGCCCTTCGAGTACGTTCCGCATGGGTCGTCCTCGCGGCCGGCCAGCCCGAAGCGCTCGAGGTAGCACCGCGCGCGCATCCAGCCTTGGGCGATGTCGAGCTGGTGCAGCTTGAGGAAGAAGAGGAGGTTCTCCTTCGCCGTCAGCCGGTCGTAGAGGCCGGGCTGTTCGGTGAGCAGGCCCACCTTCCGCCGCAGCTCCTCGGAGTCGACCGACGCGCGAATGCCGCACACGGTGGCGACGCCCGACGTCGGCGAGAGGAGACCGGTCAGCATCCGCACCGTCGTCGTCTTGCCCGCGCCGTTCGGGCCGAGCAGCCCGAAGACCTCGCCGGGACGAACCTCGAACGACAGCTCCTCGACCGCGACATGCTCGCCGAACCGCTTGCCGAGCCGCTCGACCACGATGCCGGACACGCTTTGACGATGGCACGGGCAGGCCCGACGCCCAAGCCGGCAGGTTCAACGGCCGGGAGAGGGAGCGGGAGCGGGAGCGTTCGCGGGTGAGTCAGTCGATCGACACCAGGACGAACTTGTTGTTGATGTCGCGGTCGACGAGCGTGACCGTCTTGTCCGCGCCCACCGCCGACTTGAGAATGCCCAGCCGGTGGTGCTCGACGAGCGCCCACTCGCGCCCGGGCTGCTGCGCGTACTGGTACAAAATCCCGTTGTCCTTGATCTGCTTCACCGTGTTCCGCGAGTAGAACGTCTCGCCGCGCCAGTTCATCAGGAACGCGGTGATGGGCTCCCCCGCCTGCCGGTGCTTGTAGTAGCGCCAGAACAGGTCGCGCTGCGTCCAGTGGTGCGACAGGTCGACCCAGTGCGACCAGCTGAACCACAGCGCGAAGCAGGTGACGAAGGCCCAGAACGTCCCGAACGCCAGCGTGCGCGAGCGCATCAGCGCCGCCAGCGCGGCCAGGCCGCCGCCCACGAGGAAGGCGAAGCCCAGCGCTCCGGTGGTGCCCGGGTTGCCGCTCCGGAGGATGACCGGCTGCAAGAGCTCGCGCAAAAGCTTGTCGTCGGCCACCGGCGCCCGCGCCCCGCGCACCACCAGCACCAGCGCGAAGAGGCCGACCGCCGCGGCCGCGGTGTAGACGGTGCCGCGATCGCCGAGTTGCGGCCGCGAGCCCTCGTAGAAGAGGTAGAGCGCGGCCAGCGCCAGCGCCAGCCCCAAGAAGAGCGTCGCCGAGATGGACTGCCCCCGGTTGGCCATCACCGCGAGCAGCGCCAGCCCGGCCGCAGAGAGCCCGATGCCCAGCGCGCGCCAGTAGATGGGCCGCAGCGTTTGCTTCGACTTCGACGAGAAGGTGTCGAAGAGCACGAAGCCGCCCACCGCGAGCAAGAGCACCGCGACCAGATCTCCCGTCCACAGCGGCCTTCCGGAGAAGAGCTGCAGCGGTCGCTGCGACACCTCGGTCCACGGGTACGGCCGGTCGTAGTTGTAGACGAACAGATCGGTGAAGTTCTTCGGGTTGTTGGCCAGGTCCTTCCCGACCAGGAGCAGCAGCGGCAGGCCCATGAGCAGGCTGACGCCGTGGCGCGGAATGCCCTCGGTCCACAGCCGGTCGATGAACAGCCCGATGAGGATGGCCAGCGGCGGCAGCATCGGGAAGACGTAGTGGTGGAACTTGGTGGCGGACGCGCCGATGAGGGCGAAGGTGAAGCCCAGCCACGTCGTCGCCAGCACGCCGACCTGGTCCACAGGGTCGCCCGACCGCAGCTTGAGGCGCGCCGCCACGGCGATGGCCCCGGGCACCAGCACCACCCAGGGGAAGATCGCGTAGCCGCCCTGCTCGATGAAGTAGGTGAACGTGCCGCCCGGCGTGGTGGTGTGCACGCCCGAGCCCAACCGGGCGAAGTGGTCGTGCACCAGGAAGCGGTACCAGAACAGCTTGCCCTCGTCGTCCACGCCTTCGAACGTGAACATTCGCTGGAACCAGGGCATCACCACCGCCAAGAAGAGCAGGATGCCGGTGCACAGCTTCATCCGGTACATCTGGGCCCACAGCGTCGGAACGGGCGAGGTGTCCTGGCGGCGCATGGCGTCGGTGAGGCGGTGCACCACCCAGAACGCTCCGGCGAAGGCGAGCAGCGCGGGCAGGGCGGCCTTGGCCTTGCCCCCGTCGCCGAAGTCGCGCCACCACACGCCCATGAGGAAGGCCGCCGTCGCTGCCGCCGCGCCGACCGCCGCGCCCGTCGGCACCAAGAGGTGCTTGAAGAACCAGTCGACGTGCTCGGAGAGCGACTTCCGATCCCACGGCATCGGCGTCAAGAGATACGAGAGCGCCAGCACCACGCCGGGGAACAGGCCGAGCATGCCCTTGGCCAGCACCCCGATGCCCATGAAGATGTAGAAGGCCAGCCACCACGCGGTGCGGTGCTTCGTCCTGCTGTCGAAGAGCGCCACCACCGCGCACGAGATGGCGATGATGTTCGCGCTCACCACCGGCGGGTCGGTCACCGCCTGCCGCGCGAGGATGAAGTACAGCGGCATGGTGCACAGAACGAACGCGGCCGCGTACGCGGCGAACCGGCCCACCGTGCGGGCCAGCGCGTAGGCCAGCGTGGCCACCGCGGCGATGGAGAAGAGCGTCGACGGCAGCCGGAAGCCCCACTCGGTGAGCAGCGCCACCGGCCCCTCGTAGATGGGCCCCACCCGGTTGGTGCCCACGAGCTGCATGCCCAGCGCCTGCAGCCACATGGTGAACGGCGTCTTCGAGAAGAACCAGGCGTTCTCCCAGTACGGGTGCACATAGTCGTTGCGGTGGATCATCATCCGCGCGACTTCGCCGTAGTGGGTCTCCCACGGGTCCCACAGCCCGACCGCGCCGAGGAAGGGCACGAACAGGACGCCCGCGAAGAGCGCCACCAGCGCCACGAGCCGCCGGTCGGCCGGCCAGGCCAAGAACCAGCCGAAATACTTCTTCACCCACGCTTCCTCGAAGAAGCCCTTCCCGAGAATCGCCTCGCTGAAGGTCTGCTCGGGCTGCTGCTCGTTCTCGTTCGCCATCGGACGCGCGCTTATAGCCGGTCGGAATCCCTCACAGAAGCGCGCGGATGCACCAGGGCACCCCAAGATGCCCGGCGGCCGAGCGACCGCGGTCCGATGGGCGACCGTCGCTCAGGCCAGCACGGATTCGCCGCTCGACAGTTGTCGAACTTTTGTCGAATTAGCGGCATTCGAACCGTGTTTATTTCCACTGATGGGATTTTTAGTCGCCCACGCGCCATGGGTACCGAGCGCCTCGTCAGGTTTCTGAGGTACGTCGCGGCGAACGTCGTCCGTCTCCGCCAGCAGAAGGGGATGACGCAGCAGCGCCTGGCCGAGGCGGCGGACATCGACCTGCGGCACCTGCAGCGCATCGAGCGGGCCAACGTCAATCTCTCGGTCGCGGCGCTCTTGTCGTTGGCCGACGCGCTGAACGTCGAGCCGGGCGCCCTCTTCCTCCCGGCCGACCTGCCGCCCGCCAAGCCGGGGCGGCCGCCGATGCGGGCCAGGCGCGTGCGGCGGGGCGCGAACAGCCGGGCCTGAGCGTTTCGGGGGTATTCTGCTCCGCACGTGGAGCACCTCGACGACAAGCAGCTTCTGGAGCTGGCCACCGACGGCTCCGCCGAATGCGCGTTGCGCGCGCACGTCGAGGGCTGCGAGGGGTGCCGGCGGCGGCTCGAGGCGCTGAACGCCGTCGGCCAGGCGCCCACGGTGGTGACCAGCCGCGACGGGAGGGACACCGAGCAGGCGACTCAGCCGACCGTGCCCGACCGCCCCGACGGAGCGCAGGCGTCGCCCTCGCCGCTGACGAAGGGCACCACGGTGGGGCGCTACGTGCTGCTCGAGCGGCTCGGCTCGGGCGGCATGGGCGAGGTGTTCGCCGCGTACGACCCGCAGCTCGACAGGAAGGTGGCGCTCAAGCTGTTGCGCCCGGGCGTGGTGAGCCCCGACGAGGGCCGCTCGCGGCTGCTCCGCGAGGCGCAGGCGATGGCCCGGCTCAACCACCCCAACGTCATCTCCGTACACGACGTGGGGACGTTCGGAGATCGCGTCTTCGTGACGATGGAGTTCGTCGAGGGCCAGACGCTCTCCGACTGGCTGCGCGAGGTGCGGCCGTGGCCCGAGGTGCTCTCGATGTTCGTCGCCGCAGGAAGAGGGCTGGCCGCGGCGCACTCCTCTGGCCTGGTGCACCGCGACTTCAAGCCCGACAACGTGCTGGTCGGAAAGGACGGTCGGCCGAGGGTGCTCGACTTCGGGCTGGCGAGGCAGGCCGCGTCCGTCGAGCCCACCCCGGGGCCGGTGGATCTCGAGCAGCCCCTGTCGTCGAGGGCGCTGGAACGGCCGCTCACCCGCGCCGGGGCCATCATGGGCACGCCGGGGTACATGGCGCCCGAGCAGCTCCACGGGTTGCCCACCGACGCGCGCACCGACCAGTTCAGCTTCTGCGTGGCGCTGTACGAAGCGCTGTTCCACCGCCGCCCGTTCGAAGGCGCGACGCTGGCCGAGGTGGCCGCCGCGATCGCGCGCCAAGAGGTGCCCGAGCCGCCGCGCGACAGCGACGTGCCGGGCCGCGTCTTCGAGGTGCTGTGCCGGGGGCTGAAGGCCTCGCCGGACGCGCGATGGCCGTCGATGGACGCGCTGCTCTCGGCGCTCTCGGTGGACGAGCGGCGCTCGCGCTACCGCTGGCTCTTCGCCGGAGCGCTCGCCATCGCGCTGCTCGGAGCGGCGGGCACCAGCTACGGGCTGTACGCGCGCGGGCGGCTGAAGGTCTGCCGCGGGGCCTCGGCGAAGCTTCAGGGCGTCTGGGACGGCGCTCGCCGGGCGAAGGTGCGGGAGGCGTTCTCGGCCACCCGAGCGCCCTTCGCCGCCGACTCGTTCTCGCGCGTCGAGCAGGTGCTCGACGGCTATACCCGGGCGTGGGTGGCGCTCTCGGTCGAGGCCTGCGAGGCGACCCGCATTCGCGGCACCGAGTCGGACGAGACGTTCGCCCTGAAGACGCTATGCCTCGAGGAGCGCCTGCACGAGGTCCGGGCCCTCGTCGAGCTTCTGTCGAAGGCCGACGACGAGGTGGTGTCGAACGCGGTGCGCGCCGCCAGAAGCCTGGGAGATCTGCGCGCCTGCGCGGACGCGGTGGCGCTCAAGTCGCGGCGGCGGGCGGCGGATCCGCAGAAGCGCGCCGAGCTCGACGCCGTGCGCGCGCGGCTGCTCGAGGCGAAGGCGCTCTACGGCGCCGGCAAGTACCCGCGCAGCGCCGAGGCGATCCGCCCGGCGGTGGAGTCGGCCCGGGCGATGAAGGACCGCTCGCTCGAGGCCGAGGCGCTGCTGCTTTTGGGCCAGGCGCTCGACCGCTCGGGAGATCCGAAGAGCGCGGAGGCGGCGCTGCTCGAATCGGCGCTGGCGGCGGAGGCCGGCCGCAACGACGAGGTGGCGGTGCGCGCGTTCTCCCGGCTGGTGTCGGTGGTGGGCTACACGCAGGCCCGGCACGAGACGGCGCGGCTGTATGCCCGCGTGGCGCAGGCGGCGTTGGAACGGCACGGCAAGAGCGACGAGCTCGAGGCCGAGCTGCACACCGACCTGGGGCACCTGGCGCTGGCCGAGGGCCGGTACGCGGACGCGCGGCGCGAGCTCGAGGCGGCGCTCGAGCTGCGCTCTTCTGCCTTGGGCGAGCAGCACCCCGAGGTGGCCATGGCCCACAACAACCTCGGCGTGGCGCTGGCGAAGATGGGCCGGCTCGAGGAGTCCATCGAGCACTACGAGCGCGCGCTGGCGTTGCACCAGAAGACGCTGGGGCCGGACCACCCGATGGTGGCCACCTCGATGAACAACCGCGGCGTCATCTATTCGCGGCTGGGCAGGCTCACCGAGGCGCTGGACCGATACCAGGCGGCGCTGCGCATCCGCGAGCAGGCGCTCGGGTCCGAGCACCCCGAGGTGGCCGCCTCGCTCCAGGCGCTCGGCAACATCTACCCGAAGCTCGGTCGCGACGCCGAGGCGCTCGAGCACCACCAGCGGGCGCTGGCGATTCGGCTGCGCGCGTACGGGCCGGATCACCGGCAGGTCGGCGACAGCTACCAGAACCTCGCGGCGGCGCTGCTCGCGATGGGGCAGCCCAAGCGCGCGCTCGAGTACGCGCAATCGGCGCTGGCCATCTTCGAGAAGGCGCTCGGCCCCACGCACCCGTCGACGTCGAGCGCGCGCGAGACGCTGGGGCTCGTCTACCTCGAGCTCGGCCAGCACGATCGGGCGCGCGGAGAGCTGGAGAAGGCGCTCTTCGGCCGGCAACACGCGCTGGGGCCGGATCACCCCACCGTGGCCAGCTCGCACAATTCGCTCGGGGACCTGGCGCTGGCAATCGGCCGGCCCGACCGGGCGCTCGAGCACTACCGGCAGGCGCTGGCCATTCGGGAGAAGAACGTCGGGCCCGACAACGCCACGCTCTCGTACGATCTCGTCGGAGTCGCCCGCGCCTACGTGCGCATGAAGAACCCGTCGGTGGCGGTCGGCTACTACGAGCGGGCGCTGACCTTGCGCGAGAGGGCGGACAACCCGCTCGAGCTGGCGGCGGTGCGCTTCGAGCTGGCCCAGGCGCTCGATTCGGCGCACCGCGACCGCGAGCGGAGCCTCGAGCTGGCCCGGCAGGCCCGCGAGACGTACGCGCGCGCGAAGGAAAAGGGCCGGGCCGAGGTGGCGCGCATCGACGCGTGGCTCTCTTCGCGCACGGGAACGCGATAGCCGTTGCCTCGAAGGCGCACTTCCGGTTCGCTACCGCCGCTTGTCCACCTGGCGACGGTTCAGCGAGAAGCTCAACGAGCGATACCTCGAGGTCGACGCCAGAAGCCTCGGGTTGTTCCGCATCGGGCTGGGGCTTCTGTGCCTGACGAACCTGTACGACCGGTTCCGCGACGGCGGCTTCGTGGCCTTCTACACGAACGACGGCGTCTTCACGAATCACTACTCGCTGTTCGCTCCGCCGGCGGCGCGGCTGTGGAGCCTCCTGTTCGGCTTCTCCACGCCCAACGAAGTGGCGTTCGCCGCCGCGTTCGTGGCGCTCGTCTACGTGCTGTACACGGTGGGCTGGCGCACCGGGCTGATGAAGTGGTTGCTTCTGGCCTGCGTGCTGTCGGTGCAGAACCGCGCGCTGTTCATGCAGAACGGCGGTCACGTGGTGATGCACATTCTCGCGGTGTGGGGCGCGCTGTTGCCGGTGGGCGCCCGCTTCTCGGTGGACAGCCTGGCCCGATCGCTGAAGGCCAGCTCGGAACGATCCGCCGCCGAGCTGCGGGCGCGGGCGTGGACCGGGTCGGTCGTGAAGACCCACCGCGCGTTCGCCTACCTGTTCGCCTTGACGAACTTCGCGCTCATCTACTGGTTCAACTTCGTCCACAAGACCGGCCCCACCTGGCGCGAGGGCTCGGCGGTGCACTACGTCTTGTGGCAGAACCGCCTGGCGACCGAGCTGGCCGAGCTCATCCGCGTGCGCGAGCCGTTCTGGTTCAGCCCGGCGCTCACGTGGGGGACGCTGGTCATCGAGGCGGGGCTGCCGTTCCTCATCCTCTCGCCGGTGCGGCAGAGGCTCGCCCGGCCTCTGGCGATGGCCGGCATCTTCGCGCTGCACGGCGGCATCTCGCTGTTCTGCTCGTTGGGCCCGTTCTCGTACGCGATGATGACGTTCTCGCTGCTGTTGCCCGTGCGCGAGAACTGGGAAGCGCTGTCGCGCTGGCGCTCGAAGGCGAAAGCCCGCACCGTCGTGTACGACGACGCCTCGCCCTTCTGCCACCGCCTGGCGCGCATCCTCGCGCGGCTCGATGGGCCGGGTCTGCTCACGTTCTACGGCCGGAGCGAGCGGCGAGAGCACCGAACGCCATTCACCTTCGCGGTGGAGGAGCCGGGGACAGATTCCCTCGTCACCGGGCGGCCGGCCTACGACGCCATCGCGCGGGCACTGCCGTTCGGGCGCGCCTACGGATGGGCGCTGCGGCACCTGCTCGAGTTGCCCGCCGCGCGGCGGACGGCCATCGAGGCGTGGCTCGGGTGGGATCGGCCGCTGACTCCTCCGGAGGAGCCATCTCCGCTCGCGAGGACGCTCGAGCGCCTCGGCCTGTCGGTGCGCGACGTGCTGACGTTCGCGGTGGCCACGTGCGTGGCGAGCCAGCTCCTGATGGAGAACCGCGCGGTGCCGCCGTTTCTCAAGCCCCGCTCGCGCCCCGAGGTGATGACCGCGGTCATCGACTATTTGCGCATTCCACAGGGCTGGCACATGTTCGCGCCCGACGCGCCGACGACGGACGTCGTGCTGGTCGCGGAGGCCACGCTGGCCGACGGGAGCCGCGTCGACCTCCTCACGCGCAAGCCGCCGGATTTCGACGCGCTGACGGCCGAGGCGCAGCACCTCGGCATCCAGTGGTGCGAGTACCAGGTGCGCGTGCGCGGCACTCCGCACCTGTGGCGGCCCTTCCGCGACTACCTGTTGCGCATCGACGACATCGAGGGCTGGCCGGAGAGCAAGCGCATCGTGAAGGTGGACGTCTGGGAGATTCACTCCAACGCGCCGCCGCCGGGCAGCACCGAGCGCACGAACGTGCAGCGGAGGCTGTTGTTCAGCTCGGACACGCTCGGGTGACGCCGGGACTCCGCTGAGGTCGTTTCCGCCGAAGCGCTCTACAGCGCCCGCATCCGAATGCGGTCGGCCTCGACGACACTGAAGTGACCTTCCCAGTCCGACCGGGCGTTGATCGTCGCGGTGACAAACCGGGCGGTTTCTTCGGGCGTGCCCATCAGAACTCGAAACAGAACGATTCCGCAGCTCGCCGCCGTTCCGCGGGCGAATACGAGCTCGCCGAAGTCCTTGTCGAACGTGAGCAGTATCCGTCGCTCGGCAAGCGCTTTGGCGAGCACGTCGTCATCGGTCGCGCCCGGAGCGTCCGAGCGAACCCAGCCGACGTCATGGCCGGCGGAGCGAAGGGCATCGACTGCCACCCGCGGGAAGTTCTCGTTGGCGAGCAGACGCATGCAGCATCATGCGCTCGGTGTCGGGTAGACCCGCTCGTCGGCCAGCGCGTCCTTGGCGTACGCGAAACAGGCCCTGATGTCGTCATCGGTGACGCCCGGGTAATTCGCGACGATCTGCTCCGGACTCCAGCCTGCGGCGAGGAGCTCGAGCACGAACGGGACAGAAATCCGCGTGCCGCGAATGACGGGCTTGCCCGCGAGCACCTCAGGATCCATCGAGATGCGAGATCTCCAGTCGGTCATCGGACGTCGGCGCGATCGAGGCGTAACCGGTACGGCAATGGCCATTCTGCCATAGAGCTCGTCGGAACAGAGGCCCGACTCTGCTCGGCGCGCCTGCCAACCCCGCACGCGGTCGACCATGGCGGCCACCTGCTGGCCATTCTGGAGTCCGGGGTGGCGTGCTGGAGCGATATGGGACCCCGCCGATCTCCAACGTCACCGCGCCGCCCTCACCGGCCACTGCTACCGCATGATGGGCTCGGCGGTCGACAGGGTAGCCAGCCAGCGACCAGAGCGGTGACCACCATTGGGACGACGTCGCCCGCACGCATCGATCTCCCCACGAAAGACGACCGCCGCGGCAAATGCGCCTGCCGAGAGGCCTCTCAGCGGCGGCTTCGGGCGGCGGCCCTGGAGCGCTTGGTTCGCCGCGTGGTGGCGGGCCCGCTAGCACGCCGCCTCGTGCGCGGCAATGCACAACCAGCGGGGATGCATCGAAGTGGCCGCGACCGCACGGGCGCACCGCGAAGAGACATTCATGGAAACGGCTTGTTCAGCTCGGGCGCGCTCGGGTGATATCTGCCGGCCCATGAAGCACGTGTCGTGTCTGGCCGCGCTTTTGTCCGCGTCGCTCGCCGTGGCACAGGAGCCCTCCACCGACGCCGGCGAAATGGACGCAGTCGTTTCGTCTGCCCCGGCCGATGCGGGCATGGATGCGGGGATTGATGCCGGCTCGGCAGCCGCTTTGTGGGAGAAGCCCGTCACCTTCCCCCTCGACGCTGCGAGCAGGACGGCGCGCGAAGGCAAGGACGGCGTTCTGCTCGAGACCCGCGTCCTGATCGATCGCGCCGGGGCCGGAGCGGATCGGGCGGTGCTCCTGCACGTCACCGCGTACGCCGGCATCGACCTCTTCCCGCACCGCCACGAGGTCGCCGAGCTCGTGTACGTGCTCGAAGGGAGCGCCCGCGTGCGCGGCGCCTCGGGCAGGTGGACCGACCTCGAGCCCGGCGACGCGGTCTACCTCGCTCCGGGCGTCGGCCACGGCCTGTTCTTCTCCGGGAACAAGGCGCGGCCCGCGAAGCTCTTGCTCCTGTACGCGCCGCCGGGCAAGCCTTCGCCCTCGGAGCCCGGCGGCATCGCGTCGATTCCCCTGTCCGCCGACGAGATCCGCAAGCCGAACCCCCAATCGCCCAGCCCGAAGGTGATGCGCGCCGAGAAAGCGCCGACGCACCTGCTGGCGCAGAACAAGGGCTGGGTGCGCATCGCGTTCGACGCCGCCAGCGCGGGCGATGGTTCGGCGTACGTGGGGCTGCTCCACGCCGAGGCCGACCTGGCCGTGCCCGAGCACGTTCACACCAACGAAGCCGAGCTTCTGTACGTCGTCAAAGGCCGCGGCGAGATGACGTTCGAGGGCCGGCCCCTGCCCGTCGGCGAGGACATGGCAGTGCACGTTCCGGCCGGGCGGCGCCACGCGTTCAAGGTGACCGGCGGAGCGCCCTTCGAGGCCGTGCAGTTCTATGCCCCGAGCGGCCCGGAGCAACGCTTCAAGGCAGGACCGAAAAAGCGATGAGCCAGATCTCTCCACCGCTCTTCCGCGCGCATCCCTGGCACGGCGTGCCCATCGGACCGCGCGCGCCGAACGTCGTCACCGTCTACGTCGAGATCGTGCCCACCGACACGGTGAAGTACGAGATCGACAAGGCCTCGGGCTACCTGAAGATCGACCGGCCGCAGAAGTTCTCGAACGTCTGCCCCACGCTGTACGGCTTCGTCCCGCAGACGTTCTGCGGCGAGCGCGTCGGCGAGCTGATGGCCCAGCGCACCGGGCGGCACGACATTCAGGGCGACGGCGACCCGCTCGACATCTGCGTGCTTTCCGAGCGGACCATCGCGCACGGCGACATCCTCCTCGAGGCCGTGCCCATCGGGGGCCTGCGCGTGCTCGACGCCAACCAGGCGGACGACAAGATCATCGCGGTCATCGAGGGCGACGCCCTCGCCGGCAGCTGGCAGGACATCGGCGACTGTCCGCACGAGGTCATCGACCGGCTCAAGCACTACTTCCTCACCTACAAGGGCCTGCCGCAGAGCCCTCCGCGCATCGAGGTCGCCGGCGTCTACGATCGTGCCGAGGCCCACGAGGTGATCGCCCGCAGCCGCTACGACTACCTGGCCCGCTTCGCGCCGTAGCTCAGTAGTTTTCGTTGACATCGAAGGAAAACACGCACCTCAGGTGGCTCACGTTGCCCTCGCTGTCGATCACGACGCCTGCGTCTTCATCGAGGTGCACCACTGTCCCGGTCCACCGGTGCCGCGAGGCGGCCGCCGGACTCACCTGCGCGCTCTCGGGCCCGTCGTCCGAACCGGGCGGCGGCCAGTCGACGCACAGGGCAACGGCCATGACGTACATCGCGGCGAGGAAGGCGATGGGGCGAGCCATGAAATACCCCCGGGCAACCCTGTCGACGGTACTGGGCGCGTGGCGTAATTCGCGTCGGTCATCCGACGGAGGGTCCTCCGGATGACGGATGCCGACACACGGCCGGAAGGCGTCTTAGCGCGCAGCGACCTTCGCCTGGCGCGCCCATGCGCCGTACGCCGCGCCGCCGCCGAGGGGTGGCCCGGCAACGACTCGGGCCCTTGAATTTCACAGCGCCTGCACGTCGACGCCCAAAAGGATCCGATCGTTGCGCCCGAAGTAGCCGAACGGGCTGTACGCCTTGCCCTCGTACAGCTCGGCGGCCAACGAGAGGCTGACGAGATCGCTCACGCGGCAGGACACCTTCGGCGCCAGCGCGAACGAGCGCTGAATCGGCTCGAACGCCCCGCGCACCGAAGCCTCGATTCGGTCGTTCCAGAGCTTGTAGCCAAAGGTCGCGACGAGCAGGTGCAGCCACGCGGTGCGACGGGCCCCCTGCGCGGTCGTCGGCTCGAGAATGAGCAACAGCTGCTCGGCGTCGACGCCGGGCACGGCCATGCCCACGTACGTCACCGAGTACAAGAGCGGCGAGTCCTCGGCGGGGCTCGCTCCCAGCACCCACGTCACCGACGGCTTCCGCACCGGGTTCAAGTCGGCGTCGACGAACGTCTGCTCCGGCGAGTAGGTGAAGTCGGCGTCGAGCTGCACCGTGCCGGCGATGAACGTCCCTTCGAGCGACAACAGGTGTTGCCGCGCGTACGTGCCCGAGTAGAGCGGTTCGCCCGCGGCAGCGCGGTTCTGCACCGAGAGCGCCACCGCCACGTCCGCCGGCTCACCCCGGGCGCGGCTCAGAAGCAGCGACTGAAGCTCGGGATCGAGCCTCACCTGCGGCAGCTTCTCGTTCATCCACACCCACGAGCCGCCGATGCGGTGCCGACCCGCCGGCGTCGCGAACCGGAATCCGAAATCGCCCAGGTGCGGGAACGCTTTGGGCCGCTCGGTCTCCAAGAGATGCGGCTGCAGCTCGTCCTCGATGGATTCGTGGACCTCGACCGGAGCGATTGCGCCGAGCGAGGGCTGCACCAGCGCTTCGTCCTGTCCGAAGACGGCGTAGCGGTGCGGCGTGAAGAAGGGAAACCACGCGGCGGTCCAGCGGACGCGGCCCATCTCTCCCGACACCTTCGCCGCGAACGCGGCCAGCTGCCCATCTTCGGGCTCGGCGAGAAAGCCCAGCCGCAGGTCCTTCGGGTTCAACGCGTCGGCCGGAGCGAAGCCGGCGTTGGCTCCGAACGCGACGACCTGCTGCCCCACCCGCACGTCCAGCTTCTGGCCGTACCAGTCGAAGTACGCCTCGCCCAAAGACGGCTCGAAGATCGCCTTGGGCCGGTCGAACCCGCGCTGCGCCACGGCGCGCCAGAAGGCTCTCCCCTCGAGGTACAGCCGCGTCGACGGAGTGAGCTTCACGTCCGCGCCCACCGAGAGCCGCGCCGAGAGGTCGAAGACGTTCTCCTCGAGCGCATCATTCGGAGCGGAGTCGACGCCTGTGTCCACTCCCAAATGCCCGCGCGCCGAAGCGAATGGCCGCACCTCGGCGGTGGGAGGGGGCGGCGCGAGATATTCGATGGCCGCATCCGCGCCCGTTCCGGCGTCGGCGGCGAGGAGGAAGGCGGCGACCAGTGGCGCCACAAAGCCCCTCGTCAGCCCCGCTCGAGCGCGCGCTCGGTGAAGGCCTCGTCGCCAAGCGTCGAATCCTCGAGCTTCAGCACGGTGATGGTCGTCTTCGAGCCGGTCTTGAGGTTCTCCATGCTCGACTCGGCGGCGATGGCCCTGCCCTTGAAACGCTTGAGCTGCAATGTGCGGTAGCGCTTGAAGGGCTTGCCCTCCTTGTCCGCGTAGTCGACCTTGAGCGGCACGTAGGTCTCCTTGTCGACGTACACGGTGACCTTGCCGTAGGCGGAATCGGGCCCGGGCTCGCCGGTCAGCACGTAGGCGTCGCGGCCGTCGACCTTCTCGTCGGGCAGGCGCTTCACCTCGGAGTCCCTGGCCCCGGTTCCGCCCAGGTCGGCCCAGCTGAAGTCGGTGTCCATGAACGACTTGCCGCGCTCGCTCTTGGCCACCTTCCGCACGCGGCGCAGCTTCGGCAGGTACAGCGAGATGTCGTCGCCCTCGCCCTCGGCACCCTCGATGGACAGCACCGCCACGCCGGCCACTCCCTGCGGAGCGGTGAAGCGAGAGACGGTGTGCACCTTGCCGCCGATCTTCTTCGACGAGGTGGTGAGCACCTGGTCAGCCGTCTTGCCCGCCTTGGTGCTCGAGAGCTTCAGCTCGGCGGTGAGGTCGATGAGGTTCAGCGCTCCGCGCTCGCGCGCCTTGCGGGAGATCTCCGCCGCCGACTCCTCCGCGCCCGCCGCCGCCGAAACGATTGCCGCCAGACAGACCGCTGCTCGCACCATCACGGGCAGACTAGACGCTCCGCGATTCGGCGTCTTCACTTTCGACCCGGGGGCGAACGGCGGGGCTCACTCGTTCGGCAGCTCGAGCGCCTTGCGCAGGTTCTGCTCGGCCAGCTTGAGCCGGCCGTCGGACGGAGAGGCGCGCCGCGCCTCCTGGAGGAGCTTGAGCGCCCGTTCGAGATCTCCCCGCTCGACCTCGCACCGCGCCGCCACCTCGAGCGCCGATGGATCCGACGGCGCGTACAGCACCGCCGAGTACGACACGCCGCAGGCCTCCTCGACCTGGTTGGCCTGGAGCAGCGCCAGGGCGAGCTGCCACCGGAACAGCGCGTTCGACGGATCCGCCCGCACCGCCGGCCTCAGCGCCTCGATCGCCGCGTACGCCTCTCCCTGCCGCCGGAGCGACTCGCCCAGCGAGCCCATCGCCCAGCTCGCGTTCGGGAAGAGCAGCGCCCTGGCCCGCGCCTCGCGGAGCGATCGCGGCTCGACGAAGCGGATGCCGGCCACCATCTGATCGACCACCCGCGAGTAGCGCGGGTACTCGGCGGGCCAGGTGAACACCAGCCGGTACACCAGCTCGCCGCGCGGCACGAAGTACGCCGAAAGATGCATGGTGCCGAACGGCTCGTGGAAGGTGGCGCGCAAAAGCAGCGCGTCGCGATCGGCCACACGACAAGGCACCGGCGGCTCGGTCGTCACGCGCAGCACCTGGGGGCCCAGCGAGTTGGGCCGGAGCCGCTCGTCGACGAAGCGCTCGGCCTGCTCCATGACGTCGGCCAGCTCGCCGGTCTGCACGGCCTCGGCGGCGAACTCCGCGCGCCCGAGCCCCGGCAGGCCGTTGTACCAGGCGAGCTGCCCGAGCCGGTTCGCTCCGCGCCGCCATTCGCGCGGGATGGGTACCTGGATGCCGTAGCCGTCGTCGCGCTCGACGCGGAAAAGCGGCAGCCAGTCGGCGAACAGCGCCTGGCCGAACAGAACGCAGAAGAGCACCACCAACGAGGGCGCGGCCCGCACCGCCGGCGCCCACCACGCCGAGGACCGATTGGCCAAGAGCTTCGGCCGCATGAACAGCGCGCAAATGATGCCCGCGAGCAGCCCGCCCAGGTGCGCCCAGTTGTCCACGCCCGGCGAGCGCACGCCGATGAGGAACAGCCCGAGGACGGTGGGAATGGCCGCCTCGCCCAGCACCCGCCGGTAGCGCGACGGCAGAATCGAGCGGTACTTGAGCCCGAACACCACCACGCCGCCGAGGCAGCCGTAGATGACGCCCGAGGCGCCCACCGACACCGCGTCGGCCAGAAAGAGCGAGGTGGCCATGGTGGCGATGCCCGAGAGGAGGAGCAGCCACAAATAGTCGAGCGCGCGGTAGGTGTTCTCGAGCGCCGCCCCCACGTTGAACAGCACGAACATGTTCAGGCCGATGTGGAGCGCGTCGCGGTGCAAAAAGTTCGCGGTGAACAGCCGCCACAGCTCGCCCAGATCGGTGATGAGCGGCCCGACCTTGCCGCCGAACCGCACCATGCCGTCGATGTCCAGCGGCCCTCCCCGAATCGAGGTCACGTACACGACCAGGTTGGCCACGATGAGCGCGGCGGTGATCCACGGGAAGCGCGAGAGGCTGAAGGCCCGGGCGAAGTAGGCGCGCTGCGGCTCCTGGAGCGAGCGGAAGATCTCCAGCTCGCACGCCGGAACGAACCGCTCGCCCGTCACGGCCGGGAAGCGCACCAGGCTCTGCGGGCTGACCTCGCCCCGGCGTGACCGCGCCTCGAACTCGGAAAGGTCGAGGTCCTCGTCCCCCGTCTCGGTGCGCAATGTCAGAGGCTGGCTCACCGAACAGCCACCCCGTCCAAACGTCCGATGGACATCCGCCCGGACTGCTTTCCAACCACATGAAATCCCCTGTGGTTCAGGGGGGATGGGTTGTCAGGCGGGCCTCGGGTTGTGCTATAGAAACGCATCGCGTGCTGAAGCTGATCATCGAAGACGACGAAGGGCGGAAGACCGTCGTCCCTTTCGTTCGCGATGAAATCACGATCGGCCGTCAGGAGGGGAACACCATCCGCCTGACCGAGCGGAACGTCTCCCGCCGGCACGCGCGGCTGATTCGCCACAACGGCACCGTCCTCGTGGAGGACCTGGGCAGTTACAACGGCATCCGCATCAACGGCGAGCGCATTCAGGGCCAGGTGGCCGTGCAGGACGGCGACCTCATCCAGATCGGCGATTACGACCTGGCCATTCAGCGCGACGGAGTGCAGCCCACTCCACCGCCGGCGCCCACGCTCCACGACGGCGAAGAGACCACCGCCCCCTCGAGCAACCCCAAGAACGGGGTCTCCCACGCCGGGGCCACGCAGCCGGCCTTGCCGGTCATCCCCTCGCCGGGGAGGGACAACGAGGAGACCGCTCCTCTGGTGCCGGCCACGCCCGCGCCGGACCCCGAGCTGGCCAAGCGGCAGTCGACGTCCATCATCCGGGTCGACCAGGTCGAGGCCTCGCGCCCGCGCCAGGTGCAGGACATCGAGCCCGAGGAGGCGCCGCGCCTGGTGGTGCTGAACACCGAGCTCGCCGGCCGCGAGTTCGCCTGCATTCGCACCGAGCTCAGGGTCGGCCGCACCGACGACAACGACATCGCCATCGACCACCGCTCGCTCTCCCGCACCCACGCGAAGTTCGTGCGCGAGGACAACGGCGAGTGGCGCGTCATCGACATGCAGTCGGCCAACGGCGTGGCCGTCAACGGCGAACCGTACGCCCAGGCCAGCTTGCGCAGCGGCGACGTGGTCGAGCTGGGCCACGTGAAGCTGAAGTTCGTCGGCCCCGGCGAGGCGTTCCACTTCGTGCCCGACGAGGCCCCGCCCAAGAAGCCCCGCGGCTCGAAGGCCCCGCTGGTGCTCGTGCTGTTGCTCCTTCTGGCGGCCGGCGGCGGCGTCGGAGCGTACTTCTACATCGTCAAGCCGGGCGAGATGGCGGTCGAGCCGCCGCCCGTCGAGCCGGCCGAGCCCGACGAGGCCGGCGAGGTGACGCGCAAGCTCGACCAGGCGCGCGAGGCGGTCGAATCGGGAGACTGGGACACCGCCCGAACGCTCCTCGAGGAATCGCGCCTCGCCGACGGCTCGCTGGCGCCGGGCGCGAAGACGCTCCTCGGGAAGATGAAGGAGGAGCAGTCGCTCAAGGACAACATCGACCGCGCCCGCGAAGCCTACGAGGAGGGAAATCTCGAGGAGGCCAAGCGTCTGCTCGACGAGGCCGCGCACACCACGCTTCTGGCCAAGCTCCACCGGGCCACGAGGGCGAAGGTCGACGAGGCCTACCAGGCGCGCCTGGCCAAATCTCCGCCCCAGAAGATTGAGCGGAACGAACGCCCGCCGAAGGTGGAGAAGCCGCCTCCGCCCAAGGTGAGCCCGCGCGACGAGGCGCAGAAGCAGTACGACGACGGCGTGCTGCTCTTCAAGAACAAGCAGTTCCGCGAGGCGCGGACGGCCCTGGAGAAGTGCCTGAAGATCGATCCCGCCTTCGCGCCGTGCCACAAGCTGCTCGGCTCGGTGTACGCGACGCTGAAGGACCCGGACCGGGGCTACTACCACTACAAGAAGTTCCTGCAGCTCGCACCGGACGACCCGTCGGCGGACAAGGTGCGGCACTTCGTCGAGCAGTTCGAGAACGTGAAGCAGCGCTAGCGACGGTTGAACCCGGGGGAGGGCCTGACGTGCAGATCCGGATCCTGGTGGTCGACGACGAGCAGGACAACTGCGACTACCTCCGGCTGTTGCTGTCGAAGGAGGGGTACGAGGTGGGCACGCTCACCGACCCCACGCGGACGATCGAGGAGCTCAAGAAGGCCGATTACCACCTCGTCATCCTGGACATGATGATGCCGCAGATGAGCGGCACGCAGGTGCTCGAGGCCATTCGCAAGGTCGACTCCGACGTGGCGGTCATCGTCTCGACCGCCTACCCGAACGTGGACACGGCCGTGGCGTCGCTGCGCAATGCCGCGTCCGACTACGTCAAGAAGCCCATCGACCCGCCGGTCTTCCTCGAGACGGTGCGGCAGGCGCTGGCCAAGAAGGGCCTGTCGAAGGATCCCGAGGCCGATCTGCACCGCGCCATCGGCCGCACCATTCGCGAGGCGCGCAAGACGCAGGAGCTCACCCTGAAGCAGCTGGCGCGGCGCACCGGGCTGTCGGTGTCGCTCCTGTCGCAGATCGAGCGGGCCGAGAGCTCGGCCTCCATCTCGTCTTTGTACAAGATCGCCTCCGCCCTGCGCATTCGCATGAGCGAGCTGTTCGGCGGAGCCTGAGCACCCCGTTCCCGAAGGTCGCGCCGGGAAGCATCGCCGCTCGGCCGCTTGAGCTTTCGCGCCGCATCCGCGAGCCGCTCGCATCGATGCGCGCGTCTTTCGACCGCCATCACCGGCGGGGGCGAGGTGGCCATCACATCGGCTCGGTCACCGCCCACGGCTCGGGCAGCGACGGCGCCTCGACCATTCCGTCGTCCAGCGCCATGCGCACGTGCCGCCCCAGCGCGCGCTGCTCGGGTGCGGCCGCGTGGAAATAGACGCGCCTCAGCTCGCGGCGGAGCGCCTCGGCCGACGGGAAGCGCAGCTCGCGGTCCACCGAGAGCGCCTCGAGCACCAACGCGTCGAGCGCGTTCGGCACCCGCGGGTTCAGCTCGCTCGGCGGCAGCGGCCGATGCTCGACGATGCGGCAGTACGTCTCGGCGTGCGTCTCGCCGCGGAAAGGGTGCTCGCCGGTGAGGAGCTCCCAGAGCATCACGCCGGCCGACCAGACGTCGGTGCGCTGGTCGAGCGGCTCGCCCCGCACCTGCTCGGGAGACATGTACGCCACGGTGCCCTTCGTCCTCCGCGAGGCGACCGGGGCCGACAGCGCCAGCCCGAAGTCGCAGATGCGGGCGATGCCGTCGCGTCCGAGCAGCACGTTGCGCGGAGTGACGTCCCGGTGCACCAGCCGTTCGCGGTGGGCGGCGGCGAGCCCGGCCAGCACGTCGAGCATCACCCGCACCGCGAGCGACGGCTCCATCATCAGCGGCCACTCGAGCCCGCGCAGGAGCAGCTCGCCCAAAGACGCGCCGTCGACGTAGTCCATCACCAGGTAGGCGCCCTCGGCGACCCGCCCGAAGTCGAGCGCCCGCACCACGTTGGGATGCTCGATGCCCGCTGCCAGGTGCGCCTCCTCGAACAGCTCGCGCTCGGTGCCGGCATCGCCGCTCAGGTGGGCGTGCACCACCTTGACCGCGACGAAGCGTACCCGGCCCCGGCCGCGGGCCAGGTACACGCGGCCCGTTCCGCCGCTGCCCAACAGCTTCACCAGCGTGTACTCGCCGATCCGGCGGGGCAGGTCCATGCGACACAACGCTCGTGCAGCGCCCGGGCCTTTGGCGGAGGCAGAGGAAACGCCTCGGCGTTTCGCGCGGTTCGAGAACGGTGCGGATCTGGAGTTGACAGGTAGGACTGCGCGCGCGTGCGCCACCCGGCGCGATCAGCGGCCTTGGAATCGGGGCTTGCGTTTCTCCAGGAAGGCGGCCCGGGCCTCGCGGGCATCTTCGCTGTTGAACGCGTCGCGGCGCATCGACTCGATGCGTGCGGCGGCGGCCGGCTCGAGCGAAAGCTCGCTGAGGGCCTCGATGGCCAGCTTCATCCCGCGCACGGCGAGCGGGGCTCCGCCCAAGAGCTCGTCGCAGAGGGCGAGCGCGGCCCGTTCGGCGTCGGCCGGGTGGAGCTCGTCGAGCAGGCCCCAGTCGAGCGCCGTCTCGGCGTCCACCTTGCAGCCGGTGAGGAAGAGCCGCTTCGTCCGGCCCCGGCCGAGCAACGTCAGGAAGCGGTGGATGCCTGAGGGCGCGTAGACGATGCCCAGCCGCGCGGGCGGCATGCAGAAGACGGCGCCCGGGCCGCCGACGCGGAAGTCGCACGCGGCGGCCAGCTCGCAGCCCGCTCCGAACGCCGGCCCCAGCACCAGGGCCACCGACGGCGATGGGTGGCGCTCGAGCGTGGTGAGCACCTGCGAGAGGCGGGCGTCGGGCAGCGGCGCTCCCTCGGCGACGGCCGCGAGGCTGGTCAGGTCATAGCCCGCGCAGAACGCCTTCTCGTCTCCGCGCACCAGAAAAGCGCGCACGCCCGAAGTGGCCGAAGGGTCGATCGCCGCCGCCAGCTCCTCGAGCATGGCGTCGTCGAGCGCGTTCCGCCTGGCGGGGTGGTCGAGGGTGAGCACCCTCAGCGCGCCGCGGTCCTCGACGGCGATGCGGCCCACGTCAGCCGAGCACGACCAGGACGTCGCCCTCGTTCACCGGCTGCGACTCCTTGACGCGGATCTCCTTCACCGTGCCGGCCGACGGCGCTTCGACCGGCATCTCCATCTTCATCGACTCCAGAATCACCAGCGTGTCGCCGGCCGAGACGGCCTGGCCGACCTTGCACTCGATCTTCCACACGGTGCCGGTGATGTGCGCTGCGACGTCCGCCATGTCTCCTCCGCGAAAGCTCAACTCGGCCTGGCGTGCTCCTCGAGGAAGCGCGTGTCGAGCCGCCCCTCCAGGAACGCGGGATCCCTCACGATGCGCTGGTGGAGCGGCAGGTTGGTCTTGATGCCCTCGATGACGAACGCGTCCAGCGCCCGTCTGCTGCGGGCGATGGCCTCGGCGCGGTCAGCCCCGTACACGATGAGCTTGGCGATCATCGGGTCGTAGTTGGGCGTGACGACGTTGCCCTCTTCGTAGCCGGCGTCGAGCCGCACGCCCTCGCCCGAGGGCGGCCGCCACGTGTTGATGCGCCCCGGCGAAGGGAAGAACTTCACCGGGTCCTCGGCGTAGACGCGGAACTCGATGGCCGCACCCGACCGCTTTACGTCCTCTTGGCGCACGGTGAGCTTCTCGCCCGCGGCGATGCGGAGCTGCCAGCCGATCAGGTCGAGGCCGGTGGTGAGCTCGGTCACCGGGTGCTCGACCTGCAGCCGCGCGTTCATCTCGATGAAGTAGAAGGCGCCGTCGGCGTAGAGGAACTCCACCGTGCCGGCGTTGGCGTAGCCGAAGGCCTTCGCCGCAGCCAGCGCCGCCTCGAGCATCTTCTGCCGGAGCGACTCGTGCTGGCCGTTCTGGAAGAGCGGCGAGCCGGCCTCCTCGACCACCTTCTGGTGCCGGCGCTGGATGGAGCACTCACGCTCGAGGCAGTGGATGGTGTGGCCGTACCCATCGCCGAGGATCTGCACCTCGAGGTGCCGCGGCCGCTCGAAGTAGCGCTCGAGGTAGACGCCCTCGCGCCCGAACGCCGCCCTCGCCCGATCGGTGCACTGGCGGAAGACCTTCTCGAGCTCGGCGGCGTCCCTGGCCACCGCCATGCCGATGCCGCCGCCGCCGCCCGCGGCCTTGCAGAGCACCGGGTAGCCGATGCGCTCGGCCTCGCGGAGGGCGGCCGGCACGTCGGGCAGCACGTCGGCCGAGCCGGGGACGATGGGCACTCCCGATGCGGCGACCAGCTTGCGCGCCTGGCTCTTGTCCTTCATGCGGGCCATGGCCTCGGGCGGCGGGCCCACGAAGACGAGGCCCGCTTCGGCGCAGGCCCGGGCGAAGTCGGCGCTCTCGGAGAGGAAGCCGTAGCCGGGGTGCACCGCCTCGGCGCCGGTCTTCTTCGCGGCGTCGAGGATGGCCCCGATGTTCAGGTAGCTGTCCTTCGCCGGAGGCGGGCCGATGCGCACCGATTCGGACGCCTCGCGCACGAACGGCAGCTTCTCGTCGGCGTCGGAAAAGACGGCCACCGTCGACAGGCCCATGCCTCTGGCGACGGCGTTGATGCGGCGGGCAATCTCGCCGCGGGTCGCGATGAGCAGCTTCTTGAACATCGCCGGCGGACCCTAACGAGTCGGAACGAAACAGTCGAGCGTCGCTCACTCGATGTTGCCAGTCGGCGTCGGCCCGAGCTGAGCGCGGCGCTGCGCGCGCATGTTCATGTTCGGCTTTCCGGGTGAGCGCTTCTGATCACCCAGCCCAGCTCCAGCCCGATCGCCGCGGTGATCCGAGGTCCTGTCGCGAGCCGGCCGGATGCGGAGAAATCCTCGTGCATCACCAGCCCGAGAGCCGGCGCGATTGCGAAGCGATCTCGCACGACGAATCGCCAGCCGAAGCCGAGCCACTGGTTGAGGCTCGTCGAAGCTCCGATGTAGCCGGCTGCATTGTCGTAGAGCCGGGTGTGGCCGACGCTGGCATGAACGCCCGCGAAGGGCCCGCGCATGGGCGTCGATGCGCGCAGCCATGCACGCAGCTCGATGCCTGCGGTCACGGTGAGCGAGTCGAAATCGACCGACGCCGCGCTGCGAAGCGCTCCCACTGCGACCCCGCTCAGTCGTTCGCCGAGAGCTCGCTCGTACGAAAGCGAGATTCCACTGGCAAGAAGCGCCAGCGGCCGGACGCCAACGAGCGCGACGGGGCGCGGCGAAGGCGGTTGGTCGCTTTCGGCGGCGCAGAGAACGAGCCATGCCATGGCTGCAATCACGGGTTCCCCTCTTTGGCGATCGTACGGAACAGGAAGTCCTCGATCGCGATCCACGCCTCGGGCGTCTCGCTCGAAATGCCGCCTTCGTAGAGCCCCGCGTCGTCCCGCTGCTCCAGGATGTGCAGGCTGCCGTCGACCTTGAGCAAGCGCGCGTCGTTCCCGGCGTCGACGAGCGCCTGGCGAAATTCCGCCACCCCTCCCACGTCGATGACGTCCATCAGGAGCAGGAATGCCGGCGCGCCCGGGCCGACGTGGTAGCGGGGCGAGCCAAGCTCGTAGGCGTGCGGTACCTCGGCGGGCGAGCCGTTGAAAGTCTCGACGAGCCCGGCTTTGTCGCTCGCCTCGTTCCAGAACGTCCGCATGTCCTGGGGGCCCGATGCCGAGATCACCGCGGTCGGACGCATCATGGCCGTCCTGCCGGCGGCGTCGCAGTCCGGGGCCAGCTGGGGATGGCCGGCGGCCAGCCCGACCAGCGACGCCAGCCAGGCACCCGCCGAGTAGCCCATCACCGCCACCCGCTCTGGATCGATTGCGTATGCGGCTGCGTTGGCCCTGAGGAAAGCGAGCGCGCAGAGGCTGTCCTGAAGCGGGACGGGGAACACCCCCTCCGGCAACAGGCGGTAGTTGATCGAGCTGGCGACGAATCCCGAGCGCGCCAGCCGGGTTGCTGCCCAGTAGAAGTCTCGCTTGTCGCCAGACCGCAGCCCGCCTCCGTGGATGAATAGAACCAGCGGATGCGGCCTGTCCGAAGCGTTGGGCAGGTAGAGGTCCAGCGTGGTGGACCCGAACCGACTGTCGTACGAGACGTCATTCACCTCGAGCGGGGCGGCGCATCCCAGCGCGCCCACTGCGAGCCAGACGAGGCAGGTGCGAATCTTCTCGGAAGGCGCCGTTCGTTCGCGACCTCGGAGGCCCACGCGCGATGAGCGGCTGAGTGGGGGACCGTCAACAGTGACGCAGGTGGAATCGGGACGCATGCTTGCGCAGCGTTCAGCCACCAGCGAGCACTTCGAGAACTGTGCCCGTCGTCCGATCGATCCGGACGCGAGCATGATAATCGGCGCCGCGCGTGCCGGGTGCGAGCTGGGTCTTGAAAGTGACGACAAACACGCCGGCCTCCTCCCTCACGTCGACGGGGCTGCCAGCCGGAATCGTCAGGTGCTGCGCGGCCGCAGCGCGCGCCAGCTCTACCGCACGTTCTCGGGTCACGGATGCACCTGCCTCAAAGCTCGCGCCGTCTTTCGCCGCACTCGTCGGACCTCGCGCATCCGCTGCGGTCATTGGGCTGGGCGTGGCGGTCGATGGATTGCCGATGCACGTGCTTCCATGACACGCGAGCAGGCCGCAGGCGATCCATTGGAGGGCTCGCATGCGGCGCACTTTACCGCAACCTGTATGGATTGTTGATTCTCACGATCCTCGGCGTCGCGCGCCGGTTCGCGGTTCGCTCTTCCTCGCCTTCACCGCCGACACCTTCGCCGAGCGCCGACGTGGCGGGCAAGTGCGTCCGCGGTGTCATGTCATGGCAACTCGAAAAACGCCGGAGCCGACGTGAGGTGTACGCCCAGGGCAGGCGGCTGATGGTAGGCGTCGTACGTCGCCTCGTATCGGCCAGGAGCGCCCAGCGCATATGCGGAATCCAGCGCCACCTCCACCGACCAGTCTTGGCCCGCCGGCACGTGAATCAGGTCTGCCGCCGTAGGCGGCCGCCGTGACTTCAGCACACCGATGTACGGCACGTTCCCCTTGGGTCCGACGATTCGGAATACGTCGTTCTCGATGACGCCGCCGGCGCACGCCTGCCAGGAAATCAGGGCGACCTCCTTGTCGGAGTGGTTCTTGAACGTGACCGCCGCGATCGGCCTTCGAACGCTCACCCGGACCGCAACGTCGACCCTGAGCGGCACGGCGTTCGACGCACCGGTGGCGCCCGTCTGAATCGGCGCCGGGAGTGCGGGGGGCTCGTCGGTGCACGTCCGGCACCCGGCAACGGGTATCAGCAGAGCTCCGAGAGCGAGGAGGAACCCCGCATTCCCCGGGTGTCTCCGGGAATTTCCTCTGGCATGCATGGGGAAAAGTAGGAAGGAAAAAACCGCGAATCCGCCCGGTGCGCAAGCAAGCGTCGAGAGGAACGGCGCTGAAGCTCGCACCTGGGCGAGCTGACCATCGGCGGCGGCGTTTTCTCGCGCTCCCGGGAGGACATCGATGTGACGCAGCCCTGAGCCTCCCGGCCCTCCGGCGGGGCCCGAATTCACACCGTGCGCGAGAGCGGTCGCGTGCAGGCCCGCTCTGCCGCACGCGCGTCGAACGCCATGGCCACGTTTCGCACGAAAAGCCGCCCCAAGGGCTCGAGCTCGAGCCGGCTTCCCCTCAACCTGAGCAGGCCCTCGCGCTCGAGCGCCCGCAGCGCTTCCAGCTCTCGAGCGAAGGTGGCGGCGCCGTCAGGCCCGAGGTCGACGGCTCCGTAGCACATGAGCTCCTCGATGACGGCGCGGCGGCGCAAATCGTCGGCGGTCAGGGCGATGCCACGCTCCGTCGCCAGGCGGCCGGCTCCGACGGCGGCGTAGTAGTGGGCCAGCCGCCTCGCGTTCTGGGCGTACGTGCCTCGAACGGCGCTGATGCCGGTGGTGCCCAAGGCCACGACGTCGGAGGCGCGGCGCACTCCGTACCCCTGAAAGCCGCGCGTGAGGCGGCGCTCGCGCGCGGCGGCGGCCAGCTCGTCCGAGGGCAGGGCGAAGTGGTCCATTCCGATGGGCACGTAGCCTCGAGCGCAGAGGACCTCCTGCGCCACCACGAGCAGCTCGAGCTTGTCGCGCCCGGAGGGAATCGCCGCAGGCGGAAGGCGCCGCTGGTGCGGCAGCGCGCTCGGGACGTGCGCGAACGAGTAGACGGCCAGGCGGTCGGGCCTCAGCGCGGCCACCTGCTCGAGGGTGCGCCGCCAGCCGTCCGGGGACTGAAAGGGGAGGCCGTAGATGAGGTCCACGTTGACGCCGGAAAAGCCCAGCGCGCGCGCGGCCTCGAGGGTCTCGAGCGTGTCGGCGAAGGCCCGCGGCCGGCTCACCGCGGCGAGCACCTCGGGGGCGACGTCCTGCACGCCCAACGAAAGGCGGTTGAAGCCGAGCCCGCGCAACAGCCCGAGCTGCCCGCGCGACGTCGTGGAAGGGTCCACCTCGATGGCCACCTCGGCGCCGGGGAGCCGCACAAACCGCGACGTCAATTCCGCCCACAGCCATTCGAGCTGCAGCTCCCCGAGGAAGGTCGGCGTTCCGCCGCCCCAGTGGATCTGCGCGGCGCCGCGTCGCCGGCCGAGGCGTTGGGCCACCAGGTCCATCTCCATCGAGAGGTGGGTGATGTAGCGGTCGGCGACGCTCCGGTCCTTGGCCACCACCACGTTGCAGCCGCAGAAGGCGCAGCGCTGCCGGCAGAACGGAAGGTGCACGTACACGGAGAGCGGCGAGGCCTCGTCGGCACCGGCGGCCTCGAGCGCCCGCGCGTAGTCGTCGGGGCCGAAGTCGGCCGTCCAGTCGACGGCCGTCGGGTAGCTCGTGTAGCGCGGGGCGGGCACGTCGAGGCGCTCCAGGGCGTCACCCAGCGACGAGAGCGATTTCCGCACCCGAGAGAAGTCCATGGGCCCTTCGCGGCGTCACGCGGGTCGCGCGGCCACCGCTCCGTCCGGATGCCCGGGGCGAGGCTGCGGTGACGAGGGCGTCTGCGCGGTGGGCTCGATGGCTTCGGCCTGGCCCAGCCAATCCTTGCCGAGCGCGCGCAGCACGTCGGGGCGCGAAAACTCGTGCGGCCCGTGGAACACCACCGGAATGACGTCGTAGTTGTGATGGGGCGGAGGCGACGGCGCGTGCGTCCACTCGAGCGTGCCCACCTTCCACGGGTTGGCCTCGGCCTTGCGCCCCGCCACCACGCTGCGGAGGAAGTTCCAGGCGAAGAGGGCCTGGAAGGCGCCCAGCGCGAAGGCGCCGTAGCTGGTCCAGCGGTTGAGCGAAGCCAGATGCCGGAGGAAGGCGTACTGGAACGGGTCGTACAGCCGCCGGCTCTGCCCGGCGTACCCGGCCACGTGCATCGCCACGAAGACGAAGGTGAGCAGCACGACGGTGCCCCAGAAGTGCGCCCGGCCCAGGGTGGCGTTCATCTCGCGGCCGAACATCTTCGGGAACCAGAAGTAGATGGCCGCGAAGCCCCCCAGAAACGTCGCCGAGGCCATGGTGAGGTGGAAGTGGCCCACCACCCACATGGTGTCGTGCAGGTACGTGTCGGTCGAGATGGTGCCCAGAAACAGGCCGGTGAGCCCGCCCAGCCCGAAGACGAAGACGGTGCCCAGCGCGAACAGCATGGGCACGGTGAATTGCACCGAGCCCTGCCACAACGTGCGCAGCCAGTTCACGAAGAGCACCACCGCGGGGAAGCTGATGGCCAATGTCAACACCTCGAAGAGCAGCCCCAGCATCGGGCTGATGCCGGCCACGTACATGTGGTGGCCGTAGACCAGGCCCGAGATGACGGTGACGGCCACCATCGCCAGCACCGTGCCCCGGTACCAGTAGGCCGGCTTGCGCGCGAAGAAGGCCACCAAATCACCCACGATGCCCCACGCGGGGAGGATGAGGATGTAGACCTCCGGGTGGCCGAAAATCCAGAACAGGTGCTGGAAGGCCAGCGGGTCTCCGCCCCCCTTCACCGCGGCCGCGCCCGCGATGAAGAACTGCGTGCCGGCGAGCCGGTCGAGCAGGAGCAAAAGCCCCGCCGAGCCGAGCACGGGCACGAAGAGCAGGTTGAGAATCGAGCTCAGCCACAGGCCCCACACCGTGAGCGGCAAGCGAAGGTACGTCATCCCCGGCGCGCGGAGCCGAATCACCGTCACGACGTAGTTCACCGCGCCCATCACGGTGGCCACGCCGGTGACGAACAGCGCCAGCACCATCAACGTCTGCCCGGTGCCGGGCGTGCCCAACCTGGTGGACAGCGGCGGGTACGTCGTCCACCCCGCGGCCGCCATGCCCAAATCGGAGAAGAAGGCGGAGAGGACCAATACCCCCGAGAGCGCGAACGTCCAGAACGAGTACATGTTCAACTTGGGGAAGGCCATGTCCCGCGCGCCGATCATCAGCGGGATGCAGAAGTTGCCCACGGCCCCGATGAGGATGGGGGTGATGGCCCAGAACACCATGATCAGGCCGTGCGTGGTGAACACGCCGTTGTAGACGGGCGGCGTGATGACGCCCCCGGTCCGGCCCAGGAGCAGGCCGCCCAGCACCGGCACGGGCTGGCCCGGGTACGCCCACTGCCAGCGGATCAGCATGGCCAACGCCCCGCCGATGGCCAAGAACGACAGCCCCGACCAGAGGAACTGCTTGGCGATGACCTTGTGGTCGGTCGAGAAGAGGTACTTGCGGATGAAGGAGGTGGGCTCGGGGTGCCAATCGTGGGTGCTCATGCTCAGGGCCTCTTCCACTCCCAGCCCCAGCGGGCGGCGTGGTCGTCGGGGTCGAACGCAAGCGCGGACTGGGCCGAAGCCGTCCGCGCCCAGGCGGCGTACTCTTCCTTGGAAAGGACGATCAGCTCGCCGCGCATCTTGTAGTGGTGCGTGCCGCAGTGCTGGGCGCAGCCGATTTCGAACGAGCCCGGCTCGGTGGCCTGGAACCACGTTCGGGTCACCATGCCCGGCACCGCGTCCACCTTCACGCGCACGTTCGGCAGGTACAGCGAGTGGATGACGTCGACCGCTCCGAGCTGGATCAGCACCGGAGCGCCCACCGGCACGCGAATCTCGTTGAGGGTGACGATGTCGTCGCGCGTATTGAACCGGCCGTCGGGGCCCGAATAGCGCGCGTCCCACGCCCACTGTCGCGCGTTCACCTCGATGCGCACCGCCTCGGGGTCGGCCTCGTGGCGCTCGAAGTCCAAAAAGACGCCGCCCATGTCGCGGGTGGAGTTGACGAAGAGGTTTCCGTCGACGACGAAGAGCACCGCCGCCGCCAGGCCGAGAGGCAGCGCCTTGGCTGCGGGAGTGTCTCCGCGCTCGAAGCGGGCGGGGTGGCGCGCGCCGTGCCGAAGACATACCCAGGCCAGCCACGCCACCAGCGCGGCGAAGAGCACGCCGACGAAGACGAGCGTCACGTGGATCAGCCCGTCGATGCGGTGCCCTTCGGTCGAGATGTCGCGGGGCATGCGCCAGATCGACTCGAGCAGCGCTGCCACTCGCCACGAGGTTGCTTGCACGTCCGTCCTCCTCCGAATGTGGCGCGCATGGTGGACGAGCGGCGAATCGGCGAATTGACGGCGGTCAAGAGCCGATTGGCGCCCCCTCGCCCGCCGCGATGCGCTCGAGCATCGGGGCGTCGGAAATCCGCACCGAGGTGCGCGTGACGTCGACGGCTCCTGCGTCGGCCAGCTTCCGCAGCGCCCGGGAGAACGTCTCGGGCACCATGCCCAACAGGTCGGCCACCAGCCTCCGAGGCACGCGCGGCCTTCGGCCGTCCGGCCTCTCGGACAACAGCCACCGCGCCACGCGCTGCTCGGCGGTGCCGTCGGGCCGAGCCGCGCGCACCGCGTCGTCGGCCTCGGCCTGGACGAAGCGCTCCACGAAAAAGCGCGCCGGGCTCTCGGGCGGTCCGAGCCAGCGCTGCACCGCGTCCACCGCGCCGGCGCACACCACCGCGCGCGACAGCGTCCTCGCCGTGTCGAGGTAGCTCTGGCCCGCGAGCGCCTCGACGCCGAGAAAGGCGCCGGCCCGCCGCAACGCGCGCACCGTCTCGCGTCCAGTCCGCGGCTCGGTGCGCCCGAGCGCGACGAGCCCTGAGCGGAGAAACCACACCTGCGAGGCCGGCTCCCCCTGCAGGTAGAGAAACTCGCCGGCCCTTCGCGTGCGGTGAACCAGCGGGCAGCCGGCCCTCACCGCGCGTCTCACCAGACAGCCCGCGCAACCTTCGAGCATGTGGCGCTGCCGCGATGCAAGAAAGCGTGCCAGGCAGCCGCAAGAGAGGAGAGCGCGTCCCCCAATGGCGCAGGTTCTGCGCGCGTGGCGGCCCACAGCGCAAAACGTTCGCCACCGCGCCGTGGGTGCACCGCTCAGACCTGGCGGTCGACCGGGAGCGACGCCTCGAGCCGGACGAACGCGAATCGGTCTGGCTCATCATCGAGTGGCGCGATGGCGAGAGCGAGCCGGCCCCTCAACGCAGTGGTGCCGAACCCGGAGCACCTGCCGCTGCCCATCGGCGTGCAGCTCGTGCTGTCGAGCAACCACCTGCGGGTGGTGCCGACGGCGTGAACGCTGGCGTCGATCACCGCGGTGGTGACGGTCATCCACTTCATCCCGGCGTGCTTCCCGGCGGGGCTCGAGCCGGTGACGACGAAGGCACACGTGAGCCGAACAGCCGCCTCGCCCGGTTCGACCGAGACGGCGGTACGACGGCCCGCCTCGAGTTCGACCTCGCGGCGTTTCGCGCCTGCTCGTCGGCTCCAGCCTATGGCAGCGCCGCGTCCACGGCGGGCAGCATGAGACTGTCGGGGAAGCGCGCGCGGAAGGCCTGCGCGCGGGCCTGGGCCTCGTCGCGCTTCCCGGCCTGCACCAGCGCCTGAATGAAGAGGACCTCGCGCTCTTCCTCGAGCCGGCCGCGCGGAAATTCCTTCGCGTGGCGCTCGACGGCCTCGAGCGTCGCGGCGATGTCGCCCCTGGTCAGCGCGGTGCGCGCCACCTCCAGCAGCGCGCGCTCGGCCGACAATTCGGTATCGCGCTTCCCGCCAGACGCAACCTTCGTCGTGTCCTGCTTCGGCGCCTCGATGCGCAGCGTGCGCAGACTGGGTTTCACGTCGGGCGGTGCCGACAGGGGCGTGGGCGGCGGAGACTCTTCGGCCTTCACCACCGCCGGAGGATTCGACACCGCGGCCGGCGTCGACGCGACGACGGGGAGCAGCTCGGGCGCGAAGACGGTGCGTCCCAGCATGATGCCGCCGGAGACGCCCGCGCCGACCAGCACCGCGGTGCCCAGCGCCACCGCGCCCTTCGACAACGTCACCGCCCCCCCGCCCGCGACACCGCCCACCGATGGCGCGACCGCGCCTCCACCCGGCGCACCACCGCCGGCAGGCCCGTCACCACCCGAAGGCCCGCCGAACCCCTCGCCCAGCGTCGCCTTCACCTTCGCCAGCACCCTCTCCTCGAAGCCAGACGGCGGTGCGGGCGGCTCGGCCGCGTCCAGCAGCGCGCGCACGTCTTCGGGAAGCGGAGGCAATTCGTCGCTCATCGCGCGCCTCCCTTCCACGACTCCCCGAGGCGGAAGCGCCGCAATGCCTTCGCCACTTCGTCGCGCGCCAGCTTGAGACGCGAGTACGTGGTGGGCGTGGGCACCTGCATCACCTCGGACACCTCCTTCACCGACAGCCCTTCCAACTCGTGCAGCACGAAAGCGACGCGGCGCTCTTCCGGCAACGTACCCAGCGCCTGCTGCAGAATCCGCTGGGCTTGGCGGCGCGCCGTCAAGTCGTCCGGGCCGGGCGCGGTGTCTTCCAGTGCGTCGGACACTTCCGACACGTCCTCCGCCGGGCGCACCCTCCTGCGCGCATCAGCGAAGACGCGGAAGGCGATGCCCAACAGCCACGGGCGCGCCGGTCGCGATGCATCGAAGGACGACAGCCGCCGCGCGGCCGTCACGAAGACGTCATGGGCGAGGTCCTCCATCTCGGCCTCCTGTGCACCCAGGCGCCAGAGGAAGGCGTACACCGCCTTGAGCTCGGCCCGGTACATCGCCTCCAGGCTCGGGGGTGTGGCACTCATGCACCCCACCTGTCTTGGCACGGGCCCCCGAAAGTCATGACGAAAAATTCACCTCGACACAGACGCCGCCCGACAGCGCCACCGGCCACGTCACCCACAGCGTGGAACTGCCTGAAACGATGGACGTCCGCGTGAGGACGACGGCCCCTTCCAGCCACGGCACCAGTGCCACCCGCTGGTGCAGCCACAGGTCGCCCGACACCCGCGCGCCCGCCTGCACCATCACCGTCGTCTGCCGCCGCACCTCGGCAGCGGTGGACTCCACCTGGAAGGCGCCCACCGTCGCCACGGTGCAGCCGGAGAGCCACGCCGCCCGCAGACACGGCACCAGCGAGCCCAGCGCCGAGAAGGTGGAGGCGTAGCCGCCGCTGAAGGACACGCCGGTGGGGATGAGGACGCGGCCCTCCAAGCCGAGGCTCCACCGGGGCCACCCCACCTGCGCACCGAGCGCGATGCCGCCGGTGAAGCCGGGCCCGCCGCCGGCCGTGCCCAGCAGGCCCAGTCGGCCTCGTACTTCGATGGGCGTGGGAAGCGGCGGCACTTCAGGCGCAGGCTCGGGCAACGCCACGGGAGGTTTCTCCTCCGGCCTCGGCGTTTCGGGGTTCAGCGGCCCGGGCGGAGGTGGTTTGCGGGAGGGCCATGGTGGCTCGATGGCGAGGGCGATGGCGAGCTCCACCGCGGAGGCGAGCTCGAGGCAGTCGCCCGTCGGCGAGTCCAGCTTGCGCCGCCCGGTGGTACCGTCGGCGCGCTCGACTTCCACCTGCGCCACCAGCGCGCTCCCCGCACCGCGGTCGATGCGCGCGCGCACCTTCGTCGCGGCGGTGTCGTCGAAGGGGTTCCGACCCAGCCGCGCGGACACGGCCGAGCGCACCCACTGCTCGTCGGGGCAACCGGCGAGACCGGGCCGCACCTCGTAGGCGAGGCGAGCCGTGGGCGCGGCGCTGAGCGCCAGAACCACCACGACGAGAGGCGCGCTGCCAGCCATGCGTCGCCACGTACCAGAATCCCGCGCGAGAAAATCTTCATAAAAACGTGGGAGCCGGGCCAAGACGGGGCAGAACACGCTGTTCGTCGAGGGAGTGACTGAAGATGACGATGACGATGACGATGGCGATGCGAGGCATGCTGGTGTCGCTCACGTTGGGGCTGTCGGCCTGTGACGTCAAGGTGGATGTGGGCGACGGCGGCATGGGCGGCGGGGCTGGGGGTGGTGGTGGCAGTGGCGGCGGCGCCGGCTTCGCCCCGTGCTCCTCGTCGAACCCCTGCCCCTCGGGCCAGTTCTGCTTCAACGGGTTGTGCGCATTGGGCTGCAACGCGAACAGCGACTGCGCGGCGGATCAGTACTGCGACACCGAATTCGACCGCCTCTGCCATAACAAGACGGTGCAGACCTGCTCGGGGAACGCGAGCTGCCTGTCGAGCCAGGTGTGCGTGTCCGGGTTCTGCAGCACGCCGCCGCCGGCCACGCAGTGCGACCCGGACCAGGTGGCGACCGGCAACGACGGTTGCAACGCGCAGAGCATCTGCCTCGACACCGAGGACACGTCCGACAAGGACCCGAAGTGCCACTCCTTCCCGCCGTGTGCGCAGGACAAGACGTGTCCCACGGGGACACAGGGCGCGGTGTGCAACGACGGCCTCATTCCCAACAAGGCGTACATCTGCCTGGTGGGCCTGTGCCGTGACGTCGCCAACTGCCCGGCCAACTGGGCGTGCGTGAAGCCGAACCCCAACAACGTGCTGGGCTGGTGCAGCAACAAGGGCCCAGGCGCGCCGTGCACCGGACCGTCCGAGTGCCTTTCGGGAATCTGCAACATGCCCTTCGTGGGCCAGTTGGGCTTCTGTTCCTGAGTCGGTCGGAGTCGGTCCCGTTCCACTCTCCCGCGCGCCGTCGACCCAGGCGTGAGCGTGCTCTGGTTCAGTGACGGTGCCGGGCGGCATTCGCACCTGCTGGCCGACGCCGTCGAGCCGAGCCGAACCGATTCGATGTCACCGCCGGCCGGTTTGATGAAATCTACCTCCGCTGGCGGGAACGCTGTCGGCCGAGGGCGAGGAGCGGGCGCTCCTCAAGAGCGCCTTCGGAGCCTACGTCGACGAGGCGGTGCTGGAGCGCATCCTCGAGGACCCACGGCGCACCCTCTTGCTCGAGGGCGCCAAGAAGACGGTCCTCTTCTCCGACATCAGGGGCCCGGTATGTTGAACGAGCTGGCCGCGGAGCAGGTGGTACATGGCCGTCTTCGGCGACCCGGTGCCCGCGAGGTGGTTCCGCTTCCAAAAGGTGAGCCCGCTGACGCTGAAGGGCTTCGACCGAGACGTCGAGGCGTTCCCGGCCGCCGGCCCGAAGGAGGCTTCCGGCCGGGTGGCGCCCCACCCTCGGGCGCAGGCGCCGGTGACGGTGCGGGCGGGCGCGAAGGAGCTTGCGGAGAGAGTCACCGACGTGTCCGCCGGAGGGCTCTTCGTCCAGAGCGGGCTCGAGGTGCGGGTGGGCGACGGCGTGGAAATCGAGCTCGAGCGGGCGGCCAACCGCCGTCGCGGCTCATCTCCAACGACGAATCGTTGATGCACGTCGCGTATCGGCCGCCGCTGCAGGTGCAGCTGAAGTTCGCTTCGAGGGTGCTCGAGCCGGTGCCGGGCGGGCCGCGCACGCAGAAATCGGCGCGGCCAGGGCCCTGGCCACCGCCTCTGCCTGCTCGTGGTCGAGCGGCCACGACGGCTCGAAGCGTCCGTCGCCCTCGAAGCGAGGCGGCGTCTCTCCGAGCAGCAGCTGGCGGCGCCGAAAGAGACCCTTTGTGCCGCATCCGGGCATGAACCGCGCCGCCGGCCGAGCTCGAGCACATCGATTCCCTCGCGCGGGAGTTGACGTCGGGGCGCCGGGGGGTCGACGCTTGGCCGCATGGGCCGGTTGCGGTTGGAGCGCCAGGTCGCGCCGGAGTGGGACGCCATCAAGGCCGAGTGGGACGGCTCCATGCGGTTTCTGCTCGACCATGGCGTGGGCGGCGACGTGGCCTACGCATTGTCGATGGTTGCGCAGGAGCTGCTCGAGAATGCCGTGAAGTACGGCTCGTTCAGCTCCGGCCAGCGCATCTTTCTCGTCATCGACGTGGGGCCGCACGACGCCATGGTCGAGGTGAAGAGCCCCGCGGCGGTCGACCCGGACGCCCTCAAGCAGCTCGACGCCACCATTCAGTGGATTCGGGGCTTCCAGAGTCCGTTCGAGGCCTGGGTGGAGAGGCTCAAGCAGGTGGGCGAACAAGCCTTCGACCCGAAAAAGAGCGGCCTGGGGCTGGCCCGCATCGCCTACGAGGCCCGCTGCGTCCTCGATTTCTACGTCGACGAAACCGACACCCTTTCCATTTCGGCGGTGTATCAGTCACCCGATGCCGCCATCGTCCCATGAGCGCCAGAACCCACGTCGAAAGAGAGCTGACCATCGAGGAGCTCGACGGCGACGGCGAGCTGCGGTTGGTCTTCAAGGGCAAAAGCAACGAGCGCGAGCCGGGCCGGTTCTTGATGCCCCTGCTCCTCGACGCCCTCGAACGGGCGACGCGCCAACAGCGCCGCCTCACCCTCGACTTCTGCGAGCTGACGTACATGAACTCGTCGTCCTTCACTCCCATCGTGAAGGTGCTCGACCACGCGTCGAAGGGGGGCCACCGGCTGCAGATTGAGTACGCGAACGACCGCAAGTGGCAGTCGCTGAGCTTCAGCGCCATGCTGTCGTTCGCCACGCCCGACGGCCGGATCAGCGTACGTGCGCGATGACGCCCAGCTGCTGAAGGAAGACGTCTCGCTCGAGGGAGAGCTCGAGGCCGAGGGCCTGTTTCGCCCGGTGAGGGTGGCGTACGCCTCGCGCCTCACCCTCTACGCTTGCTTCGGCGACGGTCGCGCGCCACCCGACGGCACCGTCTTCGAGCGCCTCTGGCTGCGGCTGGGCCAAGAGAAGGTGCGGCTCGGCCGGGCGCGCTTTGCGGTTCAGTACGCCCGCGACGGCTACGACGGCCGGCTGGTCTTCCTCGACGACGTCTACGACTGCCGCGCCTTGCTCTTCGAGCGCCGGCTGGTCGACCTTTCGGCGCGCTTCCGAAACCTCCCGGTGGTGCTGGCGGCCAAGGAGGGTATCAAGGGAGAGTTCCGCGAATACTGCGCTTCGCTCACGTACGACTTGTCGGTGTACCAGAAGTTCTTCGACGAGCAGGACCGCGTCCTCTCCAACGAGCCGCCCGACGTCGCCGACATCGCGAGGCGGGCGTTGATTCAGACCGAGGGGCCGGGCTTCTTTCGCTACTTCGACGAGCGGCTCGAAGAGCTCGGGCGGTTGGTGGCCGGCTTCGGTCGCGAAGAGCACGAGTGCGCGCGTCGGTCCATCGCGATCGCGAAGATCGGCGCATCGCGATCACCAAGATCGGACCATCGCGA
>FWPU01002635.1_pt1 | contig 41227 bp, 35 predicted proteins | sample 2228361 | NCBI WGS metagenome assembly FWPU01 (sample SAMEA103939777, study PRJEB20133) | metagenome | reverse complement strand
AATGGACTACAGCTCAATATCCATCCGCGCGCCATCGTGGGGACCGGTGTACGCACCATGAATAATGGTGTTTTTGATCTCGAGCACGATCCGAATGAACTCTGGAGTAAACGTCTGCTCGATAGAGCGCGGCCGCGGGAAATTGATCGGGAAAATATGCGCCAGGCGTCCGGGGCGCGGTGTGAGAACGACGACCCGATCCGCCAGGAAGATCGCTTCCGTGACGTTGTGCGTGACGAAGATGATTGTCTTCTTCGTCTCCATCCAGATCTTCTGGATCAGCAAATTCATCTCGTCACGGGTAAAGGCATCCAGCGCGCCAAACGGCTCGTCCATCAAGATGACGGACGGATCGAACGATAGGCAGCGCACGATGCTCGCCCGCTGCTGCATGCCGCCCGAGAGCTCGCGCGGATACTTCTTCTCAAAGCCCGTCAGCCCCACTTCGTCAAGCAGCGCGCGGATGCGCGGCTCATAGGGTTTCGGGTTGAGCTTCTTGATCTCGAAGGGGAAGCGGATATTTTGCTCCAGGTTGCGCCAGGGCAACAAATTGGCATCCTGGAAAATCATCCCGATCTCCGGGCGCGGCCCTGTGACCGGCGTGCCGTTGAGGACAATCCGTCCACTGGTGAGATCGTGGAGTCCGGACATGGCCCACAGCAACGTGCTCTTGCCGCATCCCGATGGCCCCAAGATGCAGACGAATTCGCCCTCGGCAATCTCGAGGCTCAGGTCCTCAAGCGCGTGCACCGAGCCGGTTTTCGTCTTGTAATACTTGGTCGCGTGCTCGACGGACATCGCAATCCGCCGCTCCGGCGCAACCTGCGCGCGACCGTTATCGCTCACCCGGACCTGCTGGACCGGGGTTGCCGCTCCTCCTGATCCCTGTACCACGAGCGCTCCTCTCCCACCAGAATGCTGCGATGTGCCTCAAGATCCGTATGTACCGTGAGCGACACAGGCTCTTCCCCCGATCATCTGAGCGCTCACGTGGCACCCGCTCATGAAATGACATTTCGTAATGCCGCATTTTAGGCAGCCGGGTGTGAGTCTGTCAACACGCTCTAGTAACTAGGCATCGCAGCCATTCACAAGCGCGGCTGCGGGCTCCGCGCAACAATGCGCTTCGGGATCGCCCCGGCGGCACGGAGCCAGGCGCCGGCTCCAGCGGCTGCACCAGCCCTGCGCTTGCCTCCGGGGTGATGAGCCGGCTGCTCGGTGAGGCGGACAATCGCCAGCGCGATTTTGAGCAGCGATGCCTCCGATCCGTAAACCAAGTATCTCGGTTCCCAGCGGGGCTGGAACTTAGCCTTGTACGCGTACAAGCCACGGTAGGAAAACCAGCGATTCGCATGCTCAAAGAGCAGGCGCAGGACACGTTCCTTCACCGGCGCATCCGGAGCGGAGCCCACCTCGGCAAATGGCGCCATACCCAGGGAGAAGGCCTGAAAGCCCTCATCGCGCAGCCGCTCCATCAAGCGCACGAAGAGGACATCCATGACGCCGCGTGGCGCCTGGCGCCGGTGGCGCATCAGATCGATGGTTGCTTCTCCCGGCACACCGTCTGGAATCAGATTGGCGAACGCCTGAATCATTCCCTCCGCATCGCGCGCCGCAATCACCCGGCACTGGCGGACGTACGCGTCGTCCCACTGGCCGAGCGTGAAGCCGCGCTCCCGGCGGCCATCCAGGGAAAGCCAGTCGGCAGACACCTCCCGTAACTCGGCGAGCACGCTGTCAGGCAGTGGAGGATCGAGCATGATGATCTGGTTCCCTTCCCGGTCGAAGCGGTTGACCGCGCCGCGCAGTGACTTCATTGCCCCACCCTGCAGGCGGAAGCTTGCCAGATCAACAATGGCATCCTCACCGATTTTCAAGGCGCTCAAGCCCGCTGCCCGGTAGGTGTCCAGATGCGCTGGCGGAACTTGATGGAACGCGGGGCTCCACCCATTCGCGTCGCAGAAATCGAGAAATTGCGCCAGTACTGCCCGAAATGCCTCATCATCGGCAGCGGCAGGATCGCCCAAGGCGACGGCAGCCCCGCCGGATTCCCGGAACGCGATGACGCCACGTCCATCAGACGAAAAGAAGAAATACTTGTCTGGCCAGTATTTGAAGAAATCGAGCGCTGATCGCCCGTAACGCTCGATCAGCGCCTGCGCTCGTGCGCGCTCCGCGGGCAGCGTTTGCCGTCTCCAGACCACCGGCCTGGCAACGGCATATAGCGCGTAGGTCAGCGCCAGCGCCCCAAGGATAGGGAACGAGTCGAGGAACCAGGCCGCATACCGCGTCCTGGGTGTGAGACCAGCCGAGCCCCAACCGGCATAGAGTGCGAGCGTGCGGCGCACGGCGTCGCCCAGCGTGAAATTCAGGCCGAACGCCCGCCGGTCGAGCAGCCAGAAGCCCAATGAACCGTACGCCAGCGCGATGAGCAGGCTCAGCGCCAGTTGTTCCAGGCCACGCCTCACGGTCGGGATATCGGATCGAACGCGAAATCGCCGGTGATTGATCGCCAGGACTCCGAGATTGACAGCGGCAAACGCTGCCACAATGCCCTGATGAGGGTGGGTGATGCTGGCCGCGAGCAGCGCGCCGAGGATGACCACTGCCATGATCCAAGCTGCCCGCTTGCGCCGCCAGAGGTTGAAGGACAGCATCAGCAAGGAGAATCCGATGATCAGCGTGACTGTGCGGGAGAGATCATGGAGCGCCAGCGGCCAGTACTGCTCGATCCGGTTGAACCGGTGGGGAATGACAGGCGACAGCACCGACAAAACGGTGAGACCGCCTGTGATTGCGGTGACCATGGCGGGCCAGTGCACCAGCAGCCACCGGCCCGGACGAGCAACCGCGGGTTGCGCCGCCAGCCCAAGGATCAGCGGCAGCCAGACTTCACACAGCCGGTAGAGCAGGGTGGCCCCAAGCGCTGCGGCTGGGTGGACACCGAGTCGCTGGAGCGCGACGGTCATCGAGACCTCGACGATCCCGATTCCCTGAAAGACAGGCGCGAGCATCAGAAAGAGCGTGCCAACCGCGTACCCGCCGGCGGCGACGCTGGCAGAGGCAGGAACACCAATCGCGCGCAGGCACGCGAACAGCATCGCCGCTCCCAGCGCGTCCACCAGCAGCGACCAGCCAAGCGCGACACCGAGCTGGGGAGCACGCAGGTTATGCTGGCACATCTCCCTGGCAATGCTAACCAGGCGTGCCGGCAGGCGCCGCTCCAACCAGGATGGCGGACCGGCTGGACGGAGGAAGAGCCAAAACAGGCTGAGCAGGCTGAGGACGAGAATCCCGAGCAATGCCGCTCCAATCCAGGCGATGCCCGGTACCCGTCCCTCGAAGCCAAGCAACGCCAGCATGGGCACGAGGAAGAGCGCGAACGAAACATGGCCAAGCAGGCTGTAGAGGAAGGAAGCGAACACCGCGTCAGCGATGGGCACACCGCGCTTGTGCAACTCCCGGGCGAAGACCGCCGTGCCGGCAGCACCGCCAGCGGGAACGACCGTAACCACGGCCTGGCGCTGGAGCACGAGTGAGAGCAGCAGGCCAAGACCCGCTCGATGCCGCAACCGCGCCAGGAGGCGCTGGTAGACAACCGCCATCGCCAGCAAGGTCGCCCCTTCGACGCCGATCGCAGCGAGTAACCAGGCCGTACGCGCTTGCCGGACAAGGTGGATCAGCCGGCCGAGCTCAGGACGCTCGTGGGACAGGAAGAGCGCGAGCAAGCCCAAGAAGATCGCCGCCCACATGAGGGATCGAATCCCGCGTATCCAGCGTGGCCGGCGGGTTGCACCGTTTTTCAAGAGAAGATTCGGCATGGCGCCCTCGGCTGGGGACCGGATCCCCGCCCCGAAACGCTCAAGCACCACGAGCGCGGCGTTCCCGGTGAGACCTGTGCCAGGCAACAGCGGTGCCGATGAGTGCCGCCACGACATGCGCAAGATCCGCGCTGTCGTGCGCATGTGCCAGGCGCAAGTCAAGATATACCAATGCGCCGAGGCGTAATGGCCAGACGAGCCAGCACGAGTGTTGGCTAAGCACCACGTTTTAGCTGAGCCGCCAATGTCCGGCTCGCGAACCAGATCAGGGTGTGGATGCCAGCCGGTGTGTGGCTAGCCAGGAGCCAGCCGTCAGCACTCAGCACTCAGCCCTGACGGCTCATTGCTGATGGCTCAACGGTCAGGCTTCCGGCAAGGAATTCAGGGGGAACGCGAAGAGGAAAAAGGGCAGGAGCATAGATAGCTAGTGACGCTGGCTGTAGACCAGCCAGCCGGCAGTGATCAGTATCCAGGACCGTCCATGGACAAGGGCATCAAGCGGCGCACCCCATCGCTGAACGGTGGTCGCGGATATCCGGCCGGTGATCGCGCCCGTGACCACTGCGCGCGCCGTCGTCGTGCCGATCATCTCCAAAGTGAGCGGCGCAGGCAGGCGCATCACGTTGGACCTTTCCGAGGTGTGCCGGGAATTCGTGGATCGCACAGGCGGGTCATCCTTCACCGCTGGGGATACTACCTGAGTGCAAGACATGGGCCTACCTAACAGAATCATCTCACTGGGTTGGCTCTGTTAATTGAGCGCCGAGAATCACCACGATGAAGGCTTCGTGATTTGGCCGTGGTCATCGAACAGAGTTGGCGGGAATTGGCATGCACTCAATGGCCCCAGTCGGACTGAGCGATAAAAGTCCGCTATTCCCCGCAAATCGGTCGCTGTTTTCGCTCTCGGATTTAAGAGCGCGACCTGTTTGCCGAACACTGATCGAACCAGCGTGATTGGTGTTGCCAAGTCCGGGTCATTTGAGACAACAATAGCAACATCATATTCATCAAGATAGGCATCAACCAGTAGGTAGCTTGCCATATTGACATCAGATCCCTTTTCCTCCTGTTCGATTATGAGTACCTCCTTGGGAGGTATGATCGGTTGTACGCCCCTTGTCGTTGGATCAGCGCACCATCGCTTCTTCTTAGACACGGCGAATCGTCCATAATGAACCATCACTTTCGGCAACGTTTCAAGTGCACGAATATAGATCTGCTGGCGAACCCGCTTGTCTGGATCATCAGGCGTTGGATTAACAAGAGCCATAAAGTAACGGATGCGGTTGACATCAAAGTTTGGGAAAACTTTAGCAATGAATGCCTCAATGTTCAACCATTTATAAGTCTTCCAGTCAGATCGGTGATTACTGTTGAAGCAACCATGGTAAAAGTTGAAGCCGTCAAAGTAGACATTTGCTCTCTTGCGAAATGGCATATTCATACACAAGAGTGTAAAGTTAAACCGCTGAGGCCGTCCAGTGGACGGCCTCGCACCCTACCGCCGAAGCAGCAGGGGATGTACTGTCAGTCTATAGCAACAGCTAGCAATGGTCAATTCTTGTACGTACGCTCAGCACATTTTATGTGCCCCTGGAAGAGCCTTGAGCCTCGACCGCTCATGAAGATCGTCAAGGCCACCAGTCCCTGATTGGTCCAATGAAACCGCTCTATTCCGGCGCCAACGACAAGCAGATTGCCTCGCACATTGCCGATGCCGAGCTAGCCAGAAGGCACCCCCATCACCGCGGCGTGTAGTAATTCGCGTACTGCCAGACGCCCGCGGTGCGTAGCTCCTCAGGGCTGAACGTCTTCCCAGCAAAACGGGCTGGTGCGAGCGGCGAGAGATCGAACGGCGGCTCACCGCCCACGATCCACGTGGCCAGGCACCGGCCAACACCGGACGAGAGGGAGAACCCGCTGCCGTTGCACCCAGTTGCAAGCCAGAGCCCCCGCACCTCCGGTGATGGCCCAACCAGCAGGCGTCCATCAGCCGTCATCGTGAACGCGCCACCGCGCTCCTCTTGGGCAGCCACGCCGGCAACCGCCGGCACATCCTGACGTACAAGCTCGACGCACCGGTCGGTGAGCCGCCGGTCCAGCGGGATCATGTCAATGGTGAATCCCGGGGCCACCGGCGGATTCACTGGCAGGGGATCGGGCTCAAACCCGCCGATCATGATTCCACCGCGGGCTGGCCGGAGGTACACAGCGGCATCAATGATTCGCGTGATGGGATACGATGGTTGAACACCAGCGATAGGCGCGGTGATGCGAAGCTCGTGCCGCACCGGCTGGACGGGTGCGGTGGCGCCAGCCAGGCTGGCCACCCACGGCGCCCAGATCCCAGCCGCGTCAACGACGACAGGAGTGCGAATCTCGCCTCGAGGCGTTTCCACCGCTGCAACGTTGCCATTTGCGACCCGGATACCGGTCACCGGAGTGTGGCCAATGATCCGCGCGCCGAGTCGTTCCGCCGCTTGGTGGTAGGCCAGGAGCATCGCGCGCGGCTCCTCGATGTAGATGTCTCCGGGAATAAAGTACGCGGCCAGCAGGCGGTCTCCCTCAAGATAGGGGCAAATCCGGTGCGCTTCCTGTCCATCAACCCGGTGGATCTCCACCCCCCAGCCACGCGCGTCCTCAGCCTCGGCATCCACCATCGCCGAGTGCTCTGGCGTCCGCGCGACGAACAGGCTGCCGGAGCGTACATGCGGCAACGGCACGCCAGTTTCGCGCTCAAATGTGGTCACGATCTCGACGCTCAATTGCGCCAGCCGCGTCATGACCTCGCTGGTCTGAACGAGCTTGAAGAGCCCGGCCGCCCGGGGTGAGACTTGCGTGCCCGGCTCGTACTGATCGAGCAAGACCACGGTTCCAACACCAGCTTGAGCCAGATGATAGGCACAGCTATAGCCGAAAGCGCCTGCGCCCACCACAACCGCATCGGCGCTGGTTACTGGCAGCGGCTCACCGAGCACATCCGTCTGCATGTCCTCTCCCCACCCGGTTTACCCTTCACCTTGGAGTTCGCTCACCATGCGGAATTGCCCCGCCGTCAGACCGCCGTCCACTGGGAGCGTCACGCCGGTTATCCATGATGCCTCATCCGAGCACAGGAATACTGCTGCACACGCGACATCCTCAGGTTCACCGACCCGCCCCAGCGGATACCACTTGGCCAGCTTCTCAAAGACCTGTGGATCCCTAGCCAGGCGCTCCCCCCAAATCGGCGTGCGGATCGTCCCCGGCGCAATGCAGTTAACGCGCACGCCGCGATCGCCATACCGGATTGCCATATTTTGCGTCAGGTTGATCATGCCGGCCTTTGCCGCGCTATAGGCCGCCTCCCCTACTGCGATCAACCCATTGACCGACGAGATGTTAAGAATCACGCCCCGGCGGCGCTCCAGCATCCCTGGGAGAAAGGCTCGGGAACAGAGGTAGACGCCCTTGAGCACCACGTCAAGGTTGAGGTCCCACTGCTCCTCGCTGATCTCCAAAATATCGTTGCCCACAGAGAGGCCGGCGTTGTTGACCAGGATGTCCACCTGGCCGAAGCGACCTAGTGCAGCCTGAGCCATCGCCGCGACGGAGTCAGCACGGGCAACGTCAACCGGCAAGCCAATGGCCTCGCCGCCTGATGCGACGATGCGCGCAGCCGTCTCCTCGGCGCGCTCGGGCCGGAGGTCGGCCGCCACGATGCGCGCCCCCTCCTGGGCGAACCGCTCGCAGATCGCCCGCCCAATGCCTGAGCCACCACCCGTGACCACCGCGACAGTGTTCGCCAGTCGCATCGCTCAAGACTCCTCACATTTCGTCGGCCCGTTGGAGACCGTCTCTTACCATCAAGCCAAAGTCGCGAACGATCTTGGGCAGAAGCGGGCGTACGATAATCTGGTTCCCGTGATCAGGAATCATTACGATGCGGTCCTCAGCGTTCTAGAAGGCAGTGTGGCCTCCTGTACCCTGCCGATGAGTCACCGGCTTTCTGCGTCCCGCTTGACGACCGTGAACGTTCGCGTCACCCTGACCCCTTGCATCGCTCTGAAGCGCGAGCGGTACGCAATAGCGATCACCGCACGCCTCGCCATCCAGAGCAACGAAACATGCGTCCTCAGACTCATGAATGCAAAGCTCGTCGCTTTGTCCGCTACGCCTTGAGCGCGCCCTCTTGCAGACCCTTCATATACCACCGTTGGGAGATGCCGAACGCGACAAGGCCGGGCAAGATCGCGAGGATGTAGAGCGCGGCCAGGCGTGGCCAGAGCCATGCGCCCAGGCCACCAGCCGCGTTGGCGATGAAGACCGGGAGTGTGCGGCGGCTGGCATCGTTCATCAATGTCAGCGCAAGCAAGTACTCTCCCCAGGCCGCGACGAAGTTGACGATGATTACCACGACCACGCCGTTGCGCACGAGCGGCAGCATGATCTCAATCAACGTCCGGAACGATCCCGCGCCATCAACCCGTGAGGAATCGACAATCTCCTTTGGGATCGTCTCAAAGACGCCACGCATGACGAAGACCGAGATGGCCACGCTCAGTGCGGTGTATGGCAGCATCAAGCTCCACGTTTTGTTGATGAGCCCAAGCCTATCCTGAATGTTGTAGATGCCGATCAGTGCCGTAACGCGGGTGGGGAAGAACATCGAAGCAACCAGCGCGGTGATGATCACGCGGCGGAATGGCGTGCGCAGGTGGACCAGCGCGTACCCGGCCAGCACCGCTGTCACCGTGGAGAAGACTACCGTGCCAGCAGTGACCAGAACGCTGTTTTTGAAGTTCTGGATGACGTCGCGCCGCTGCGTCATGACCCAGTCATAGTGAGCGAAGAGCGGGTCGGAGAAGTTGTGTGGCCAGATGTACCGCTGGTACCCATCCGGCAACGACTTGACCGAGAGCAAAAAGACCCAAAAGAGCGGCGCCAGCACCGACGCACAAAAGAAGATCAGCACCACGTGGCGGGCGATGGTACCCCAACGGATGCCACGCTTGGGATGCCAGACTTCGGCCTGCGCCACACTCTGCCCTCGCGCGCCGCTTACCGCGATATCACTCACTGCCATACTCGTTACCCTTTCCAGTGAAACGTGTGGCACCTCATTGCGGCTGGCGCACTAATCACGAGAGCGGAAGACGTAGAACATGCCCGCGACCACGACGAGCATGAAGAGCGCGCCTAACCAGCCAATTGCAGCGGCATAGCCGCGGAATTGAAATCCACCGCCGAAGGCGGTCTCATACATGTACACCGTCCAGGTATAGGTGTTTCGCGTGCGGTTCATCCCACCCATAATCAGGTATTCATCAATGACCGCCATCGCCGTGCCGAATCGCACCACGGCAAGCACGAGGATAATGGGCAGCAGGCGATACCAAGTGATTCCCCAGAACATGCGCCATTCACCAGCGCCATCCACGCGCGCGGCATCGAACAGATCGCGCGGAATGGTTGCCAGCCCGGCGAGGAAGAACATCGTGTGGTATCCCAGGCCCCACCACCATTCCATGACGGCAATCGAAAAGAAGACGAGCTGCCGGTCATTGATCCACTGCGGCTGCGTATTAACATCGAAAAAGTGCAGGACATCGACGAGGAAATAATTGATCGGGCCAATGTAGTTGTTGTACATCCAGGCCCAAAGCACAAAGATGAGCGGCGCCGGGATCATCGAGGGAATCAGCAGAATAAGGCGATACGCCGTCGCGATCCGATTATTGGTGACCCGGTCAACGAGCACGGCGAGGACCATCGGGATCAGGATCATCCCGGGGACAAAGATGCTCGTGAAGACGAAGGCCCGCAGCACGCCCTTCCAGAAGAGCGAGTCTCGCAACAGATCGCGGTAGTTTTGCAAGCCGACGAAGCGCGCCGGTAGCTGGTCGAGGAATTTATCGTCGGTGAAGGACAGGCGGAGTGAATCAAGGATGGGTAGCAACTGCCAGCCGGCGAAGAAGAAGATCGCTGGCACCAGGTACGGATAGGTACGCACCACATCAAGCGCGACGCGCAACCATGCCGACCGGCCGGCGGCGACCGCGCGCGCCGCTTGGGCCGAATCCCCTGGGGCAACCGCCTGTGCCATGAATGTCCCTCCCTGAGGCGCGAAACTCCGGACAGATCGGGGGACGGAAGCCAGCCTTCTGCCCGTGCCTCATCTTTGCGCGAATGAACCAGCCGCCTCGCACCGTCGTGCGTGTTCGCCAGCGGGCTTAGCAACACGGAGCGCCGGCGAGGCGAATGCCCCGCGCGGCGCCATCACCGCACCAATCGGCGGTGGCTGGCCTACGCCGCCAGCCACCGGCCACAATGCACTGCCTAGTAGCTCGGATCCTTGCCAGTCTGCTTCTTGTACTCGGCAGCGACCGCGTCCTGCGCCTTCTGCATGGCAACCTTTGGATCCTTCTCCTCGCCGCTGAGGTACTTGATCCACTCCGGCCGCGCCACGTTGAATTGCGTGACGCTCAGGATCGACGGCGCGATCGCCTTCGCGCGGCCCAAGCTGTCGTAAACGCTGAAGATCCACGAGTTCGCCGAGACGAAATCCGGCGGGCTGCTCTTCCACTCCGCCCAGATCGATTGCAGCACTGGCAACTGGCCGACCGGGATGGTGCCCTTCTCCGGATCGCCCTGGATGCTGTTCTTCCAGATGCGCATATCCTTCGAGAGAGCCAGCATGAACTCGACGGCCTTCTCTTTGTTCTGGCCATGCTTGAACAACACCGCGCCGGTGTCCCAGAAGACGGTGCCGCCAGCGCCACCCTCTTTGACTGGCAGCCCGGCGATCCGAACCTTGCTTGGATCGGGCCACGCCGCCGCCATGCGCAAGTGGGCATTCTGGTACTTGATGTAATAGGCCGCCTGCTGGGCAGCGAACGCCTGCTCGTCCGGTGTGGCGTTGACGCCAGCATCGGTCGAGCCCTCGCTCAGGACGTCGGCGCTCGTCAGCGGCATCATGCGCTTGAGAATCTCCAGCGCCTCGAGCGCCGCGTCAGACGTGTAGCGGAAGAGCCCTTCCGGCGTGTACACATCAGTGCTAATGGAGTGCGTGATTGGGATCAGAGACCGCCAGTCGTGGAAGTCGAAGGTGCAGCCATACGGCGCCGCGCCGCTGTCCTTCACCTTCTGCGCGTTGGCCAGGTACTCGTCCCAGTTCTTAGGCGCAACCTCAGGATCCAGGCCCGCCTTCTCAACCAGCTCAGCGTTCCAGCCCTGAACGATCACGTCGAGCAGGAATGGCCAGACGTAGAACTGACCGTTATAGGTGCCTTCCTCGCGAGTTGCCGGAATGAAGTCTTCCAGCAAGCCCTCTGGCAGGTACGGGTCCCAGGGCTCGATGGTGCCCGTCTCGGTCAGGGCGATCATCTCCAGGAATGGCGTGACACCGCCGTACCCATCCCAGGTGCTGGTGCCTTCCTTAGCCTCAGCAACGAAGCGGTCGAAGCTGAACCCGACGGTGGGGGCCACCTCGACCTTCATGCCGACATCGTTTCCGACATCGTAGATTCCCGGGTGCAGATCGGTCATCCAGTTGTAGAACGTGAAGATCGGATCGCGGCCTTGCGCCAAGGCGCTCCGCAGCGATTCCTGCGCCAGCAACCCAACGATGCCCGCGCTCAACCCGAGCGCTGCGCCTCGCCGGATCATTTCGCGCCGGCTGAGTTTCCCAGACAGCGCGTCCTGGAAAAAGGCACGGACCTCTGGCTTCTCGTTCACCGTGGCCTCCTTGTGTGGCAGTGACTCGCACACCTCGCTCGTCACCAGATCGACCGGTCGCGACAGCGTCGCGCGACTCCATTGTCTGGACGGTCGGGATTGTAGGGAGCATTTCCCAAACGTGTCAAGCGCAGCAATTCCCAAATGTGATGCATTTTCACGATATGGAACTCACGAGGCCGAACATCCCCGGCGATGGCTGTTGTGGCCTCAAGCCCGGCGCGTGCGTCACACTTAGGCGCACTGGCCTGGTCCGGCAAGTCCGGCCCGTGATCCATGCATGAAAGGAGTGAGCGATGCGCCGGCTGACCCTCGTGATCATCGTACTGCTGGCCGTCACGCTCGCCGGTATCGGGCCATCCGTTGCCCGCCAGGCTGTGCCAACGCCGCGCGGCCAGCTTGGGGGACCGGCGCCGCTGGCGACGGAGCCACCGCCAACGCCGCCACCTGTCTCCCCGACACCCGCCGAGACCGGCACTCCGGCGGCCACGCCTGCTCCACAGGACGTGCCTCGGCCGGACGAGTGCACCGTCGAGCCACGCTCTCTCGATGAGATTGCTCAGCTTGCCAGTCGCCTCGCTGGAACACCGCGCAGTTTCGAGGGCACTGACGGCTTGACGCCAGATCCGGTGACGGTGGCTGCAATCCGGCAGACGATCCGGGAGTATGTCGCATGCCTCAATGCGGGCGATCGCCTGCGAGCCGCGGCCCTGTCCACGGATCCGCACGCGGTCGAGTTAATCGCCGCGAGCGATGAGACATCAGGACCGGCGGCGCACGGCACTCCGATCCCCAAGCCCGAGGCGGAGTGGATTGCCATTGTGGCGATCGAAGACGTTTTCCTCCGAACCGAGCGCCAGGCATCGGCGATCGTCGTTCTCGATGAGCCTACTGCTCTCGGGGCGCGAACCCTCGTGCGCTACCTGGTTTATCTCGCCAGGGAGGACGAGCGCTGGCTCGTTGACGCCGTCCTGCTCGGCCCGGCTGAGTAGTCGCGCGTCACGACGTGCTTGGATACGGTTCCGTGAGGGGATAGACTGAACGCAGAGCAGTGCTGCTGAGGCGATCGCTGTCTCCTTGTCCGCCACGAAAGGAGCAACCCGTGGCGGCATCACGGTTGAGGATCCACCAGTCCCATCTCTGGCACCACGGCCACAAGGTCACGCGTGCGATCCGGGTTACCCGGATGCTGGTCTTGGTGCTAGCGGCAGCAATGAGCCTCGCGCGTCCTGCCGGCGCTGGCACGCAGACCACGAGCGGGCCGGTTTACATCGCCTCGATCTCCGGTACGATTGACCTTGGACTTGCCCCCTATCTGGAACGCGTGCTCAAAGAGGCACGCGATGCCAGCGCCACGGCAGTGGTGCTTGACATCAACACACCGGGTGGCCGCCTAGACGCCGTGCTCCAGATGCGCGACGCGCTCCTCAGTAGTGACGTGCGCACCATTGCATTTGTTGACCGGACCGCCTTCTCCGCCGGGGCGCTCATTGCCATTGCCGCACATGAGATCTACATGACACCCGCCGCGGTGATCGGCGCGGCAACGCCAGTTGAAGGAAGCACCGGCGAGATCGCGAGCGAGAAAGTTATCTCTGCTGTGCGGAAAACCTTCAAGACCACGGCGGAGGCGCGCGGGCGGGATCCGCGTGTGGCGGAAGCCATGGTTGATCCGGATGTTGAAATTCCTCACGTGGTGGAGCGTGGCAAGCTCCTGACACTCACAACAGTCGAGGCCCTGGCTGTTGGCTATGCCGATGGAGTGGTCAGCACCCGATCGGAACTGCTCTCAGCGACGGGACTGGCTGGCGCGGCGATCGTGGAAGTGTCTCCTGGCCTCGCTGAAAAGCTCGTCCGCTTCCTCACCGATCCGGTCGTCGCTTCGTTGGTGATCATTCTTGCCATGCTCCTGCTGATTGGTGACTTTCTTACCGAGGGCCTGGGCCTCCCGGCAGCAGCCGGCGCGGCACTCCTGGCCCTGTTCTTCTGGGGGCATCTGCTCGCAGGGCTCACTGGCTGGGAGGATATCGCCCTCGTGCTCCTTGGTCTGGTGCTGATTGCAGTCGAGGTTCTGATCCTGCCGGGTTTTGGCATCGCCGGGATCCTGGGCCTTCTTGCGCTATTCAGCGGCTTCGTCCTCGCGATGCTCAGCCGCACCATCCGGACGCCAGAGCAGACCGAGCAAGCACTAAAGGCAGCCGGCTTCGCTTTTCTTGGCGTGGTGGTGGGGATAGCGCTGCTCCTCGTCTTCCTGCCACACAGCCGCTTGTTCGGCAAGCTGGTCTTGGATGCGCATGTTGGCGGGGAGTCCAGCACCCGGCAACACCGTGCACCTCGAAGGGGGCGCTGGTTCCGGCCCCGAACCATGCCAGCCACTGGGCCAACGGCACCTGCTCCGCCGGCCGCTCCTCCCCCTCAGTCGCTAACAGGAGTGGAGGGCATAGCCGTCTCAGATCTGCGCCCGAGCGGCGTCGCCGAGGTGAATGGGCGACGAATCGACGTCATCACGGAGGGGGTATTTCTGCCTGCTGGCACCCCAATCGTGGTCATTCGTGACGAAGGGTATCGCCGGGTCGTCCGTCGCCGCGAGGGGTGAGGCGGCGAGCCCCGTCGCAACGCCAGTTTCGGCCAAGGAGGCTCTATGGATTCCGGCATCATCACGCTGATCATCGTCGTCGTGCTCGCGCTCCTGCTGCTCGCCTTCTTTCTCTATTTCGTGCCGGTAGGGTTATGGATCACCGCGATTTTCTCCGGGGTCCGGGTGGGCATCGGTACCCTGATTGGCATGCGGCTGCGAAAGGTGAATCCGGCGGACATCATTCGCCCATTCATCAGTGCCACAAAAGCGGGGCTGGAACTCGATCTCGGACAGATGGAAGCCCATCACCTGGCTGGCGGTAATGTCAGCCGGGTCGTAGCGGCGCTCATTTCTGCCGATCGCGCCAACATTGACTTACCATGGAAGCGCGCCACTGCCATTGATCTGGCCGGCCGGGATGTTTTGGAGGCTGTCCAAGTGAGCGTCAATCCAAAGGTCATCCAGACACCTCGCGTTGCTGCCGTTGCCAAGGACGGCATTCAGGTCATTGCCGTGGCCCGGGTGACGGTGCGCGCGAACATCGACCGGTTAGTCGGCGGCGCCGGAGAGGAAACGATTATCGCCCGCGTCGGGGAGGGCACAGTCTCCGCGATCGGCTCGGCTCCTACCCATAAATCCGTGTTGGAGAATCCAGATCAAATCTCGAAGCTCGTCCTGGAACGCGGGCTCGACGCCGGCACGGCCTATGAGATTCTCTCGATCGACATTGCCGATGTCGATGTGGGCCGGAACATTGGTGCCGAGCTGCAGACCGATCAGGCAGAAGCCGATAAGCGCATTGCCCAAGCCAAAGCGGAGGAGCGCCGGGCCATGGCCGTCGCCCTTGAGCAAGAGATGCGAGCCCGCGTTGTGGAAGCGGAGGCCGAAGTCCCACGCGCGCTGGCAGAGGCGTTGAAATCAGGCCGCCTGGGAGTTATGGATTACTATCGTATGGAAAATCTGCAGGCGGACACCAGCATGCGGCTTTCGCTCGCTGGCGAGCTGCCTGAGGATTCCCAGCCACGCACACCCGGAGGCTGAGCGGGATGGACGATGGAGTACGCAGCCGGCGGTACTCGGCCGGCGTTCCCAGAAGGCGGCGGCCAGAATCCGTGCTGGCCAGGGCCCACGAGGCGCCAGAGCCCCGCTCTCCCGATCGTCATAGCCCGGCGGCACCCACCCGTCAGAGGACGCGATTCCGGCCATCTTCGGCAACGTCCTCGCTCGGTGCGCTGCTGCGTTCCCGCCGTGGCCTCCAGCAAGCCATGCTTCTCTACGAAATCGTCGGGCCGCCCGTCGCGCTCCGAAGCGTCAAGCGGTTGCCAGATCGCGGCTCGTGATGACGCCCCGCGATCGGCCAGGAACGCCTAGTCCGTCACATCGCCTATGGCAGCATCGAGGATGCTGGCGATCTCGTCAGCCTCCGCCTCAGTCGTGCAAAGCGGCGGGGCGACACCGTCCCAATCATGGCCGGGACGGAGCAGCAAGCCACGGCGGCGTGCGGCGTTGTACACCGCCTGCCCGATCGGTTCCCGGAACGCAACCCCCAGCAGCAGCCCGACGCCCCTCACCTCGGCAACGACCGGTCGCCGCTTGGCGATCTCCCGTAGGCGCTCCGCCAGATAGCTCCCCACGCGGTCCGCGTTGCCGATCAGGTCGTGATCGAGCAGATATCGCACTGCCGCTTCTCCGACCGCGCAGGCAACAGGATTGCCGCCATACGTATGCCCGGCCCAGAATTGGACACCGGCCTCCGGCTCGCCCCAGAACGGCTTGGCCACCTTGTCAGCAATCAGGATGGCCGACAACGGCGCATAGCCCCCACTGATCCCCTTGCCGCAGGAGAGGATATCCGGCCAGGCGCCCACGCGCTCGGCAGCAAACAAGCGACCGGTTCTCCCAAAACCAGTGATGATCTCATCGTAGATGAGCAGCACGTTGTACCGGTCGCAAATGTCGCGGAGGCGCGGGAAGTAGTCCGGATGGGGCACGTGCACACCGGCCGAGAGCATGACCGGCTCGGCGATGACGGCGGCCACGGTCTCTGGGTCCTCGTTGACAATCGCTTCCTCGATGGCATCAACGCAGGCCAGGGTGCAGGCATCTAGGCGCGCGCACGCCGAGCATCCTGGGCGATTCGGCGGTGTGACATGCAGAAAACCCGGCGCGAAGGGCTCGAATTTCGCCTTCCAGGCGGTCTGCGCCGAGGCAGCCATCGCGTGACCGGTGCCGCCGTGGTAGCTCTTGTACCGCGCGATCACCTTGTACTTTCGCGGATGGCCCGTCTGCTGGTGATATTGCCGGGCCATCTTGATCGCGGCTTCGTTCGCCTCCGATCCGCCGCTGAAGAACTTGACCGTGGTGTACTGCTCTGGGGTGATCGAGATCAGGAGATCGGCAAGGCGCAACGCGCGGGGATTCGTCGCCATGGTTGGCGCAGTGAAGGCGATCTGCCGCATCTGCTCAGCGACGACCTCCGCAAACAGCGGAATTCCATGACCAAGATTGACGGTGAAGACGCCAGAGAGTCCGTCTATGTACGTCTTGCCGAAGACATCGGTAACGCGGATGCCCTCCCCGCGCTCAAGGATGAGCGGATCCTGGCCAAAGGCCTTCATCTGCACGAAGTCGACCATGACCCGGGAGGTATCGGGAATCGTCTGCCTAGCGATCATGACTGCTCTCCTGTGCCACGCGCTGGCATCGCGGTTCTAGGCGACACGGTATCGCTCGACAATCTCGTGATCGATCTCGATGCCCAGACCAGGGCCATCTGGCACCGCGACAAAGCCCCCGTCCAGCGGAAAGCGCTCGGTGGTCAGCGCCTGGTTGAGCGCGGTCTCTTGCACGCAGTATTCAAGGAAGGTTGCGCGCGGCATCACGGCGAGGAGATGGAGCGACGCTGCCTTGATGATCCCTGTGCTCCAGGCATGCGGCACCACCTGCACACCGCGCAGATCGGCCAGGTGCGCGATCCGCACGCACTCGGAGATTCCGCCGGCGCGGGTCACATCCGGCTGAATCACGTCCACGCCTGTCCGGTCCATGAGCTCCCGGAAGCCCCAGCGTGTCGCCTCCTCTTCGCCACATGCGATCCGTGTCTCCACCGCTTCCGCCAGCTTGCGGTAGTCGTCCACCGCGTCCGGCCAGAACGGCTCCTCGATCCAGTATGGGCGAAATTCCTCCAGGCGACGGACCTGCCGGATCGCGTGGTCGGCATCCGGCCAGCCCAGGCCGATATCGAGCATCAGCTCCACGGCATCGCCAGCCGCCTTGCGCGCTGCCCGGACAAGCGAAATATCCAGATCTGGATCCTGCCCGAACGGTCCCCAGCCAAGCTTGATCGCCGTGAAACCGCGGTCCACAAGGTCGGCAACGACAGTCTCCACCTCACGCGGCGTGAACGGCATGAGGGTGCTGGCGTAGGCGCGCACCTTTGTGCGCAACGGGCCACCGAGGAGCCGGGAGATGGGCTGGCCGAGTGCCTTGCCCTTGATGTCCCATAAGGCGATATCAATCCCGCTGATGGCGTGGATCGCCGGACCGCGCCGCCCGTAGTAGATTGAGCCACGGTACAACTTGTCCCAGAGTCGCTCGATCTCCAGCGGATTCTCGCCGACGAGCAGATGCTTCAGACCGCTGGCGATCGCATGGGAAGGCGGGGCATCAACGATCGCCTTGATCACCGGCGGCAAGGAATCAACCTCCCCGATGCCCGTTATCCCCTCATCAGTATGGATGCGGATCAGCAGGGCATCCTGGCTCCCGTCCGCCTTCGCCGGGTCCACGTCCGGCTGCCGCAGGATGATCGCTTCAACATCGGTGATCTTCACAGGCACCTCTTCTGAGCGTCGAGCTGAGCGCTTCGGGCAGATCTCATCACAGGGACGATAGGCTCTCATCCGCCGTCATCGTGTGTTCGCCTCACCACCACGTGAAGCGTCAGAGCACGCCATACTTGTCGTAGACCTCACGCAGAAGGTGTCCCTTCCGGAGCATCTCCCGGCTCTGGCTCTCCTTTTCTACCTTTGCCACGGCGCGCTCGACGACCTCGGCCAGGCGATCCTGCGGCACGACGACGATACCGTCGAAGTCACCGAAGATCACATCGCCGGGATGCACCAGCACGTTGCCGCACATAACCGGCACATCGTAGGCCACAACCACCGACCGCCAGGACGAATCGACCAGGCGAAAACCGGTGCAAAACACGGGGAACTCCATCTCGATGATCCGCAGCGCATCGCGGACATGCCCATCGACAACGCACCCGACCGCCCCGCGCGCCCGCGCCGCCGTCGAGAGCAGTTCGCCCCAGAAGCAGGTGCGCTCCGAGCCGTTCGTGCAGGCGACCATGACGTCGCCCGGCTCGAGCGCATCGACCGCTTCGATCTCTAGGCGATACGGATCAGGCGGCCGCTCGTAGACATCCGCGGTCAGCACCGTGTGTGCCCGCCCGGCGAGGCGCATCGTGGGGGCCAGGGGCCGTAGGCGAGCCGCCATCGCCTGATCGTGCAACCCGATCTGGTCGAGCACGTCGGAGATCACCGCGGCATACAACCGCTCCCGCATCGTCTTCAGGAGATCGTCCAAGGCAACCCCTCTTCCCTCATCCCCCATCCGCCGGGGCAATCACGCTGACGATCCCCGCACAGCTTGGCGCGATGCCTTTGGGCGGGCTCCCCGCCGCCCATCCCCGGCCACGGCTCGCCGCTCCCGGCCCGCGCGTGGACGCGTAGCGCTGCTGGATTCCGGGTCCCACCCGAACCGGCGGGAGAGTCGCTCGGCCGTCGCCAGCACCTCCGGCGCATACGCCTCGACCAGATCCAGCGTGAAGCGCGGGGACGGCCCGGTGAGGCTGATGGCAAAGAGCGGCGCCCCGCCAGCACCTCTGATTGCAACGCCCAAGCAGCGCACCCCAACCGAGTCGTCTTCGTTGTCGATAGCGTAGCCACGGGCACGGGTCAGGGCGATCTCCGCTCGAAGCGCGTCTGGGTCGGGCACCCGCACCGTCGCCGCAGGACTCGCCGCATACGCGAGGTATTCCTCTAGCACCTCATCGGGCGATGCAGCCAAAAGCGCCTTTCCCAAACCGGTGGTGTGGAGTGTGCCCCGGCTCCCGACCTTGGAGGAGACCCCAACGCGCTCCAGACTCTCCACCTTGTCAATGTGCAGCACTTCCCACCCATCGAGCACGCCGAGATGGACGGTCTCCCGGGAGAGCCGCGACAGGTGCTCCATGGCAGGTCGCACTTCCTCTAAAAAGGAGCGGATCTGCGTCGAGACGTGGGCCAGCGCCAGGAACTTCAAGCTCAGCCGGTACGCGGTCGTGCCGGGCGGTTTTTCGATCCAACCCCGGTGCATCAGGGCGTTGAGCAGCCGGTGGGTCGTCGTCCGGTTGATCCCCGCCTCCTGTGCGATGATGCGCGCTGGAAGTGGCTCGGCCCGCCGCATGAGTAATTCGACGACCGCCAGCGCTTTGTCCACTGAAAGCAGGGTCGAGCCCTGGATGTCATCTGGACCCGATATCATCTCTCTACTAATGTCCTGATCTTGAACAAAAGAGGGGCTTGCGTGCATCATGTGAACATGCTACATTGTGACACATCAGCAGTCAACACCGTGCGCAGCATCCTTTGTCGTCGTGACAAATGCAAGTAGATCTGGTCAGAGTGTATCGAGGCAACGCGAGCGAGCGGCAGCCGTGCGGCTGGTTACCTGACTTGGGCATCGATCGGTGCGCGTTCTTGTCTTCCCGGTCGGATTGGTCCGGATGCCAAAGTCCGGGTTGTAAGAGGAGGACGAGGGATGAGCAGTGGAAATCAGCTCCAGGAACGGCGAGAACTCTTGCAGGCGGCGCTACAAGGACGCCTTACCCGACGCGAGATCATGACACGGGCAGCGGCGCTTGGTCTGAGTGGGTCGGCATTAGTTGCGTATGGCGCGCTGGCACCACGCCGGACCAGCGCCCAAAACACCTCCCTCTCCGCGAAGCTGGTTTCGTGGGCACCGTCTGGACAGCGCTGGGAGCTACCGCAGCGGGCAGTCTACCCGCTTTTCCGGGAGAAGTTTCCAAACGTCGAGATCGAGTGGATTACAGATCCGATAGCCGACTACATTCCCAAGACAGTCATCGAGATGTCTGCGAAATCGGACCGTTACGACATTCTCCACAATGACTACAACGTCGTGCCGCAACTCATCGCATTAGGTGCATTGGAGCCGATCCAGCCGTATCTCGATGCTGATCCATCGTACAAGGAGGATATCTTGGCCGATGTCCCGGAGAACGTTATGGATCTCTACCGGGACAAACCAGCTACGCAGGGTGGCATCCTTTATGGGCTCCCCCCTGACAGCAATTGTCAGCTCCAGTATTACCGGGCTGACGTCCTCGAGAATGCCGGCATCAGTAAGCCGGCTGAAACGTGGGACGAGGCGATCGAAATCGCCAGGGAGTTAGCGGCTGGCGGGCAGAATCAGACGGGGACAACTCTCCGGCGTGGGCTCTTTGCTGGTGGTGTCTTTATCACCCTGCTTCGCTCCCACGGTGGCGATTGGTTCGACAAGATGGAGCCTGGCGGCTGGAACCCGCAGCTCAACAGCGAGGCCGGAAGCATGGCGATGGACGTGCTGCTCGCGCTCAAGCCCTACCTTGAGCCGACTTCGCTGAACGCTAGTGATGACGAGGCCAATCCCGCGATGGCAACTGGTGTCTGGACTTACGCGCCAGTCCAGTGGGGCGGCACAACGATGAATGATCCGAATTTCACCGAGTTCCATGCAGTGTGGAAGTCGACAGTTGTCCCACGGGGCTCCAACTCTGCTGGTCGGCATGCGCCACACATGGGTGGACTTGGCCTTCTCATCCCCGCCTACTCGAGAAACAAGGAGGCTGCGTGGGAGTTTGTTAAGTTCTGCTGCTCTGGTGATAAGCAGGACCCGCGGATCGGTCAGGCGTGGGTCGAGGGTACCGGGCAGCCAGCCCGGGCCTCGCTGTTGAAGAAGTACAGCGACATTCGACCCCATTTCCAAGCCCTAATGGAATCGCTGCCGCATGCCATCCGCTACCTACCAATCCCCGAATCGAACGCACTCTACGAGGCAGTGGGCAACGAAGTAGCGTCAGTTATGACTGGCGACAAGGACAAAGAAGCAGCGCTCCGAGATATGGATGCGACCGTTCGACAGATTATGCAGGACGCGGGGTACTACGAGTAGCATCGCTCATGGCCACCTCTGTCACGCCAGCGACCATTGAGCAGCGGCGAATCTCGGAGCGGGCACGTCGATTGCAGGCCCGCTCCGAGGCAAGCATCGGCGGACTGCTCTTGATGCCGAGTGTTATTTTTCTGATCTTTATGACCGTCTTTCCCATGGTCTATTCGCTGTGGCTGTCGCTCCGCCAATATAACCTTTCGCGACCCGACCTCGCTCAGTTCGTTGGCTTACGGAACTACCGTCACCTACTCGGCGACGATCTCTTCTGGAAGGCATTTAACGTATCGGTAACTTTCACGGTCGCAGTACTGATACTGGAATTCGCCCTTGGATTCTTGATTGCGACGCTGCTTGACCGCAAGATGCGCGGTATGGGCGTTATACGTACTCTCTTCGTTATCCCGGTCTTCGTATCGCCGGTGGCGATGGGACTGACCTGGCGGTACATGTACCAGCCCGGCTACGGAGTGATAAATCACCTCCTTGAGCTGATGGGATTGCCACGGATCAACTGGCTGGCAAGCGTCGATTGGGCATTACCAGCCGTCATAATTGTCGATGTTTGGCAATGGACACCATTCGTGGCATTGATCTTATTGGCCGGGATGCAAACCATCTCAACGGACATTGCCGAAGCAGCTGAACTAGATGGCTTGAGTCGCTGGCAATACCTGCTAATGATGACTCTCCCGTTGATTCGCCCTGTCATTGTCGTCGTCGGTTTGATTCGACTGATTGACGCGTTGAAGACATTCGATCTCATTTATATCATCACACGTGGTGGCCCAGGCACGACGACTTATACGTTGCCACTCCATGCCTACTCGACCGGATTTGCATCATTCCTGATGGGGAAAAGTGCGGCTATTGCATGGACACTTGTTATCATCATCAACGTCTTTACGGTTATTTTTCTACGAATCCTAGCGAAGGAACAGCCATAAGGCAAGAGAGGCGGAGCAAAGGTTGTGTCTGGCACACACGAATCGCACTTTCGGAAATCGTTCCTCGGTGGTCTGACGATCGGAGTGGTCCTCGTCTGGCTCTTTCCGATTTACTGGATCTTCCTAACATCTCTCAAGACCCCCCTTGAGATCAACAAGAAATCCCCCACATTCATTTTCCGACCGACCCTCACCAACTACCAACACCTCTTTGAGGAGTTTCACTTTGCTCGCATTTTGAAGAACAGTATTATCGTCACCTGTGCAACCACCGTGATTGTCATGATCTTGGCCCTTCTTGCCGCATATGCCATTACCCGTACCGCCGTTCCTGGGGGAAAACACCTCGCTCTCTGGATGCTTTCGCTCCGCTTTATGCCACCGATTGCAATCGTGATCCCGTTCTTCATTGCTTGGCAGAAGCTGCATCTAATAGACACTTACCAGGGCCTGATTCTTATCTATGTTGCTTTCAACCTTCCATTCGCAATCTGGATGCTGCGTGGCTTTCTGGTAGAGGTGCCGCGTGAACTCGATGAGGCAGCTACTCTCGACGGCCTCGGACACCTGCAGATTATCCGCAAGATTATCCTCCCAGTAGTCGCTCCAGGGGCAGCAGTGACGGCGATCTTTACCTTCGTCTTCGCTTGGAATGAGTATTTGATGGCACTCGTCCTCACGAGCCGAGAAGCAACAACCGTCCCGGTTACCGTCTCCAAGTTCATCCAGGCGTATTCGATCCTTTGGGGCGACGTCGGCGCAGCGGCAACGATCGAATTGCTGCCGATGGTTGCGGTAGTCTTTTTGCTGCAACGCCATATCATGCGAGGCATTACACTTGGCGCGGTAAAGTAAAATGTTGCACAAAATGATAACCAATCGATGAATACCAACAATAAAAACTTTGTTTCGGGCACTATCTCGCCGTTCTAGGTGGAGGCATCTTTATGACAGTTGTACTTGAGGGTGTCAGCAAACGGTATGACACCGGTCATGTCGCGGTGGATCATCTTGACCTTGAGATTCATGATGGCGAGTTCTTTACGCTCCTGGGGCCTTCGGGATCGGGGAAGACCACGACGCTACGCATGATTGCCGGTTTGGAGAGTGTGACGGAAGGAAGCATCTCGATCCGCGGCCGCAATGTGACCCACATGCCTGCCCGGCAGCGCGACATCGCCATGGTGTTCCAGAGCTATGCGCTGTATCCACACATGAGCGTTTTCGACAACCTTGCATTGAATCTCAAGGTTAAGAAGGTCCCGAAACAGGAGATTCACGACCGCGTCCATCAGGTGGCGCGAATGTTGCGCATTGACCACGTTTTAGATCGGAAGCCGGGTCAGCTCTCCGGTGGGCAACGGCAGCGCGTTGCTCTTGGCAGGGCCATCGTCCGCCGCCCGAATGTCTTTCTCATGGACGAGCCTCTTTCCAATTTGGATCTCAAGTTGCGAGAAGAAACTCGTACAGAGCTGAAGAAGCTTCACGAAAACCTCCGAATTACCACTATCTACGTTACTCACGACCAATCAGAGGCGCTCGTCCTGTCTGATCGGATCGCGGTGATGAATGAGGGGCGCTTGCTGCAAGTTGGGAATCCCCACGAAGTGTACGCAAAACCTGTTGATGTGTTTGTTGCCCGCTTCATCGGCAGCCCCTCAATCAATTTGTTGCACGGGCAGGTACGAGAACGTGACGGAGCACTCGCCATCGAGGTTCCTCAGATGAATGGATACGCTCTGCTGGTGCACGTTCAGCCGGATCGCGCAGAGATCCTCAGAACACGTGGCATGAGCGCGAATGTCATCGTCGGTATCCGCCCGGAGGATCTTGTGATTTCCACATCACCAATTGCTGGCCACCTCCCGGCGCGCGTTGACTTTATTCAGCCGATGGGCTCCATCAGCTACGTGATTCTTCGCTTGGAATCGAACGCTCAAGTCATTGTTGAGCGTGACCACATCATCGCCGCGACGGGTCCGGAACACGAGTTCTCTCGTGGAACCGCTGTCTGGCTTACCCCCAAAGCGAACCGCTATTGCGTGTTTGACAGGGAGTCGGGCAAGGCAATCTGGTGATCGACAATGGCCAGATCGCATGAGAGATGCGCCTTCCTATACACGCCTTTCTATAAGAGGAGGGAGACCGTGGAATGCCAGTGCGAATAGGGATCGACACGGGTGGCACGTTTACCGATCTGATCGGCATTGATGAGGAGACCAACCAGCTCATCATCGCCAAGACGCCGTCCACGCCGCGCCGGCCCGTCGAAGCGGTTATGCACGCCATCGAGCGCTCCGGTGTGCCAGGCGAGGCAATCGCCTCGCTCAGTATCGGCACCACAGTCGCCACAAACGCGCTCCTCACCCGGCGCGGCGCTAATGTCCTCTATATCACCACCCAAGGCTTCGAGGACATCCCCTACATTCAGCGGATGAACCGCAAACACCACTTCTCCCTGAAATGGCGCAAGCCCAAGCCGCTGGTCGAGCGGCGCAACTGCTTCGGTGTGCGGGAACGCCTCGATTTCCATGGACGGGTCCTGATCCCGCTGGAGGACGCCGCCATCGAGGAGGTAGCGCGCACGATCGAGCAGCGGCTTCCCGAATATCCGGACGGCAGCGTCGCCATCGCGGTCTGCCTCCTCTTCTCATACGTCAACCCTGAGCATGAATTGAAGCTCCGGGACGCGCTGCGCGCCCGGTTCCCCAGCATCCCCATCTCCCTCTCGCATGAGGTCGCGCCGATCTGGCGGGAATATGAGCGCGGCAGCACCGTCATCGCCGATAGCTATATCAAGCCGATCATGGAGGAGTACGTCCGAAGCACGCGCGAGGCGCTTGCGGCCGCGGGATTACAGATGCCATGGACACTGATGAAATCGAACGGCGGCAAGACGACGGCTCAGTCGGCTGAGGCCGAGCCAATCAAGCTCCTCCTCTCTGGGCTGGCTGGTGGCATGATCGCTGGGCAGTATTTCGGGCAGAGCGTCGGGCTGCGCAACCTTGTCACCCTGGACATGGGCGGAACCAGTTGCGACGTTGGCCTCATCCGCAACGGCGTCATCGGCTATTCGACCAACTTCGAGATCGAGTTCGGGTTGCCGGTGGCAACGCCAACGATCGACCTGACCACCATCGGCGCCGGCGGAGGCAGCATCGCCTGGATTGATAAGGGCGGATTGCTCCGCGTGGGCCCCCAGAGCGCCGGCGCCGACCCCGGTCCGATTTGCTACGACACGGGCGGGACCGAGGTCACCGTCACCGACGCCAACCTCGTCCTCGGCCGTCTCAACCCAGCGTATTTCCTCGGCGGGACGATCCCGCTGAACCGGGACAAGGCCGAAGCTGCCCTGACGGCACTTGGTGAGCGGCTGGGGCTGGACTGCTGCGAGGCCGCGCAGGCGGTGATTGATAGCGCCAATGAGAACATGGCCAACGCCATCCGCGTCCTTTCGATCGACCGGGGTCTCGATCCGCGGGAATTCGCCCTGGTTGCGTTCGGCGGAGCCGGTCCGCTCCACGCCGGCGACATTGCCAGCAAGATGGGCATGCGACAAGTGGTTGTGCCGATTTATCCCGGCCTGACCTCAGCGTTTGGCGCGCTGATTGCCCAGCCAAAGGTGAACAAAGTCTGGAGCAAGCATTTCCGCTCGGATTCCTGCTCGTGCGAAACGATCGACGAGCATTTCAAGGAGATGATCGCCAGTGTGGTCGCCGAGCTCCGGGCAGAGGGCTTCACTGGCGAGCCACGGATCAGCCGCTCCATCTCCATGCGGTACTGGGGCCAGAACTACGAGCAGGACGTGCCGGTGCCCGAAGGGGACGTCACGCCCGAGCTGCTGCAACAGGCGCTCACTACGTTTCACCGTCTCCACGAGCAATTTTACGGGTATCACATCAGCGGCGAGACGATCGAGCTGATCCGCTTCAACGTCGAGGCGACCGGCGAAACACCGGTGCCATCGCTACTGCCGCTCCCGGAGACCAGGCCAGGCTCCGTCCCCGATCAGACGCTACGCCCGGTCTATTTTCAGGGGTATGGCCTGATGCCCTGCCCGGTCGTGCGACGCGAGGCGCTGTCACCTGGGTTTGAGACGACCGGGCCGATGATTGTCGAAGAGGTGGTGTCTACAACGCTGGTTCATCCTGGCCAGCGCGTCCGCGTACACGACACCGGCGTGCTGACGATCGCGGTCTAGCGGCGTTCCGTTCGATATGGGACTTCAATATTCTGGCTGAGGAGCGTAGGTCATGGTGACACACCATCTCGAGCGGATTGATAGCGTGACGCTGAGCGTCATCAACAACGCGTTCGTCAACGTCTGCCGCGAAATGGGGACGGCGATGATGCGCACCAGCTATTCGCCGATCTTCAATGAGGGGCTCGACTTCTCATGCATGCTCTTCAACACCCGCGGTGATCTGATCGGCCAAGCGGAGTTCTGCCCGACGATGCTCGGTTCCTGCCAGTACGCGATGAAATGGATGCTGGACGAGCTCGGGCTGGAGGCGTTCGGTCCGGGCGACGTCTATATCCATAACGACCCGTACCGCGGCCAGAACCACATGCCGGAGCACCTCGTCGTCAAGGCGGTGTATTGGGAGGGCAAGCCCTGGGGCTTTGTCGGCAACGTTGCCCATGTCGGGGAGATCGGCGGGATGGCCCCTGGCTCCTTCGCCGCCGATTCGACCGAGGTCTACCAGGAGGGCTTGCGCCTGCCCCCGATCAAGATCATCGATCGCGGCGAGTACGTAAAGGATGTCTGGCGGATCATTCTCGCCAATCACCGCACACCCAGGACAAGCTGGGGCGACTATCACGCGATGATCGGCTCACTGCATGTGGCCGAGCAGCGTGTCCTGGAGCTGCTGGAAAAGTACGGCGGCGATTTCCTCACGGCCGCAGCCGATCAATTGCTCGACTACTCCGAGCGTTTCATGCGCGCCGAGATCGCGGAGATGCCGGACGGCGTCTACTACGCGCAGGACTGCATGGAGGATGATGGCATCACGAACCGGCCGTACTGGATGCGCCTGAAGCTGACGATCAAAGGTGACGAGGCGATCTGCGACTGGCTCGATTCGGACGACCAGGCGCGCGGACCGATCAACGCCACGTTTGTGGTGACGGCCGCCTCGTGCTATTCCGCGTTTCTCCATGTCGTCTCGGACGAGATTCCGATCAATTCCGGCTGCTACCGTCCGATCCGCATCGTCACCCGGCCAGGCAGCTTGGTGAATGTCAAGCACCCGGGTCCGTCCGTCGGTGGAAACACCGAGACACACCCGCACATTCAGAACGTCGTCATGCGGGCGCTCGCTGGGGCGGTGCCGGACCGCGTTTCGGCGGCGGAAGGCGCGTCCTCCTGCAACTTTCTCTTCGGTGGCGTGCATCCCGAGTACGGCGAGTACTACACGAATTACCACATCGAGGGGAGCGGCTGGGGCGGCACCGCGACGCACGACGGGAATGACGTTCTCTGCCCCAACAACGGCAACTGCCGCAACACCCCCGTCGAGATCCTGGAGACGAAATACCCATTCATCGTCGAGCGCTACGCCCTGCGCAACGACTCCGCCGGCCCCGGCAAGTTCCGGGGCGGCCTGGCCTCGACGCGCATCTTCCGGGTGACGGCTCCGGAGATCACCGTCAACGCGCTGTTTGACCGGACCAAGACTCAAGCTCCCGGCATCTTCGGTGGCGGGCCAGGAGCCAGCAGCGGCATCTTCATTAAGCGGAAAGGCGATACGGCATTCCGCCGCTTCTCCGAGGTCTTCGGCACTGTCTCCGATTCGAAGTTCACGCGCGTCATCGTCACCGAGGGGGATGAGATCATGCTCAACTCGGCTGGCGGCGGTGGTTACGGCGATCCGCGGGAGCGGCCACGCGAATTAATTGAGGAAGACATCCGGCAGGGGTTCATCTCTCGTGAGGCGGCAGAACGGGACTACGGCTATCACGGATAGGGGGCTCAAGGCTAGGGCGGGAGCCGGAAGTCAGAGGCCGGGCAGTCGTAGGGGAGGAACCTGTGCCCTCCCCGGGACCTGTGCCCTCCCCGGGACTTGTGCCCTCCCTGACCTTGAGCAAGGAGCGACACCATGGGACGCTGGATCACGAATGACGCGCAGTGGTATGAGCAGCGCATGCTGCACTGCGCCTGCTGCGGGCGACTGATCGCCATGCATCTCTATATCGCCGAAGCAGGAGGCAAGGAGCGCATCTTCTGCGGAGAGGAGTGCGCCCACCTCTACGAGACCTACGTGCTGCCGGAGCGCGGAGAGGACTACCTTCCGCCTGCAGATGTCCATTCCCTTTACGACCGATTGATGGTCAAATAACGCACGACGCCAGGCGATTCGCTCGCCCCGCGAGGTCATCCAGGGAAGCAGTCCAGGCAAAGGAGTCGGGGAGCGCAAACCAGTGATCGTTGATTGCCACACCCACGTTGGACTTGCCAACGTTCACGTCGGCGGCGAGATCATGGCCGACCTCATGCGTGCCTGGGGGAAGCCGCTCTGGCATGTGCCGCTGGAAGAGCATTGGGCGGCGATGCAGGCGGTTGACCGGGCGATTGTGCTGGCGTTCGACGCGCCGGATATCGGCGTGGTTGTGCCGAACGAGTACGTTGCCGAGTATGTGGCACAGCATCCAGAGAAACTGATTGGATTCGCCAGCGTCGATCCCAAGCGGCCACGGGCTCCGTACATCCTAGAGGATGCGGTCAAGCGCCTCGGTCTGCGCGGACTCAAGATTGCCCCCATTTACCAGCATTTCGACCCCTGGTCGAGTGAGGCGTTGACCCTGCTGGAGGCGGCCAACGCGCTGCGCATCCCGGTGCTCTGGCACCAGGGCACGACATTTGTGCGCGATGCGCCGCTCATCCACGCCCGCCCGGTGCTGCTCGATGAAATTGCCCGCCGCTTCCCGGACCTGCGCATGTGGGTCGCGCACCTCGGTCACCCCTGGTGCGACGAATTGGTCGCCGTGGTGCGCAAGCATCCCCACCTGTACACCGACATGTCTGCCGTGCACCCGCGGCCGTTGCAGTTTTACCTGGCGATGATGAGCGCCGTCGAATACGGCATCGCGGACAAGATCCTCTTTGGGACCGACTATCCCTTCACCACCGTTGAGGCCTCACTAAACGGGTTGCGCACTATCAATCGCGTGGCCGAGGGGACCGGTCTGCCCCGCGTGCCCGAAGATGTGATCGAGAACATCATCCACCGGGATACGCTTGCCCTGCTCGGTCTCTGAAACCCGTTGCGGGAGCAACGCTCTGAGCCTGCCCCACACTCTGGCATCATCACGTTCGCGAAGCGCGTTCGCGCAGCGCGTGAAAGATGCATGGAATGCGGAGCGAGGGATCTCGCCTCACTGTGCGAACGGACGAAGCCTGGAAGGCCGGTTGCTGCCTTCAGGCTCTGTCGTTCGGTGCTCGCGGCCTATTCGTGCACCTCGACGCGCATGCCAATGTAGGCAAAATCGTAAATCTCTTTGGCCGCGGATGGCTCGGTGGCGACGCAGCCACCGGTGAGCCCATCGCCCCAGGGCAGCACATTCCCGTTTTCGTCCATGGTCCAGGAGTGGAAACCGTTAACCCGGCTGGGATCAAAGCCCACCCAGTACTTGATGTATGCGTCGGCCCATGGGGTATAGCTGAGCGGCCCGTATTTGCTGTAGACGTAGTACGTGCCAATGGCGGTTGAATAGAACCCATCCGGCGACGGATCGAAGCCTAGCGAGGCCCGATACGAAGCGATCGGCTCGTCCCCCACGTACAGTGTCACGGTCCGGCTGCTCCGGTCAACGTCAATCCAGTGCTCCGGACCGCTGATAGCCGGACCGTCCCACGCCAAATAGCCACTCCAGACCCAGGCGTTGATGCCGTGGGCGGACACCGGCACAAAGCCATTCACTTCGCCGCCAGTGACCAGCACCTCCTCACCTTGGTACAGCACGTCGAGCACCGCGGTGGCTGTGCTCGCACCAGCACGCATGTTGAGGGCATCGGTATTGACCCAGGCAGAAACGCCCATGCCCCCAACACCACCACCTCCCCAGCCAGCGTCACCAAAGCCCAGGTACGCCCCGTATGCCCAGCCTACCTGGCCGTAGTAGCTGACCTGGTACCAGCCATCGCTTGTCGGGCCGTCGAGGATGGTGACTGGTTCACCCTGCCACATCCGGTTGATGACGGTGGCCCACGTACCCGGGCCATCCCGAAGATTGAGGACGTCGGTGTTAACGAACGCGGAGCTTTCGCCGTGAGCCTTGTGTGCGGTCAGCGCCGCAACCGCCAGCACGAAGATGAGCGCCATTGCGCCGTACCGGCTGAACCGGATGACCCCACTCCGGTGCCCGCCTTCGCCAGCCTTCGCGGACACACCAGAGCGAGACCCGGGAAGCCGAACCAGCATCCCTTCCCCCTTCCCTCACCATGTTCTGTTGTCCTGACGGGGCGCATGGGGTTGCGGGTCCCCATGGAGTCAGCGCCGGCGGCGCTGCACCACCACCGTACCGACTCATCTTTCACAGGGAAATGCCCCGTTAGTACTTGCAGTGTACCTACCGAGTCTGGGGATTTGTCAAGCGGTCAACAGGCATTTGGCCAGATATGGGTAATAGCCGTGACTTTATTGTCACAAGACAGCAATGCCTATCGCCATATTTCCATCACACTCGGCAGATGATGGTGACTGCCAGTCGTGCGCCAACCAGCGGCGAGCCCCTCTCTGTGACAGCAGTCACGCCGTGCGACCACACAATCGTGCAGCGATGCCGGAATTCGCAGCGTGATGACCAGTAATAGTCGCTGAGGCTACCAATGGATCACGACGCGCGTGCCGATGTCAACGAAGGCGAAGATGATGGCCGCGGCGGAAGGCTCGGTGGCAACACAGCCGGCGGTTGGGCCCCATCCGCCCTCGATCACGTTCCCGTATGCATCCATCGTCCAGGAGTGGAACCCATTGAAGCGACTCGGATCGAAGCCAGCCCAGTACATGATGTAAGCGTTGGCGTAGGGGGTGTACGTCAGGCCGGCGATCTTCTCATAGACGTAATAGGTCCCGGTAGCCGTGGCATAGAACCCCTCGCCTTGGTCCCGGCTCAGGGATGCTTGGAAGGTGTCAACAACCGTGTCACCAATCATCAGCCGCACTTCGCCCGTCGAGCGGTTCACGTCCACCCAGCGCTCCGCGTAGGGATTCGTTGCCGGTCCAGCATCGGCAGCGAGCGCGGGCTGATAGGCGAATCCGGCAAGATCACCGTACCGGACGAAGAGGTAGGCCCCGCTCAGGGGACCAGCGATGGTCAGTACCACGCCGTGGCGCAGCCAGGCGACGACTCCCGCCGTTTCGGCCGGCTCCGCCAGCAGGGGAAGATCCCACACGACGCGCACAAACCGGTCGAACGCGATCTGGTTCGCGTGCAACCAGCCAGGACGGGCCTCCGGTAGGGCCGGTGGCTCAACCTTGTACCACCCGTCCTTGACTGGGCCTTCGAGCAAGGCGATCGTCGTTCCTGGCGCCAGCGTGGCGACGATCTTCCGGCCCGCTGGGCGATTGACGAGCGATACTTCGCCGCCCCAAGCGATGGTGGCCAAGGCAGGGACTCCCTCCGCGCCAGCGACTCCAGCGGGCTTTCCACTTCCGGTGCCGGCGAGAACTGCCGTCACCATCATCAGCCCGGCAAGCCACCGAGTCACGGTTCTGCGCATCGCGGTCCCTCCCGTCCCATCGCGCGTGCCCACAAGAGCCGTTCGGGCGTGCAAGCCTGGCCGCTGGCGCAGGCGTTCCACTGCCGGCGAATGCCATCATGCCCGGCACTCAATCGTGGGGCAGACGTGTGAGGAACGGAAGCTCCCGATCGTCACACGCGTTCCTGCCGCCTCGGACTATCGCTCAGGGGCATCTCGTCCCTCATCCCCGCCACGCCTATGAGCACTTTTGGGTGATCGTGACCGTCATGCATCCCTTGTGCGGTACAACGAGAGATGCCCAGCGCTGTTGCAAGGTCGGTGATCGACCGGCAGACAACGTCGGGGTTAGCCGCGAGCAAGAGTGTGTGGTCTGGGCTCCCCCACGTCACGGCGATCGTCGTGAGCCCAGCGGCGCGCCCAGCGATAACGTCGGCGGCAGAGTCGCCGACAAACGCCCCGGGTGCTCCTGGCGGATGGTTGAGATCGCGGAGGGCAAGCAGCACAGCCTCCGGGTCAGGCTTCTGGCGACGGACGTCGTCTCCGGCGTAGACCACCTCGAACGCATCGCTCACACCAAGGAGGTTGAGCGTGAGGAGAGCAGTCTGGCGGCTCTTACCAGTCACGACACCGAGCCGCATGCCAGCCGCCCGGCACGCCCGGAGGAGGTCCGGCATTCCCGGAAAGCTCCCGGCCAGCCGGCGATGCTCTCGCTCGTAGACCTCCAGGTAGCGCCCAATCGCGGCTTGCGCTTGGTCGTCTCCGACGAGCGACCTGATGATGGCGTTGTCCGGCGGACCAAAGAGGGCTCGCACCTCAGCATCGCTCAAGCGCCGTCCGAGCGCTGGCGTCAGTGCTGCATCAAAGGCTTCGTAAATCAGGGGTAGTGTGTCTGCAATCGTGCCATCGAGATCGAAGAGCACGGTTTTGAAGTTTGCCATGCATTATCGCCCTTGAAACACTGGCGTGCGCTTTTCACGCAGCGCAGCCAACCCTTTCCGAAAATCCTCTGTTCCTGCGGCGATTTCCTGGAGCGCTGCCTCGTAGGCCAAGTGCGCTTCGAGGTCCGGCAGCATCGCCCGGTTCAGCGCTCGCTTCGTCAAGCCGAAGGCTTTCGTCGGCAATCCGGCCAGCCGCTCTGCCTCGGTTAGCGCCTCCTCCATCAATCGCTCCGCTGGCACAACCCGGCTGACCAGGCCCACGCTCAGGGCGTGTTGAGCCGTGACGCGCTCGCCGAACAGGGCAAGCTCCGTCGCGCGACCGAGTCCGACCACGGCTGGCAGCAACGCTGTCGTTCCCACAGCCGGGATCAGACCGATACTGAACGGAGCGATGACGAAGCTCGCTTGGTCACTGGCGATGCGCAGATCGCAGGCGAGCGCGACGCCAAGGCCAGCGCCGGTCGCAACGCCGTTGATCGCGGCAATGACAGGCTTTTCGAGCCTTCGCAGTTGGAGGATCAGTGGCCGGTACCGCTCGCGGACCTGCCGGCCCACCGCAGCCGGTCCATGCTCATCGACTTCCCTGGCCAGCTCGTGCACATCCTGCCCGGCGCTGAACGCGCGTCCCGCGCCGGTCACGGCGATGGCCCGGACCGCCGCATCCCGTTCGGCCTCTCGAAGCGCGTTGAGCAATCCCGTCGCCAGATCCACGTTAAAGGCGTTGAGCGCATCCGGCCGGTTGAAGGTGATGACGGTCACCGCACCGTGCCGAGACACGATGAGATGGTCAGGGTCCACCGGTGCTCCCCCTCCACTGGCGCGCGTCCCGCGTTACGAGCCGCTCCAAGAGCATACCAGCGAACCAGTCACCGGGGTATCAGCCGGCTGCTATCCTCTGGTACAGTATCAGCGTCGCCCGGTCTGGTTGCCCCTTATGCGGGCGGGACGCTGCCGAGACAGAGTGATGGCCACGTTTGCACATGACATGACGTCCAGCGATAGGAGCGTCTTGCATCCTGTCAGCATGGGGAACGGCAACAATCATACGGCTTCCCATGCCCGGCGCGTCGTTGCTGGTCACTACGAGCTCGACCTTGAAGCCCCACTGGGCTCGGGGGGCATGGCCCTGGTTTTCCGCGGCCGCGACCTGCGCATGCGGCGCGTGGTCGCGCTTAAGACGCTCCGGCCCGAGTACCGGCGCGATCCAGAGACTCGCGCCCGGTTCCGGCGCGAAGCCCGGACGATGGCGTTTCTTCGCCATCCCCACGTCGCCCGGGTCTTTGATCTCTATGAGGATGACGATGCCCCCTGGGTGGTGCTGGAGTTCGTTCCAGGGCAATCGCTGAAGGAGCTGGTCCGCGAGCGCGGGCCACTCCCCTTGCCGGAGATCGCTGGCATTCTCGAGCAAGTCGCCGATGCCCTGGGCCATCTCCATGATCGGGGGCTCGTGCACCTCGACGTCAAGCCGCAGAACGTGATCCTGACCCCTGAGGGGGTTGTCAAGCTCATTGACTTTGGCCTGGCCCAGCAGGCGGGAGGGCCACAGGAAACCGTCGGCGGTCTCACCTTCGGCACCGCTGCCTACCTCGCTCCCGAGCAAGCCTGCGGCGAGGTCGTTGATGCCACCACCGACGTCTACGCCCTTGGATGCGTCGTCTACGAGCTGCTGACCAGCCAGCCACCCTTCGACAGCGACGCCACCGCGGATAAGCACAGTGTCATCCGTGCGCGCCTCGACCACGATCCCAAGCCCCCTTCGGTGGCTCGACCCGACCTCGGTCTACCTCCCTGGGTGGATCGCGTGGTCCTTGCGGCCTTGGCCCGGAATCCGCGTGAGCGCTATCAGGATGTGCGGTTGTTCGCCAGTGATTTTCGCGCCGGTGTTGATGGCGCCGTCGGAGTGAGCGAAGCCACCACCGTCCGGCTCCCAAACGCGGCGACGCCCGGAGAGCCAGTCCTGCCAGAAGCGGCCTCGGTCACCGATCTGGCCGGTTACGCGACGGGTGCAGCCTACCGTGCGGTGGGACGCCGCCTCCGGCGAGCCGCGGCGCTTCGCCGGTTCCTATGGCGTTGCGTGGCCGTGCTCCTTGTCGCAAATATCCTCCTTGCCGGCATGCTCTTCGCCACGCAAGGCGCGGTTCCCGGTTTGGTTGAGTCGCGGGCGACCCTGGCGCCCGGGTCCACCGCCCGCGTCACCACGCCGGAGGGTCTCAACATTCGAGCCGCCCCCGGATACGGCTCGCCAGCGGTCCGTGTCGTCGCGGCCGGATGGACACTGTCCATCACGGGGCAGGCGCAGCAGGCTGATGGTGAGGTCTGGTGGCCGGTGTCGGCTGTGGTCGGCAACGAGCGCGTTGAGGGGTATGTTTGGGCGGGGGGCATTGAGCCGGCCTCGCGTGGCGGGGATGCGTGGATGCTTGAGGCGATCAAACGCATCGTCGCTCTTGCAGGCTGATAAGCGAAGTGCACCAAGGAGCCATTCGAGCTAGCGGATGGCAATGAGCTCAACCTGGCCCGAGCCGCGGCTCATCACCGAGATACGCAGCGTGGCGCCGGGGCACGCTGCCCTCCCCAGGTGCTCGAGGAGCTTGCCGTGGCTAGTCATCTGGCAAGAAAACGGGCAGGGGGTTGACGACGATTCAGCGCAGGATGGTAAGCCGTGACGTCGAGCACCGACTTCTTCCTGGCAGACCGGCTCCTGACGGACGATGAACGCGCGCTGCGGGATCGCACGCGCGCCTTCGCCGAGCAACACCTCCGGCCGGTCGCTCGGGACGCTTGGGAACGAGGCGAGTTCCCCCGCCAGCTCCTGCCACACCTTGCCGAGCTGGGGATCGCTGGCGGAATGGTGGATGAGCACGGCCAGCAGCGCTTCAGCAGCGTTGGCTTCGGGCTGGTGATGCAGGAGCTAGCCAGAGTCGACTCCTCGTTCGCCACGTTCGTCACCGTCCAGGCTGGCCTCGTTCCCGTTACCTTGCTGACCTGCGGCTCGCAGGAGCAGCGTGAGCGCTGGCTACCGCGGCTCGCCCGGTGCGAGACGATCGGCGCGTTTGCGCTCACGGAGCCGGAGCACGGCAGTGACGCGGCCGCGCTCAGCACCATCGCCCGCCGTGAGGGAGATCACTATGTCCTCGATGGTGTCAAACGCTGGATTGGCAATGTCTCGATTGGGCACCTGGTGGTGATCTGGGCCAGAGCGGAAGATGGCGTCGCGGGGTTCCTCGTCGAGCTGCCAGCAGAGGGCCTTCACGCCACGCCCATAAGCGGCAAACTGGCCCAGCGCAGCGTGCCACAGGTCGAGCTTGTGCTATCCGGCTGCCGGGTTCCGGCGGCGAATCGCTTGCCGGTTGGCGGGTTCCATGCCGTCAGCAATGTGCTGGCGCAGACGCGCTATAACGTGGCCTGGCATGCCCTTGGGGAAGCGATCGCCTGCTATGAGGCGGCGTTGAGCTATGCCAAACGGCGCCAGCAATTTGGCAAGCCGGTCGCCGCGTTTCAACTCGTTCAGGCCAAACTGGTCCACATGCTCGGCGAGATCACCAAGCATCAATTGCTGCTCGTGCAATTGGGCCGCTTGAAGGACGCGGGAGCGATGACGCCCGGCATGTCGGCACTCGGGAAACGGAGCGCGACGGCGATGGCGCGCTCCGTCGCCATGGCCGCCCGCGATGTGCTAGGCGGCAACGGTATCCTGCACGATTTTGAGGTGATGCGCCACCTGTGTGATCTTGAAGCCGTCTACACCTACGAGGGAACACACGATATCAACACGCTCATTGTCGGGCGAGAAATCACTGGCATCGCCGCGTTCTCCTGATAGCCCTCCGCGGTCTCACCCCGGCGGGGCCGCAGCCGCCATCAGCCGTTCGCCCGTCGCCCCTGTGTCTGCCGGCATCAGCGGTCACCAGCCCCGTGGGCTCGATCTACCGCTCACCGGCGACGCCCTGCGGACGGTCACGGCCGCCAGCAAGGCACAGGTGCCTCCCTCCAACGTCCTAACTCCGTCCCCACCCCAACTGTGAACCTCAGCCGCGTCCGGATCACGGCGCATTTCCGGTTCTCACAGGGAGATCCGGGTGACTACTCCATTCTTTCCACGAGCCTGTGAACAGGGTCACGTCCTCATAGCCGATCAAGCGAAGCGTGAAGTAGGTTGCTGCCGACCGCACACCCGTCGTGCAGTACGGAATGATGCGCTTGTCTGGGGTAGCGCCGAGTGCCGCGTACATCGCGCGCAACTCGCGGGCGCTCTTCCAGTAGCGGGGCTGACCCGGCTCGGCGTTTTGGGTAAATTCGACATTGATCGCGCCTGGAATGTGGCCAGCCGCGTACTCCGCCGGGGATCGGGCGTCAATAAGCACGACGTTTGGATCATTCAGCGCGGCTTTCACCTCTGCCAGCGTGGCGATCGCGGATTCGTCCGGCTGACCAGCATACGGCTGGGCTGCGGGCTTCGCAGGAGCAGGTCCTGTTTCGACGGCTCCTTCAATGGCGATCCAGGCCGGAAACCCGCCGTTGAGCACACGAACATCGGTGTGGCCCAATTGGTGCAGCACCCACCAGAGACGCACGGCGTACAGCGTCCCGCCGTCGTAAACAATGATGGTCTGATCCCGCTCCAGCCCGAGGGCCGTCAATTGCCGCTCAACCTCCTCACGCCAGTGTGCGACTGACTGGTCCGAGGTCTCCACAATCTCCAGCGCTGGCCAGTCGATCTGCGCTGATCCAGGGATGTGCCCTTTGGCGAACTCGTCTGCCGGCGTCAGCGCCACCACCCGGACACGCGGATCGCTCAGATGATCACGGAGCCAGGCTGCATCCGCAAGCCATTCAGGATGCGCATAGCCCTCGCTCGCCGCTGGCGTTGCGCCCGGAGTCCCAGACAGCGATGCAGCACGGCTTCCAGGGACGATGCCGGCAGGCCCGGCCAGGATGATCACGATCGCGAGCGCTACCTGAAAGAAGCGGCCCATCTGCCCATCCTTCCTCACTCATCCGCCGGCATGGCCGCGCCGCGCTCACGCGGCCTCACTCTCGAGCTACTGGCTCGCTCGCCAGCGCCCGAAGCTTCTCGATCGCTGCGGCGATCCGGGAACGAACGCGCTCGTTCCCCAGGACACGCATCGTCTCAAACAGCCCCGGCGATTTGTCTCGTCCGGTGATGGCCACCCGGATCGGCATAAAGAGCTGCCCCGCCTTCAGTCCACGCTCCTCCGCCAGCGCGCGCAGCCGTGCTTCCACTGCGGCCTCGTCAGCGACGTCCAGCTCCTGCAAGATGGCCAGCGTGGCTTTCAGTGCTTCCAGGACCACCCGTGGTTCTGTCTTTTTCGGCACGAGCAGAGCAGGGTCGTACGGCTCCAGCTCCTCCTGCAGGAAATAGCTCATCAGCTCAGGCGCTTGGGCGAGCGTCTCCAGCCGGTCCTTCAGCAAGGAGACCACGTCCCGGATCTTGGGATAATCCGGATGGCTCGGATCGGCGGCTCCAGGGTCGGCAAGCCCCGCCCGTGCCAGGAACGGGACCACCCGGCGGGTCAGATCATCCAGATCGAGGATGTGATTGATGTAATACTGGTTGAACCAGAGGAGCTTCTTGTAATCGAACGTTGCGGGCGACGGGCTGACCCACTCAAGGGACCACAACGCGAGCAGGTCCTCTTTTGAGAAGATCTCCCTCACACCGTCGTAGCTCCAGCCAACCAGCGCCAGATAATTCATCAGCGCCTCCGGGAGATAGCCCTGGGCGCGAAATTCCTCCAGTGCGGTCGAGCCATGCCGCTTCGAAAGCTTGCCTCCACCCGGCGCCAGAATCAGCGGCATATGAGCGATAGCGGGCATCTCCCAGCCGAACGCGGCGTAGAGCTGCACATGGAGCGGAGCGGTCGGGATCCACTCTTCGCCACGGAGAATGTGGGTGACGCGCATATGATGATCGTCCACCACATTCGCTAGGTGGTAGGTCGGGAATCCGTCGGACTTGAGCAAGATGAGATCTTCGAGCTGAGCATTTTCGAAGACGATTTCGCCCCGGATGAGATCGTAGACCCGCGTCTCGCCCTCACGCGGCATAGCAAAGCGAATGACATGCGGCTCGCCTGCGTGCAGGCGAGCCTCCACCTCGTCGCGGGGGAGATACCGGCACCGCCGGTCGTAACCGGGCGGCAGGCCCCGCGCCTGCTGCTCTTCGCGCACGCGCTGAAGCCGCTCCGGCGTGCAGAAGCAGCGGTAGGCATGGCCACGGGCGACCAGGTGCTCGGCATGCTCCTGGTAGAGCTCGATGCGCTGGCTTTGCACGTAGGGGCCATATGGACCACCCTTGTCCGGCCCTTCATCCCAGGTCAACCCAAACCATTCGAGGATCTCCAGGAGCGCCTCAGCCGCGCCGGGAACGTACCGTGTGCGGTCGGTGTCTTCGATCCGGATAATGAGCTGACCAGGTTTCCCCTCGCGCTTTGCCTGTCCATAGACGAAGAGCCAGTTGTAGAGCGCCGTGCGCGCGCCGCCCACATGCAGCAGGCCGGTCGGGCTCGGTGGAAACCGCACGCGCACCACGGGCAGATTGGGATCAATAACGGGTATAGCCTGTTCCGTTGTCATGGAATGCTCGTCCTACATCACCAGTCATCACCACATATCAGGGTGCGAGTATAGCCTGAAGCCACGCGTGCCACGCACGGCGCTCGCCGGCCCACGTAGACGGCGCTCCCCTCGACAGGTGACAATAGGCCGCGCGTTTTCGCAGGCTGAAAAGGCGCTGCTGCCGCATCGGTGCGGGTGTGTGCTGATTCGAGGGAAGGATAAACACCAATGGCGATCACGCAAACGTGGAACACTGCCGAGCTCATTGCCAAGGACAAGGCCCATCTGCTGCATCCGGTATCCAATCTCAAGGCGCTCCGGGAGCACGGTCCGCTCGTTCTGGCGCACGGTGAAGGAGTCTATCTGTGGGATACGGATGGCAAACGCTACTTGGATGGCTTTGCCGGGCTGTGGAACGTCAATGCCGGTCACGGTCGCCACGCGCTAGCGGTTGCCGCTGCCGAACAGATTGATGAGGTGGCCTTTGTGCCAACCTTCTTCGGACTGGCCGCACCACCAACCATCGAGCTTGCCGCCAAGCTTGCCGAGCTGTTCCCCGGCCCCTTGAATCACTTTCAATTTACATCCGGCGGCGCGGAATCGAACGAGACTGCGATCAAGATCGCCCGCTACTACTGGTATCTCAAAGGGCAACCGGAGAGAATCAAGATTCTGTCGCGCAAACAGGCGTACCACGGCATCGCGATGGGCGCCCTGGCAGCCACGGGCATTCCGTCGTACCACGAAGGGTTTGGACCGCCGCCGCCCGGCTACGTGCACCTCACTGCACCGTACAAGTACCGCTTCGGCGATGGCTTGAGCGATGGCGAATTCGTGGATCGCCTCATTCAGGAACTCGAAGAGACGATTGCGCGCGAAGGGGCTGATACGATCGCGGCGTTCATCGGTGAGCCGGTCCAGGGAGCGGGCGGAGTCATCGTGCCGCCGGATGGGTACTGGCCAGCAGTCGCCGATGTGCTGAAGCGCCACAACATCCTCTTGATCGCCGATGAGGTGATCTGCGGATTTGGCCGGACGGGGAAGATGTTCGGTTGCGAGACGTACGGATTCCAGCCAGACATCGCCTCCTTTGCCAAGGGCGTCACCTCTGGGTACATCCCGCTCGGCGGCGTGGCGGTCTCGGACGACATTTTCGATGTTCTGAGCACACCCGATCGGATGTTCATGCACGGGTTCACCTATTCCGGCCACCCGGTCGCATGCGCGGTTGCGCTGCGTAATCTGCAGATCATCCTCGACGAGAACCTGCCAGCGAACGCCGCGACGCAAGGCGCCTACTTGCTGGCCGAGCTACAGCGCCGCGTTGGAGACCACCCGAACGTCGGGGAAGTGCGAGGCAAGGGTCTGATGCTGATGGTCGAGCTCGTAGCCGACCGCGCCACGAAGGCAAAGCTCGATCCAGCGCTGAACATCGGTGGGAAGATGCAGAGCGCGCTGCGCCGTCACGGCCTCATCGTCCGCGCATCCAACGACGGGATCGCGATCGCGCCCCCGCTGATCATCACCCAGGCCCAATGCGATGAGATAGTGTCGGCTATCGCGGCATCGCTCGCTGAGGTGCTTGGATAGGGAGGGTAGGACGGGCCAGGGTCGTTGGCCGCCGGGACGGCGGTGCTCCCAATCATGCCTACGAGAGCCGGAGATGAGGGCGGCAGTCAGGAGGTAGGCGATCGCTGGGGAGTGCACAGATCGCTCCCCGGGAC
>FWPU01003296.1_pt1 | contig 41236 bp, 33 predicted proteins | sample 2228361 | NCBI WGS metagenome assembly FWPU01 (sample SAMEA103939777, study PRJEB20133) | metagenome | reverse complement strand
GCTCGCGGCCCTGGGCTTCGACGTGAACTTCGCCCCGGTGCTCGACGTGCACACGAACCCCCACAACCCCGTCATCGGGGACCGGGCGTTCGCCACCACCCCCGAGGCGGTGATCCGCCTGGCCGGAGCGTTCGCCCGGGGCCTCGAAGGAGCGGGCGTCGTGCCCTGCGGCAAGCACTTCCCCGGGCACGGCGACACCTCCACCGACAGCCACGTGGAGCTGCCTCGAGTGGACCATCCCCTGGACCGGCTGCGACGCGTGGAGCTCGCCCCCTTCGCGGCCCTGGCGGAGCTGCCGCTCTTCATGACGGCGCACGTCGTGTTCGCGGCCCTCGACGACGGCGTCCCGGCGACCCTGAGCCGCCGCGTCCTGGGCGATCTCCTGCGCCGCGAGCTCGGCTTCCGCGGCATCGTCGTCTCCGACGACATGGAGATGCGCGCGGTCGCCGGGCGGTGGGATCCGGACGAGGTGGTGCGCCTCGGGCTCCAGGCCGGGATCGACCTCCTCCTCTGGCGGACGGGCCCCGCCCTCGACCGCCTCGAGGAGGCCGCGGCGGCGGTCCTCCGCTCGTCCTTCGGTGGCTGGCTGACGGTTCGCGAGTCCTTCCTCGGGCGAACGGGCTCGTCGCAGTACGTCCGCCGGCCGAGCCCCCAGGAGCAGGCGATCCTCGAGGGCGAGCGTCTCCGCTACCTCGTCGCCTACCCCTTCACGAAGAGCACCGACTGGTACCTCATGTCGAAGGAGGCCCGCCAGGGGGTGATGAACGAGCACATCCGGGTCGGGCGGGCCTTCCCCCAGGTTCGACAGCTCCTCGCCTACAGCTTTGGGCTCGACGACCCCGACTTCCTCGTCGCCTACGAGACGGACGACCTCGTCGCCTTCGGCGACCTCGTCCACGCCCTCCGAGCGACCGAGGCGCGCCGCTCGACGGTCCGGGACACGCCGATCCTCGCCGCCGTCCAGCGGCCGATCGGGGAGATCCTCGCCCTCCTCGGGGCAGGCGAGGTCGAGGCGGGGTCGGGGGAGGCGGCCGCGGGCAGCGTCGTTCAGCCGAGGTCCGCGGTGCTGGTCGGTGCCGGTGCAGCGGCCGAGGCCGGTTCGGCGGCCCGGGCCGGCGCTGCGGACCGATGAGCCGGCCCCGGGTCGACCTCGACCCGCCCCACGCCACCGCCACCCCACCCACGCCGCCCCGAACCGGGGCGACGGGCGACTCGGCGGCCTGGCGGCGGCGCGCCCTCGCCCGCTTCCCGGGCGGCGTGAACAGCCCCGTCCGGGCCTATCGGGCCGTCGGCGGCGAGGCGCCGATCATCGTTCGGGGCGAGGGCCCCCTCGTCTGGGACGCCGACGGGATTGAGTACATCGACTACGTCGGCGCCTTCGGCCCCCTCATCTGCGGCCATGCCCACCCGGCCGTCGTGGCCGCGGTCGAGGCGGCCCTCCACGACGGCGGGCCCTTCGGAGCGACGACCCCCCGGGAGGTCGAGCTCGCCGAGCGGATCGCGGCGGCGATGCCCGTCGTCGAGCGGCTCCGCTTCGTCTCCTCGGGTACCGAGGCGACGATGAGCGCCCTCCGGGTGGCCCGGGCGGCGACCGGCCGCGACCTCGTCCTCGCCTTCGAGGGCGGCTACCACGGCCACGTCGACGGCCTCCTTGTCGAGGCGGGCTCGGGTCTGGCGACCCTCGGCCTGCCGGCGAGCGCCGGGGTCACGGCCGCCCAGGCCGCCGAGACGATCCTCGTCCCCTACAACGACCTGGCGGCGGTCGAGCGGGCCTTCGTCGTCCATCGGGGCCGGATCGCGGCCGTCATCGTCGAGCCCGTCGCGGCGAACGTCGGGGTCGTCCCGCCGCGGCCGGGGTTCCTCGAGGGGCTCCGGCGGCTGACCCGGGCCGACGGCGCCCTCCTCGTCTTCGACGAGGTCATCACGGGCTTTCGGATCGCCCGGGGCGGGGCCGTCGAGCGCTACGGCGTCGAGCCCGACCTCGTCACCCTCGGCAAAGTCATCGGCGGTGGGCTGCCGATCGGCGCCTACGGCGGTCGAGCCGAGCTCCTCGACCTCGTCGCCCCCGTCGGGCCCGTCTACCAGGCGGGGACCTTGGCCGGGCACCCCCTCGCCATGGCCGCTGGGGCGGCGACCCTCGACCTCCTCGAGCCGGCGGCCTACCACGAGCTGGAGCGGACGGCGGCGGCCCTCGAGGCGGGGCTTCGGGCGGCGGCGGCCGAGGCGGGTCGGGAGGTCGCGATCAACCGGGTCGGGTCGATCCTCACCGTCTTCTTCCGGTCGGACCCGCCCACGGACGCGGCGACGGCGAAGGCGAGCGACACCAACGCCTTCGCTCGCTTCCACCGGGCGATGCGGACGGCGGGCGTCCTCGTCCCGCCCTCTCAGTTCGAGGCCTGGTTCGTCTCCCTCGCCCACTCCGACTCGGAGGTGGCTCGGACCGTGGCGGCCGCCCGGGCGGCCTTTCGAGGGTGAGCGGACCTGAGTCGCGCCTCAGCGGGCCGGGGTCCGGGACCGGTTCGGCCCGGGAGGGCGCCCGACAGGCGGGGTCCGGCGCCAAGGGCGGGCCGGTCGAGGAGGCGCGCTACCTCCGGGCCTGCCGCCGCCTCCCCGTCGACACGACCCCGGTCTGGTTCATGCGCCAGGCCGGTCGAGCCCTGCCGGAGTACCGAGCCATCCGTCGCCGGGCGTCCCTCGCCGAGTGCATCGCCGACCCGGCTTTGGCGGCCGAGATCACCCTCCTGCCGGTCGAGCGGCTCGGGGTCGACGCGGCGATCCTCTTCGCCGACATCACGACGCCCCTGACGGCGATCGGGGCGGGCGTCCGCCTCGCCGACGAGGGTGGGCCCGTCGTCGAGGGGCCGGTCGAGACCGTTGGCGACGTCGACCGCCTGGCGGAGCTCGTCGCCGACGCCGTCGGGGCTGGCCCGGGTGGATCGGCGGACGACGGCCCCTTCGCCTCGACGGCCACGGCGATCCGGCTCGTCCGGCGCTCGAGTCCGGTCCCGGTCATCGGCTTCGCCGGCGGCCCCTTCACCCTCGCCTGCTACCTCGTCGAGGGGGCCGCCCGCCGCTCGGCCGTCGTCGACTTCCCGACCCTCCGCCTCCTCCTTCGCCGGGAGCCGGGCCTCGTCGAGCGCCTCCTCGGCGTCCTCGCCGAGCTCACCCTCGCCTATCTGCGCGTCCAGGTCCGGGCCGGGGCGGCCTCGGTCGTCCTCTTCGATAGCTGGGTCGGGGGGCTCTCGCCGGCCGACTACCGGCGCTTCGTCGCCCCCTGGACGGGGCGGCTCGTCGGGGAGGTCGCCGCCCTCGGGGTCCCGGTCACCCTCTTCGGGACCGGCACGGCCGGGCTCCTGCCGGACCTCGCCGCCAGCGGGGCCGACGTCGTCGGTCTCGACTGGCGGATCGAGCTCGACGACGGCTGGCGGCGGATCGGGTTCGACCGGGGGGTCCAGGGGAACCTCGACCCGTGGCTCCTCCTCGGCCCGTGGTCGGAGGTCGAGGCGGCGACCGGGGCGATCCTCGCCGCCGCGGCCGGCCGGCCGGGGCACGTCTTCAACCTCGGCCACGGCGTCCATCCGGAGACGGACCCCGACGTCCTCCGCCGTCTCGTCGACCTCGTCCACGAAGCGGGGCGAGGGGCGGGGCCGGGCACCTCCATCCTCTCGAGGGCTGGCTCGCCTCCTGCGGGGGGCGCCACCGGTTCGCTCCGCCCCTCGAGCGACCTTCGAGCTTCCGACCCACGATCGAACGGAGGAACGACCATGTCGACCGACCTGTCGCCGGCTCCTGCCGCCGGGACCCCGCTCCTGCCGTACCGACACGATTGTCCGGCCGACGCGGACCCCTTCGCGCCGAGGCTCCCGGCGGGAGAGAGTGGGCCTGCCCGCTCCCTCGCCGACGTCGGGATCCTCCTCATGGCCTACGGCGGTCCGAGCTCCGTCGCCGAGATCGCCCCCTACTACACGGACATCCGCTCGGGCCGCCCGCCGAGCGAGGAGCTCCTCGGCGAGCTCGTCGAGCGGTACGAGGCGATCGGGGGGCACTCGCCGCTCCCGGAGGTGACGGAGCGCCAGCGGGCGGCCCTCGAGGCGGAGCTCGCCCGGAGGGGGCGTCCACTGCCCGTCGTCGTCGGCTACAAGCACTCGGCGCCCTTCGTCGCCGACGCCGTGGGCCGGCTCGTCGGCGGAGGGGTGCGGCGGATCCTCGCCCTCGCCCTCGCCCCGCACTTCTCGACGATGACGGCCTGCTCTTACTGCACGCGGGTCGACGCGGCTCGCCGGGCTCTCGCCTCAGAGGGAGCGGCGACGGTCCGCTATGCCATGGTCGGTGACTGGCACGCCGAACCGGGCTTCATCGACGCCCTCGCCGAGGTGACAGCGGCGGCCATCGCCGAGCTCGACGGTGGAGTGGTGCAGGGGGCGAGTCTGGCGGGGGCGATCGGTCGGGGCGAGGCACCGTTCTCGACGTCGACCTGGGTCGTCTTCTCCGCCCACAGCCTCCCCGAGCGGATCGTTGCCGTCGGCGACCCCTATCCCGAGCTCCTCCGGGAGACGGCGCGCCTCGTCGCCGAGCGGCTCGGTCTGGCGAACTGGAGCTTCGCCTTCCAGAGTGCCGGGCGGACCGCCGACGCCTGGCTCGGGCCCGACCTCCTCGAGGAGCTCGCCCGGCTCGCGGCCGCTGGCGTTCGGTCGGTCGTCGTCAGCTCCGTCGGCTTCGTGGCGAGCAACCTCGAGCTCCTCTACGACATCGACATCGAGGCCCGGCAGCGGGCCCACGAGCTCGGGCTGCGGCTCCTTCGGGCCCGGGCCCTCGACGATCACCCGCGTCTCATCGGGGCCCTCGCCGACATCGTCGAGCGGGCCCTCGAGGGGTCGGTGGTCTCGGCGGGCGACTGAGGGCGGCCGAGATGGCGATCAGAAGGGCAGGCCAGCCGCCCCCGGACCTCCCTTCGAGGGGCGCCCTCCCGTCCGATGGGGACCGCTCGGTCCCTCCTCCGACGCGCTTCCCTGCGCCGACTCGCTTCCTGGCGCCGACCTACGGGCTGCGACCGAACCTCGTCTACTGGGAGGTCACCCGGGCCTGCCGACTCGCCTGTCGGCACTGTCGGGCCGAGGCGATCCCGGAGCGCCCCCCGGGCGAGCTCGACACCGAAGCCGGCCTCGCCCTCCTGGCGGCGATCGCTCGCTTCGGGCGGCCGCTGCCGCGGCTCGTCCTGACCGGCGGCGATCCCCTCGAGCGCCCCGACCTCTTCGACCTCATCGCCGCGGCCCGTCGGCTCGGCCTGCCGGTCTCGCTCACCCCGAGCGTCACCCCGAACCTGCGGCCAGAGATCCTCCCTCGGCTCCGGGAGGCCGGCGTCGACTCGGTCGCGCTGAGCCTGGACGGCTCGACGCCCGAACGGCACGACGGGATCCGGGGTATTCCCGGGACCTTCGCGGCGACCCTCGAGGCGGCCCGCTGGGTCCGGGCGGCCGGACTCGCCCTCCAGATCAACACCCTCGTCGCCCGGGAGACGGTCGACGACTTGCCCGCCATCGCTCGGCTCGTGGCCGAGCTCGGGATCATGCGCTGGAGCCTCTTCTTCCTCATCCCCGTCGGGCGCGGCCGTCTCCTCGGGGAGCTTCCGCCGGGGCGGGCGGAGCGGGTCATTCGCTGGCTCCTCGACCTGGCCGAGGAGGCGCCCTTCGCGGTGAAGACGACCGAGGCGATGCACGTCCGGCGGGTCGTCATCGAGCGCCTGCGCCGGGCGGGCTGGGACGACGCAGCCATCGCCGACTCGCACTGGGCCCGGGGGTTCGGGATCAACGACGGCAGGGGGATCGTCTTCGTCTCGGCCGAAGGGCGGATCTATCCGTCGGGCTTCCTGCCGCTTGCGGTCGGCGACGTCCGCCGCGACGACCTCGTCACCGTCTACCGTGAGGCCGAGCTCCTCCGTGCCCTCCGGGATCCGGGTGCCCTCCGAGGAAAGTGCGGGGTCTGCGAGTTTGGGGCTGTCTGCGGCGGCTCGCGGGCTCGGGCCTTCGCCGCGACGGGCGACCCGCTGGCGAGCGATCCGCTCTGTCCGTACCGGCCGGCGGCTTGGTCCGGCCCGATCGGGACGCCCGGCGCGCCAAGGGGCTCACGGCGGAGGGAGCCCGTACCGGCCGGGCCCTGGTCCGGCCCGATCGGAGCGCGGTGACGGGCGAGGGGGTCTTGGGCCCGAGTGGGGCGGTGCCGGCGAGTGGCGGGCTGGTGCCGGTGAGCGCTGGGGCCGCCGCGGCGCCGGGCGCCTCCAGCCGCTCCGTGGTCGTCGTCGGGGCCGGGATCAGCGGCCTCGTCGTCGCTTACCGGCTGGCGGCGAGCGGCCACGCCGTCGTCCTGGTCGACGCCGCGCCGGTCCCGGGCGGCCGCATCGGGACGGTCGAACGGGATGGTTTCGTGCTCGAGGCCGGCCCCGACGCCCTCGTCGCTAGCTCGGCCGTCCTCGCCCTCTGTCGGGAGCTCGGCCTCGACGGCGACCTCGTCGAGCCGCTGCCGCCGGCCACAACGTCGATCCTCTGGCGAGGCCGGCTTCACCCCCTGCCGCCCGGATCGGCGGCGGGGATCCCGGTGCGGCTTCGGGCCTACTGGCCGACTCGGCTCCTTCGGCCGTGGGAGAAGGCGCGCGTCCTTGTCGACCTCGTGCTGCCCGGCGAGGTCTCCCTCGACCCCGACGGTCCGCTTGGCGTGCCCCTCCGTCGTCGCCTGGGCCGGGCGGTCGTCGAACGCCTCGTCGAGCCGCTCCTCGGCGGGCTCCACGGCGGCTCCCTCGACGAGCTGAGTGCCGGAGCCGTCGCCCCATGGCTCGTCGAGGTCCTCCGACGGGGGAGCGTCCTTCGTGCCCTTCGCGGCCGGGTGGCTTCCTCCGGGCCGATCCCGCTGCGGTCCTTTCGGCGCGGGACCGGGCAGCTCGTCGCCGCCCTCGTCGCTCGCCTCGAGGGCCGGGCGACCTGGATCCTCGGGCAGCCCGTCGTCTCGCTGGTTCGCGCCCCGAGGGGCTGGGCGCTGACCTTCGCCCCTGGGCCGTCTCCTGCCTCCGGCCCGTCACTCGCCCCCGACCCGACCCTCGCCGATCACCCGGCCCTCGCCGCCGATGCCGTCGTCCTCGCCTGCCCGGCCCCGACGGCCGCCAACCTCCTGCGATCGATCGATCCCATCCTTGCCGAGGCGCTGGCCGGGATCCCCTACGGCTCGACGGCCGTCGTCAACCTCGCCTATCGAGAGGGGGACCTTGGCCGGCCCGCCGAGGGGCACGGCTTTCTCGTCCCCCGGGTTGAGCCGAGCCTCCTTCGAGGCGCCAGCTGGTCTTCGAGGAAGTGGCCGGGCCGTGCGCCGCCGGAAGTCCTCCTCGTTCGAGCCTTCCTCGGCGGCGACGACTGGCCCGGACGGTCGGACGGCGAGCTCATCGAGCGGGCGATCGCCGGGCTCGAGCCGGTCCTCGCGCCCCGACGGGAGCCGATCCTCGCCGAGGTCCATCGCTTCGAGGGGGCGATGCCCCGCTACGGTGTTGGGCACCTGGCCCGGGTCCGAGTCATCGAGGAACGGGCGGCCTTGCATCCTGGCCTCTTCCTCGTCGGCTCGGCGTACCGGGGCGCCGGGATCGCCGAGCTCGTGGCGGCGGCCGAGGGAGTGGCTCGAGCGGTGACCGCCGAGGCCGGGGCGCGCCCCGAAGGCAACCCGAGCCGCGCGCTGCCCTCCGAGAGGGTGGCTCGCGCCCTGGCGCCCGCCGAGGAGAAGGCCGGCATGGCGCCGCCCGCCGAGACGGTCGCTCGCGTCGCCGGTGCGAGGGAAGGCGCGGGGACGTGCCGGCTGGCGTCGGGGACTGAGCGGGTGGGTCGAGCAGCTTGGAGCGGTGGGTCGCGGGGCAGAGGAACGGCCGCGAGCCGGTACGGGACTGGTGGCGGCGGCCGGTCCGCGGTGCGCCGACACCGGCTACCCCAGCGACGAGCCGTCGTCTATCCTGTCGGTGTGCCGACGCCTCAGCCACCGGGTCCCCTCCGTCGCCCAGCCCGGCGTCCCCCGAAGGCGTTCCGACCGCGGGTCGTCGTCATCGGCGACCTCGTCCTCGATGCCGTCCTCGTCCCCTCCCGTCCTCTCGAGCGTGGAACCGACGTCCCCGGTCGGGTCGCCCTCCGCCAGGGCGGTTCAGCGGCGAACACGGCCCGCTGGCTCGCCCGGCTCGGGGCGCGGACGACCCTCGTCGCGGCCGTCGGACGAGACCGGATCGGGCGCGCCCTCGTCGAGGCCGTCCGGGTCGAGGGAGTGACGCCCCGGGTGACCCGGATCGCCGGTCTCCGGAGCGGGCGGATCGGGGTCCTCGTCAGCCCGGATGGCGAGCGCTCCTTCGTCGCCGACCGAGGCGCCGCCGACCAGCTCGCCCCCGAGCACCTGAGAGCCGCCTGGTTCAAGGACATCGACCTCCTCCACCTGCCGGCCTACTCCCTCCTCGGTGAGCCTCTCGGTCTCGCCGGGCGGGCGGCCATCGAGCAGGCCAGGGGGAATGGCGCCCTCGTCAGCCTCGACCTCGCCTCGATCGCCCCCCTCCTCGCCCGAGGACGACGAGCGGCCCGCTCCCTCGTCACCTGGGTCCGGGCCGACATCCTCTTCGCCACCGAAGCCGAGACCGAGGCGCTCCTCGGCCGCTACGCGGTCGACGACCTCCTCGACTTTGCCCCCCTCGCCATCGTGAAGCGGGGTGCGAAGGGGGCGACGGTCCTCGTCCGGACCTCGGCTGCCGGGTCGGAGCGACTGAAGTTCGAGGTCGCCACTCGGCCGGTGACGACGGACGACTCGACGGGAGCGGGTGACGCCTTCGACGCCGGGTTCCTCGTCGCCTGGCTGGCGGCGCGGGCGAGCGGGCGGCCCCTCGTGTCCGGGCTGCGGCGGGCGGCCCTGGCCGGGCACCGGACGGCGATCCGGCACCTGACGACGGCTCGACCCGAACTCGTCCTCGGCTGACGTGCCGGCTCGATCACCAGCCTCGACCCCCGACGGGCTTCGGGCCCGACTCCGTCCCTCGGCCGAGGTGGCCCTCGCCCTCGCTGAGGGACGACCCGTCGTCGCTCTCGAGTCGACCCTCATCAGCCACGGCCTCCCCTTTCCGGTCAATCTCGAGGTTGCGGAGCGGGCCGAGGCGGCCGTCCGGGCGGCGGGGGCCGTGCCAGCCACGATCGCGATCCGGGACGGGGAGATCCTCGTCGGCCTCGACCGAACCGCCCTCACCATCCTCGGCTCGGCGACACCAGGCAGCGTCCGGAAGGCGTCGCGGTCTTCCCTTGCCGTCGCTATCGCTGCTGGCGGTTGGGCGTCCACGACGGTCTCGGCGACGATGATCGTCGCCCGAGCGGCCGGGATCTCGGTCTTCGCCACCGGCGGGATCGGGGGGGTCCACCGAGGCGCCTTCGGCGGCGGAGCCCTCGGCGGCGAAGCCTTCGGTGACGAAGCCTTGGGCGACGAGGAAGCGGAGCCCGACGACGCCGCTTCGGGCCCGGTCGAGGAGCGAGGGAGCTCTGGGTCTGGCGCGAACTGGAGGCGCCGCCCACCGAGCCTCGACGTCTCCGTCGACCTCGAGGAGCTCGCCCGGACCCCTGTCGCCGTCGTCTCTGCCGGCCCGAAGGCGATCCTCGACGTCGCCGGGACAATCGAGTGGCTCGAGAGCCGGGGCGTGCCCGTCCTCGTCGTTGGCCAGGACGAGGTCCCCGGCTTCTGGTCGCGGACGAGCGGCGTCCCAGCACCGACGAAGGTCGCCGACGTTGCCGAAGTGGCCCGGGTCGTGGCGACGCACTTCGCCCTCGGGCTCGGCGCCGGCATCCTCGTCTGCGTCCCGCCGCCCGAGGCGGAGGCCCTCCCCGAGGCCGTCGGCCGGGTCGCCGTCGACCGGTCGCTTGCCGAGGCCGCCCGAGCGGGGATCACCGGCGCTGCCCTCACTCCCTGGCTTCTCGCTCGGATCGCCGAGCTGACCGAGGGCGCTTCCCTCCGGGCGAACGCCGCCCTCATCGTCGAGAACGCCCGGGTCGCGGCCGAGCTCGCCCGGCGACTCTCGGGGGCTGCCTAGCTTCGACGAAGGGCGATCGTCCCCTTGCGACGCCGCGTCGGGCCATGCAGGGGGGTCCTCGGCTCCGATCGTGGGCAGGTGAGTGGCAGGCGGTTGCGGGCGGGGTCGGGGCGCGGCTTTCGCGCTCGGCGGTGCCGAGCTGGTGGCTCGACCCGCGAGCAAGGCCGCGACGTCTCACGGGACTGGCAGCATCGCTGCTCGACTGTCCAGCAGCGTTGACCGCCCCATGGGGTTCTGCTACATTCGGCTACCCGGCAGCTCCGCCGGCGCAGAGGAGAAGAGGAGGAGAACAAAGTGTCCCTGCGCGAGCGTCCCCCGGCCCGTCCAACTCTACTGCGCGCATTGGCGCTGAGCGCGGCAGCCGTCCTCATCGTGGCTGCCTGTACGCCCGCGGCGAGTCCAAGCCCGTCGCCCGCCGAGACCGGAACTGGTTCGGCGCCGTCACCCTCTCCGTCGCCCGAGAAGACGCTGAAGATCGCCTACCTCTCCTTCGTCGTCGCGAACAGCTACGACGCCCCGATGCTCGCTGCCGCCCAGGCGGCAGCCGCAGCCCTGAACGCCGAGCTGACCGTCTTCGACGCCAACAACAATCCCGACACCCAGTACAACCAGCTCCAGGACGTCTTGGCCTCGAACCAGTACGACGGGATCATCGTCCAGCCGATCTTTGGCCCTGCCCTCATCCCGCTCATCGAGGAGGGGATCGCCAAGGGGGCCAAGATCGCCGTCCTCGACCAGATCCTCGGCCCCGACCTGACGACGAGCGAGAAGCAGGTCGAGGGCCTGGCCGCGAACGTCGTTTTCGTCCAGAGCGAAATTGGCCGCAAGCAGGGCGAGCTCGTCGTGCGGGCCTGCACCGAGTTCAACCTGAACCCCTGCAACGTCGGCTTCCTCTACAACATCAAGGTTTCCTCCCTCGACACGGCCATTCGGACGGCCTTCGACGCGGTCATCGCCGCTCACCCCCAGATCAAGGTCGTTGCCGAAGGCGAGGCCTTCTACACCGTTGCCCTCGGGCTCTCGGCGACCCAGGACATGCTCCAGGCCCGCCCCGACATCAACGTCCTCGTCGGCGCCGACCAGGGCATCACGGGCGCCATCACCGCCATCGAGGACGCCGGCCTGACGGGCAAGATCGTCCTCATCGGCTACGGCGGGGCTGCGGTGGCCTACAACCGGATCGCTGCCGGTCAGCAGTACGCCACCGTCGCCCAGCTCCCGGCGACCGAGGGTCGGCTCGTCGTCGAGGACCTCGTCCGTGCCATCCGGACGGGGGTGCCGAGCCCCGCCCGTGATCCCGTCGGGGAGCTCCCGGACGACGGGATCGTGACGAAGGAGAACGTCGCCAACTTCGTGGCCGAGTGGCCCGGCTGAGCGGCCGATCCGGGCGACGCAACGGTCCTGGCGAGGGCCATGACGACCGCTGGCCTCGGGCTCGTCCTCGAGGGTGTCAGCAAGCAGTTCGGGGAGACGAGGGCGCTGAGCGACGTCTCGCTCAGCGTCCTCCCCGGCTCCGTCCACGCCCTCGTCGGCGAGAACGGGGCGGGGAAGTCGACCCTCGGTCGGATCGTGGCCGGGATCGTCCGCCCCGATGCTGGCCGGATCCTCCTCGACGGTCGTCCCGTCGAGCTCCGGTCGCCACGGGTCGCCCTCGACCACGGGATCGCGGCCATCAGCCAGGAGCTGACGCTCGTTCCCGGGCTGAGTGCCGCCGAGAACGTCTTCCTCGGGGCCGAGCCGAGCCAACTTGGCTTCGTCCGCAGAGGGGAGATGCGGGCGGCCTTTCGCCGGCTGGCCGACGAGGCCGGCTTCGACATCCCACCCGATCGGCCCGTCGCCGCCCTGCCGATCGCCCAACAGCAGGAGGTCGAGATCCTCCGGGCGATCTCTCGGGACGCCCGCCTCATCGTCATGGACGAGCCGTCGGCGCGGCTGAGCGGCCAGGAGGTGACGAAGCTCCACGCCGTCATCCGAAGGCTCGTTCAGGGCGGGCGGTCGGTCCTCCTCATCTCCCACTTCTTGAACGAGGTCTTGACGGTGGCCGACGTCGTCACGGTCCTTCGGGACGGACGAGTCGTCCGCCACGGACCAACGGCCGAGGAGACCGAAGCATCCCTCGTCGAGGCGATGCTGGGCCGGGCCCTCGGCGCCCAGTTCCCGGCCCGCCGGCCGCCACCGCCCGAGGCCCCGGTCGTCGCCCGGGCGGTCGGTCTCTCGGGACCGGGCTTCGCCGACGTCTCCTTCGAGATCCGAGCCGGAGAGATCGTCGGGCTCGCCGGTCTCGTCGGTTCGGGCCGGACCGAGCTGGCAAGGGCGCTCGTCGGGCGGGTGCAAGCGACGGGAGGTCGGTTCGAGCTCGTCGGTGCTCAGCCGCGTTCCGGTAGCCCGCCTCGCTTTGGCAGCCCGCGGGAAGCGCGCCGTCAGGGAGTCCTCATGATCCCCGAGTCGCGACGGGAGCAAGGGCTCTTCCAGCTCCGCTCCGCTCGGGAGAACGTCAGCGTCGGTAGCCTCGAGACGCTGAGCCGGCTTGGCTTCGTCGACCTCAGCCGGGAGCGACGGGCGACGGGCGGCGTCCTCGAGCGGGTCGGCTTCGGCGCCTCCGGAGAGAAGTCCGTCGCCGCCCTCTCCGGTGGCAATCAGCAAAAGGTCCTCTTCGCCCGAGCGATCCTCGCCGGGCCGCGTCTCCTCGTCGCCGATGAGCCGACTCGAGGTGTCGACATCGGGGCGAAGCGGGCCATCTACGACCTGCTCGTTGATCTCGCCGCTGATGGGATGGCGATCCTCCTCATCTCGAGCGAGATGGAGGAAATCCTTGGGCTCTCCCATCGCGTGCTCGTCATGCGGACCGGCCGCCTCGTCGCCGAGCTGGCCGACGCGGCGATCAGCGAAGAGGCGGTCTTGGCGGCGATCTTCGACTCTTCGGCGACCCGAGGAGGTGGAGGGTGAGGAACGCAGACGCCAGGAGGTGGAGGGTGAGCTTCGCGCTCGGTGCCCGGCTGCGAGAGGTGAACGAGGGGACGCTCCGGAGCGCCGCCATCGTCGTTCCCTTCGCCGTCCTCTTCGTCGTCCTGGCCATCGCCAGCCCACCCTTCCTCACCGCCACGAACCTCCTCAACCTCCTCGACCAGCAGTCGTCGGTCCTCATCATCGCCGCGGCCGGGACCCTGGTCCTGGTGGCCGGCGGGATCGATCTGTCCGTCGGCGCCGTCCACGCCCTGGCGGCGGTCACCGCGGCGAGCGTGACCATGGCTGCGGGTCCTCTGGTGGGGATGGCCGCCGGGGTCGGTGTGGGGCTCGCTGCCGGGCTCGTGAATGGCATCGTCGTGACGGTCTTCCGGATCAACTCGCTCATCGCCACCCTGGCCATGTCCTTCGTCGTGGCCGGCCTGTCCAGCCTCATCACTGGCGGCAACCTCCTCGTCCTCTTCGATTTCCCCGAGTTCGGCGCCCTCGCTCGCTCCGAGTTCCTTTCGGTTCGGACCTCGACCTGGATCATGCTCGCCGCGGTCCTCGTCATCGGGATCGTCCTGGCCCGAACGACAGCTGGCCGCTACATGTACGCCGTCGGCGGCAACGCCGAGGCGGCTACCTTGGCCGGCGTGCCCGTTCGGGCGGTCCGGCTGGCGACGTTCGTCATCAGCGGTGGGGCAGCAGGTCTCGGAGGCGTCCTGGCAGCCTCGCGAGTCCTGAGCGCTCAGGCCTCGTCGGGCCAGGATCTCGCCTTCACCGTCTTGGCCGGGATCGTCGTCGGTGGAACGAGCATCGCCGGCGGTGAAGGCGCGGTGTGGCGAACGGTCGTGGGGGTCCTCTTCATCGCCCTCATCGGCAACGGATTCAATCTCCTCGGCTTCGACCCGCTCTACCGGCAGGTCGCGCTCGGGGTGATCATCCTTCTCGCGGTGGGTGTCGACGCGGCGATCCGGGCGGGGCGTCGCTGATCCGGGCGGGCTGCCGCTGGGCCAACACCGGCCACGGAGCGTCGGCCTCTCGGCTATCGTGGCAGGCGATGAACTTGGTCTGGCACCGAGCCGATCTGCGTCTCCACGACCATCCGGCGCTGGACGCCGCCCTCCGGAACTGGTCCAACCGTCGGCCTCGTCGTCTTCGACCCGATCCGACAGGGCGCTCTCCATGATCCCGGAGGAAGGTGGCTCCGGCGGTGGGTTCCCGAGTCGGGCGGGCGTCCGGAACCGTCCCGGCGGGCGATCCTCGATCTCGACCTCGCGCGGCGACGCTACCTCGCATCGGCGCGGCGGGTTGCGAGCCGCCGCCCGGCGTCAGCGGCCGTGGGGAGTGAGGATGATGCCGGCTGAACCGACCACCGTGGACTGCCACCATCGTCCACGCTGATCGGCTGTCTCGATCGACCATCGGCGTCGCGAGCGGTGCGGCTGGCGCCATTGACCGGCCGATGATCGCCCGGTGCTAGACTCCGATACCACCCGCCCGCGGCGATCCGAGGCGGGCATCCGAACCCGAGGTTCCTGTGTCTCTCGCCGAGCTGCCGGCGGCGATCGAGGCGCGCGGCATCCGGCGCATCTACGCTGCCCGCCCCGCGCCCGTCGTCGCCCTCGACGGCATCGATCTCGACGTCCCCGCCGGGGAGTTCTTCGGGCTCCTCGGCCCGAACGGTGCCGGCAAGACGACCCTCATCAAGATCCTCACGACCCTCCTCGGTCCGAGCGAGGGCTGGGCTCGCGTCTTCGGCTTCGACGTCGTCCGGGAAGCGAAGCAGATCCGGCGGATCATGAACATCGTCGCCGGCGGGGAGCAGTCGGGCTACGGCATCCTGACCGTTCGGGAGCAGCTCTGGATGTTCAGCCAGTTCTACGGGCTCCCGGGCCGCGAGGGCTGGCGGCGGGTCGACGAGCTCATCGAGGCTGTCGGGCTGGCCGAGCAGCGGAACCAGCGGGTGAGCACCCTCTCCACCGGACAGCGTCAGAAGATGAACGTTGCCCGGGGCCTCCTGAACGACCCCTGGATCCTCTTCCTCGACGAGCCGACCCTCGGCCTCGACGTCTCGGCCGCCCGCTCGCTCCGAGCGCTCGTCGACGAGTGGCACCGGGCCGTCCCTGGGCGGACGATCCTCCTGACGACCCACTACATGGCCGAGGCCGACGAGCTCTGCGACCGGATCGCCATCGTCGACCGGGGTCGGATCCTCGCCATCGGCACTCCGGCCGAGCTTCGGCGGCTGGTCCGGCGGGAATCGATCTTCCGCCTCGAGGTCGACCACCTCGACGGGGGTCCGGCGGTCCTCGCTCGACTCCCCGGTGTCGTCGCCGCGACGCCGGCTGCGCGGGATGGCGCGACCGACGGGGCGGTCGCTGCCGAGCCGCGGGTCGCGATCAACCTCGTCCTCGCCGACGACGCCGCCCTCGGTGGGGTCGTCGGAGCCCTGGGCGAGCTCGGGGCGCGGATCGTCGCCCTCCGGAAGTCGGAGCCGACCCTCGAGGACGTCTTCGTCGAGCTCGTCGGGCGGGGCTTCGAGGAGGAGGCGGTCGACCACCCGGCCGACGAGGTCGAGCCCGCGCCTGCCCTTCCACCGAGCGGCCACGTGCCTGGTGAACCCGAAGCCGACGAGGTCCTCCGATGACGGTCTCTCCCGACCGCAACGACCCCGACCGAGCGACGCCACCGGCTCGCCGAGTCTGGGTCGGGCGGCCGACGCCCGGACCCCGAGCAGCGGCGACCTGGACGCGGCGGCAGCAGCTCCTGACGGAGCTGCGAGCCGTTCGCGGCCGTTCCTACCCTCGGATCCGCGGCCTCGCTCGGGAGAAGAGCTGGCTCTTCTTCGAGATCCTCCTGCCCTTCCTCTCGACCTCGGCCTTCGTCTTCGTCTACCGCGCCCTCGAGGCACCGCCCGAGTACATCGGCTTCGTCGTCCTCGGCGGGGCGATGACCGCCTTCTGGCTGAACGTCATCTGGATGATGGCCGCCCAGCTCCATTGGGAGAAGGACCAGGGCAACCTCGAGCTCTACTTCGCCGCCCCGATGGACCTCATGAGCATCCTCCTCGGGATGGCTGTCGGGGGTCTCGTCATGAGCGCCTCTCGGGCGGTCGTCGTCCTCTTCGTCGCGACGACGGTCTACGGCGTCACCTTCGACGTCGAGTCGTGGGTCCTCCTTGGGCTCGTCTTCGGGCTCACCCTCGCCGCTCTCTACGGGCTCGGGATGGTCCTCGCCAGCCTCTTCCTCATGTGGGGTCGCGAGGCCTGGCACCTCACCCAGCTCCTGACCGAGCCGATCTACTTCGTCTCGGGGCTGAACTTCCCCGTCGGCCGCCTCGGACTCCTCGGGGCCCTCGCCGTGGCGACGATCCCCCTCGCCGTCGGGCTCGATGCGATGCGCCAGCTCGCCTTCCGGGGCGCACCCTCCTTCGGCACGCCCCGGCCAGAGGTCGAGGCCCTCATCCTGGCGGTCATGACGATCGTCTTCCTCGGCCTTGCCAGGTTCGCCCTCCGGGTCCTCGAGGGGCTTGCCCGCCGGGAGGGGCGGCTCACGGTCCGGTGGCGATGAGTGGCCCTCGTTCCGAGGCGCCGGCAGCCCTCGGGCCGACCCTGGACCCGAACTTCGGGCCGACCCTCGACCCGAACCGCGTGCGCGCCGGCGGCTTCGCCGAAACCCTCCGGAGCTTCGCCGCGGCCGTTCGCCTCGGCTGGGCGACGGAGGCAAACTGGACGGACCCCTTCCTCTTCTTCATCTACTCCGTCGCCAAGCCGGTCAGCGCCGCCCTCATCCTCGTCGTCATGATCGAGATCGTCGGGGGTGCGTCGAGTCGGGAGCTGCGGGCCTACGTCGTGACCGGGAGTGCTCTCTGGTCCTTCGTCGTCGCCGGGATCGCAGGCCTCGCCTGGTCAGTCCTCGACGACCGGGAGCGGTATCGGATGCTCCGCTACCTCTACGTCAGTCCTGCGAGCTTCGTCGTCCTCCTCGTCGGTCGGGGCACGGCTCGGCTTGCCGTCGGGGCGATGGGGGCGCTCATCACCCTCGGCGTTGGGGTCCTCGCCCTCGGCGTTCCCTTCGACCCCAGTCGCGTCGACTGGCTCCTCTTCGGCGTCGCCATGGGCGGCGGGCTAGCGGCGATCCTCGCCGTCGGCATCCTCATGGCCGCCGTCTGCCTCCAGACTCGCCAGGAGTCGTGGTCCTACCCGGAGGCCGTGGCTGGAACCCTCTTTCTCATCAGCGGCGCTGTCTTCCCGCTCGGGGTCCTCCCGCCCGTCGTCCAGCTCGTCGGTCTCGCGACGCCCCTGACCTGGTGGCTGGCCGGAGTTCGGCTCGCCCTCTTCCCGGACGGGCCGAGCGGGGTCGGTGGGCCGGGGAGCACCTGGGCCCTCATCGGCGGCGCGGCGACACCGGGCTCCCTCGAGGTCGTCCTCGCCTTGCTCACGACGGGGGCCCTGGCTACACTCGGCGCAGCGGTCGTCTTTCGGTGGAGTGAGCATCGGGCCCGGGAGCGCGGGCTCCTCGACCAGACGAGTGGCTCCTGATCGGGGGCCCGACCGCCCCGCCTGGGACGGCCGGCCCCCGTGCTGAGGGAGCCCGCGGTGCGAGACGCGAAGCCTGGGGCGAGCCAGACGAGCGAGGGAGGCCAGATGCGGATCTACGAAGGCAGTCCCCGGCAGGACTTCGAAGAGGTCTTGCGGTCGATCGGCGCCTTCCTCGACCAGCGCGGGATGCGGGAGATCCTCTTCCTCGAGGCGCCCGATGGATTCGTCGTCCAGGGCCTCGTCATCAGTGGGGCGGGCGGGGGCACTTGGTCGGAGGCGATGGGCCAGCAGGTGAAGGAGACCCTCACCTTCCTCGACGACGACATCGCCCGCTTCATGGAGGAAGCGATCGCCCGTCGCGGTCAGCCGACGCCGCCGGTCGACCCGGTGCCGACGGGCTTCTACGAGCGGGCACTACGGGTCATTGGCCGCTACATCGACGAGCAGCGGCCGCGCGACGTCTTCTTCTTCGAGCAGGACGGGGCGTTCGTCCTCCGGCTCCTGACTGCCGGCCAGGCGGGTGCCCGGCACGTGCTCGTCGAGTTCACCCGTGACGACATCGAAGCAATGATCGCCAGCGGACCGAGCCTCCGGCTCGAGGAGGCCGGCGGCGGGGCGGCGGCCCCGACTCACTGAGCGGTACGGAGGTATCTGCCCATGAAGGCCCTCAAGACCCTCGCCATCATCCTCGGTGCGATGCTCGCCCTGCTCATCGTCGTCCCGCTCCTCATCCTCGCTGGGCTCTTCATCTGGTTGAAGCTCACCGAGGAGTCGGACGAGGAGGCGCTCGAGCTCGAGCAGGAGGGCGGCGCCTGAGTCGCGAGGCGCCGACCGCCGATCCCGAGAGCTCTCCACGACGAGCCGCCACGTTCTTCCAGCCGTGGGGCGGGCAAGGGTCTTCCGCCGGACCCGAGGGCCGAGAAGTCGCACCCTCGCCGCCAGGAGCGGCCGCCGCCGTGGCGTCGGCCTCCGTCGACCTCGAGGCAGCCACCGCCGCCCTCGCGGTAGCCCCTGTCGACCCCGAACCAGCGGCCTTCAACGTGGAGCGGGCCTCCGTCGACCCTGAGGCAGCCATTGCCACCCCGAGTCTGCTGGCTTGAGCCCCGAGCCCGCTCCTCTCGGTCACGCTGCGGCAGCCGGGCCAAGCCCCGAGCTCGCCCCTCTCGGTCACGCTGCGGCAGCCGGGCCAAGCTCCGAGCTCGCCCCTGTCGCTGACCCCCGGCCGCCCGGTCCAGGGGACGTACCGATCGCCCTCCTCGTCGACTACGACGGCACGATCGCGACGACCGACGTGGGCGATGTCCTCATGGCCGCCTTCGTGCCGGGCCAGTGGGAGGATGCGGCGGCTGCCTACGACGCGGGCCGGGCCGGATCCCGCTCCCTCATGGTCCTCGAGATGGCGGCCTGCCGGGCTAGCCGGGAAGAAATGCTCGCCCTCGCCCTCTCCCAGCCCCACGACGCGACCTTCGTCGACGTCGTCGCTCGGGCTCGCGCGGCCGGGATCGCCGTCGAGGTCGTCTCCGACGGGTTCGGCTTCTACGTTCGTCCGAATCTCGAACGGCTCGGGCTCGGCGACCTGACGATCGTCACGAACGACGTCATCTGGCGGGCTGGCCGGCCCGAGATGGTCTTCCGGAACGGCCACCCGAGCTGCTTCGTCTGCGGGACCTGCAAGCGACGCCGGGTCCTCGCCCACCAGGCGGTCGGCCGGCGGGTCGTCTTCGTCGGCGACGGCCACAGCGACCGCTACGCCGCGGGGTACGCCGACGTCGTCTTCGCCAAGGGCCACCTCATCGGTGTCTGCGAGGCGGCGGGCTGGGCCTACCAGCGGTGGGAGTCCTTTCGGGACATCGATGCCTGGCTCGCCGAGGCGATCGAGGCCTGGCGACGGGATCCGGGGTTGCTGCCGAAGCCGGTCCGCCGCCCCTACTACTGCGGCCCCGAAGTCTGGGGGCCCGGCCGGACGGACCCGCCCTAACGACGGCGCGTCCGGGCTCCATCGCGGGCCTCGCCCCGGCTCTGGCGAGGTGGCGCGCGCGCCGTCGAGCCCAACCATGCTGGTCGGGTCGAGCGGGCGCTGGCAGCCCCCGGCGACCGCGCTTGGTCCGGCGTCACGAATCGCCCGTCGATGCTGGCCGAGGGCGAGTGGCTGCGTTCCGGTCTTCCTGCGGCGACCCAATCGTCGCTCGCCCCCGAGGTAGGAGCGGCAGGTGTCACTCACCCTGGCCCCTTCGTCGCTCGGCTCGGCCCCCGGCGGCCCCAGCTCCGGGCGCTGGTCCGGCGAGACCGGTGCCGGTCGACTGCCGCGGTGGCGGTGGCAGGCTCAGCGCTGGCCCCCGACCTCCGGGCGTCAGCCCGGCGTGCTGTTCAGCCTGTGGGGCCCGGCCGTCGATGCCCATCGGCCGTTCCCCGGGCCGCCAGCTCCCGGTCGTCGACCTGCGCCTTGCCCGTGGATCGGCGATGAAGAGAAGCCCGCGGAAGGGCCCCGTGGGGTTCCGGAGCCAGCGACGGGCCGCCGTTCCGCGGTCTGGATAGGCTCGGTCGAGGACGGCGGCGTGGCGCTCGACGCGGCGCCGCTCGGTGGAGCTGGCCGGGAAGACGAGGAGCCGCCCGACGGTCGCCACCTCCCAGCCGAAGCGCTCACGAGCAATGGCCGCTGCAAGGCGTTCCTTCGCGTCGTGACGGCGGAGGGTTTCCTCGACCGATACGAGCTCCGTCTTCACCTCGACGACGAGGAGGATCCTCCGCGTCGGATGCCAGGCCAGGATGTCGATCGACCCTCGCTCCCCGTAGACCGAGAACGACACCTCGGGCTGGGTGAGCCAGCCAAGGGACTCGAGGAGGACGATGGTGGCACCGACGAGCGCTGCGTGGGCCTCGTCGGCGAGGCGGTCGATCTCGCCGCCGTGCCACCGCAAGGCGATGACGAGCTCCGCATCGAGGGCCCGGGCGACCGCGCGGAGGCGTCCGAGGTCGATGGCCGAGAGCCGACCAGCTTCGAGCCGCGAGATGTTCGGCTGGCTCGTTCCGGCGATGCGGGCCAGGTCGACCTGGCGGAGCGACCGTCGGCGACGGAGGATCCGGAGCAGGCGGCCGATGCGAACGTCGTCCACGGGGGCGATGATCGCCGAGGCCACTTACCGGCGACGTAGTCGGTGAAACGGGCGTCCTCGAAGGCGCCGCTGCGACGATGCTCCGCTGTCTCGGCCTGCTCGATCTTCGTGCACGGCCACGACCTCGCCCACGATCGGCGCTGTGACGATCCTCCCCGCGTCGGCCCGCCGCCCTCCGTCCCCGCGTCAACCCGATCGGGTGGCGGGTCGAGGCCGATGGGGTTTCGTCGACGGCGCCGGCCCTCCGACTCCTCCGAGTCCGTCGACGGCGCCGGACCCCGGTCGACCTCGTCCACCGTCGTGGGCTCGGCTCCGGTCGAGGCCGATGGGGTTTCGTCGACGGCGCCGGCCCTCCGACTCCTCCGAGTCCGTCGACGGTGCCGGATGCCCACCTCCGGAGGGCCAGGCGGCGACCGTCGACATGGGGTTGCGCTCCCCGCCGACGCCGGTCCCTCTCCTGGTGGGTCAGCGTCGCCAAGAGGCCGCCATCGCCCCGACCGTCGCGCTCGCCGCCGCCGGCCGGTTGCCTGGTGGTCGCGGGGCCCTCGCTGGCGCGTGGCAGTGGCCGGGCCGAGGTTCGACCTCCCAGTCCTCGCGCTCAGATGTCCACCGGCAGAATGTGCGGGACGCTGTGGTCGACGACAACGGCGATCACGAAGTCCGGCCTGACTGGCGCCCGCTCAAACAATCGGCCACAGAGTGCGGAGAGAGTCCGGACCTCTCATCCGCGTCAGATATCCGGCTCCAGAATGCGAGAGAGAATCCGTCCCTCTCGTCCACGTCAGATATTCGGCTCCAGAATGCGAGAGAGAATCCGTCCCTCTCGTCCACGTCAGATATTCACACCCTGAATGGGAGGAACTGACGCTGCCATCGCTGCAATCGCTCATTCACTGGGTGAATACGGAGCGGTGCCATCCCCGGCCTGGGCTCGATCCGCATTCACCCCGTGAATATCTGGGAGCAACGTGCACCCCGTAGCCCCGCCGCATTCACTGCACGAATATTCGGCGCGAGCTGGTGGCCGCGCTGGGAGCACGCATTCACCCCACGAATAATCGGCACACGAGGGGGCGCGTCGGCGACCGGCGGCACACGAGGGGGCGCGTCGGCGACCGGCGGCACACGAGGGGGCGCGTCGGCGCCGACGGGGCACGACGGCTCCAGCGCCGGTCTCGCCCGGAGCGGACGAGGGCCAGCGCGGTGGCTGGAATCGGGTCGCGCGGGGCGAGGCAGGTCCGGCGGTCCTGGGGAGGCGGCACCGGGAAGCAGCACCCACCCCAGCCCCCGGCCTCACCCCGGCTCCCGCCCCCCGGCCCGCCGCTTGCAGCCCCCGCCGGCCATCGAGTAGCATGGCAAAAACCCCGGAGGATCTGAGATCGATGGCGACGTATGTCTTCGTGACCGGAGGCGTGACCTCCTCCCTCGGCAAGGGCATCACCGCCGCCAGCATCGGTCGGATCCTCAAGGCCCGGGGCCTCCGCGTCTCGATCCTCAAGCTCGACCCCTACATCAACGTCGACCCCGGGACGATGTCGCCCTACCAGCACGGCGAGGTCTTCGTCACCGACGACGGGGCCGAGACCGACCTCGACCTCGGCCACTACGAGCGCTTCATCGACGAGAACCTCACCCAGCTGAGCAACGTCACGACCGGCCGGATCTACCAGGCCGTCATCGCCAAGGAGCGGCGCGGCGACTACCTCGGCGGCACTGTCCAAGTCATCCCCCACATCACGAACGAGATCAAGGAGCGGATCGTCCGGGTCGCCACCCATGGCGAGGCCGACGTCGTCATCGTCGAGGTCGGCGGCACCGTCGGCGACATCGAGAGCCTCCCCTTCCTCGAAGCGATCCGTCAGATGCGGAAGGACGTCGGCCGCCGGAACGTCCTCTACGTCCACGTCACCCTCCTGCCGGCCCTCGCCGCCACGGGCGAACTGAAGACGAAACCGACCCAGCACTCGGTGAAGGAGCTCCGGGGGATCGGGATCCAGCCCGACGTCATCGTCCTCCGCTCCGACCACCCCGTGAGCGACGAGATCCGCGAGAAGGTCGCCCTCTTCACCGATGTCGACGTCGACGCCGTCATCCCCGCCCAGACGGCCGAGACCATCTACGCCGTCCCCCTCCAGTTCGAGGCAGCCGGCCTTGGCCGGCTGATCGTCCGGGAGCTCGGCCTCGGCGACCCCGACGCCGCCCCCGACCTCGACGGCTGGCGGGCCCTCGTCGACCGAATCCTCAGCCCGAAGCCGAGCCTCGAGGTCGCCCTCGTCGGGAAGTACATCGAGCTGCCCGACGCCTACCTCTCGGTCACCGAGGCCCTCAAGCACGCCGGCTGGGCCCACGGCGTCGACGTCCGGATCCGGTGGGTGAACTCGGAGCGGTTGACACCGGCCACCCTCGAGACCGAGCTCGGTGGTGCAGCCGGGATCCTCGTCCCGGGCGGCTTCGGCCACCGCGGCATCGAGGGCAAGGTCCTCGCGGCCCACTACGCCCGGACCCGCCAGGTGCCGTACCTCGGCCTCTGCCTCGGTCTCCAGTGCGCGGTCATCGAGTTCGCCCGGGCCGTCCTCGGGACCCAGGACGCGAACTCGACGGAGTTCGACATGTTCACCGCTCACCCGGTCATCGACTTCATGCCCGACCAGCGGGAGCTCGAGACGAAGGGTGGGACGATGCGCCTCGGCCTCTATCCGGCGCGGCTGAGCCCAGGCTCGAAGGCGATGGCGGCCTACGGCCAAGAGGTCGTCTACGAACGTCACCGCCATCGCTTCGAGGTGAACAACCGCTACCGGTCGCTCCTCGAGGAACACGGGATGGTTCTCTCGGGTCAGTCGCCCGACGGGCGGCTCGTCGAGGTCATCGAGCTCCGGGATCACCCCTGGTTCGTGGCGAGCCAGTTCCACCCCGAGTTCAAGAGCCGGCCGCTGCGCCCGCACCCGCTCTTCGACGGCTTCATCGGGGCGGCCCTGACTCGGTCGCTTCCCGAGGCGGTCGCGGTGGCAGCCCCGGAGGCGGCCGCGGAGCGGATCTCGTAGGCGACAGCCTCGTCGGCGGCCGCGGAGCAGGTCTCGTCGGCGGCCGCGGAGCGGGTCTCGTCGGTGGCGCCTGCCCTCGACGACAGCCAAGAAGGGGGCAGGCGGGAGGCGGCTAGAATGGGGGTTGCCTGTCGGGGCCAACCCGTCCGCCTGTCGTCGACGACGACCACGTAGCCATCATCCCGCCACGACGGAGCTGGAGTCAGCCCATGAAGATCTTTCTCGACACCGCCGACATCGACGAGATCCGGACGGCCGCGCGTTGGGGCGTCCTCGACGGCGTCACGACGAACCCGACCCTCTACGCCCGAGTCGGCGGCGCCTCCTATGAGGCGATCCTCCAAGAGATCTGCCGGATCACGAGCGGCCCGGTCTCGGCCGAGGTCGTCGCCGAGGATGTCGACGGCATGCTCGAGGAGGCCCGTCACTACGCGGCCCTCGCTCCGAACATCGTCGTGAAGATCCCGATGAGCGAGACCGGCCTCGAGGCGATCAGTCGCTGCAAGGCCGAGGGGATCAAGACGAACTGCACCCTCATCTTCACCGCCAACCAGGGTCTCCTCGCGGCAAAGGCCGGAGCCTCGCTCCTCTCGCCCTTCGTCGGACGACTCGACGACATCAACGAGGAGGGGATGATCGTCGTCCGTGAGTTGGCCGAGATCGTCGCCATCCACGAGCTCGACGCCGAGATCATCGCCGCCTCCGTCCGTCATCCTCGTCACGTCACCGAGGCGGCTCTCGCCGGCGCCCACATCGCCACGGTCCCCTTCAAGGTCCTCCAGCAGATGGTCCGCCATCCGCTCACCGACAAGGGGATCGTCCAGTTCCGGAAGGACTGGGAGGCAGCGAAGGCCGCTCTCGCTGCGAAGCAGGGCGACTGAGTCGCCGCTCGAGCCCGCCCGAGGCGCACTGCGGTCGTCGAGGGCCCTCGTGCGCCCAAAGCGGGGCTCGAGGCGCTCGATGTCATCGCCGGCGGGATCGACCGGTCCGCCGGATCCCTCGGCGGTCGACCTCCCACGCCAGGGGAGTGACCCCTTCGCCGCCGTTGCTCCCGAGCTCCTCATCGTCGGCGGGGCCCTCTCCGTCCAGGTCAGCGCCGGGCTGGCGGCGCAGCTCATCGCCGTTCATGGCCCCCTCGCCGTCGTGGCGATGCGAACCCTCTTCTCGGCGGCGATCCTCGTCCTCCTGCGGCGGGGCCTGCCCCTCCCGCCCCGCTGGCTGGTCGAGCGCCGGCAGGCGATCTGGGGCGCCATCGGCCTCGGGCTCACCCTGGCAGCAATGAACACCGCCTTCTACACCGCCCTCGGCCGGATCCCCCTCGGCGTGGCGGTGACGATCGAGTTCACCGGCCCCCTTGCGGTGGCCGTCCTCGGTCGGCGGCGCCCGATCGACCTCCTCTGGGTCGCCCTCGCCGCGGCTGGGATCTGGGTCCTCGCCGGCGGTCGCCTCGTGGCCGGGGACGCTCTCGGGGTCCTGGCCGCCTTCGTCGCCGGATCGTGTTGGGCGGCCTACATCCTCGTCGGTGGTCGGGTTGCCCGAGCCTGGCCGGGCGGCGATGCCCTGACGGCCGCCCTCATCGTCGCCTCGCTCCTCGTCGGGCCCCTCGCCCTCGTCGCCGGCGACCTGCTCGGCGCGGTCATGCTGCCCGAGGTCGTCGCTGCGGGGCTCGTCGTCGCCGTCTTCGCCAGCGCCGTCCCCTATCGGCTCGAGATCGCCGCCCTCGGCCGGATGGCGGCTTCGACCTTCGGGGTCCTCATGAGTCTCGAGCCCGCCATCGCCGCCGTCGTCGGGTTCGTCGTCCTCGGGCAGGTCTTGACTGCCCCCGAGATCGCGGCGATCGCCGCCGTTGCCGTCGCCTGCGCTGGAGCGAGCTGGTCGGCCCGACGCGGCCGGGTGGCGCCGGGCGAGCTCGAGGCCGGCTGAGCGGTCGCGGGTCCGAGCTGAGACCGGTTCCCGCGCCCCCGCCGTCGGCCGCCCCGAGACCCCTCCGACCGCCCGATTTGACGAACGCGCCTCGCCCGACTATCCTCCAGCCACCCCCACCGGCCTGCGCCCAGTCCACGATTCTGCGCAGCCCCTCGCCGTGGGTCCCACCTCAGGTGATTCCAGCCCAATGCCCGGAAACGGCCCCGAAGCGCGTGATCAGCGCTCCCGACGTCGGCCCCGTCGCCGGTCGACGACCGCCCGCCTCCCAGCGACCGACTACGACGAGCTCCTCGAGGCCGAGGCTGCCCGCGATCGGAACGACCTCGCTGCCGATGAGCTGCGGGCGATGAGCGTCTCGGAGCTTCGCTCGGTGAGCCGAGAGCTCGACATCGAGCCCGTCGCGAGCGAGCGCAAAGAGGACCTCGTCGACCAGATCCTCCAGCGCCAAACCGAACGAGCCGGCCTCGCCTACGCCACCGGCATCCTCGACATCGTCGAGGAGGGCTTTGGCTTCCTTCGCCGCCACGGCCTCCTTCCGAGCCCCGACGACGTCTACGTCAGCTCCTCGCAGATCCGGCGCTACGGCCTTCGGATCGGCGACCGGATCAGCGGCGCCGTTCGAGCGCCGAGGGAGGGCGAGAAGTACTGGGGCCTCGTTCGGGTCGACTCGGTGAACGGGGTCGACGTCGAGACCGCTCGCCGCCGGCCCCACTTCAACGACCTGACCCCGGTCCACCCGAATGAGCTCATCAACCTCGAGTCGGACCCGAAGAACCTGAGCCAGCGGCTCGTCAACCTCGTCAATCCCATCGGCAAGGGCCAGCGGGCCCTCATCGTCAGCCCGCCGAAGGCCGGCAAGACGATGCTCCTCAAGAACATCGCGAACGGCATCACGGCGAACTACCCCGACATCCTCCTCATGGTCGCCCTCATCGGCGAGCGGCCGGAGGAGGTGACCGACATGCGCCGTTCGGTGAAGGGCGAGGTCATCGCCTCGACCTTCGATGAACCGACCGAGAACCACACCCACGTCGCCGAGATGGCCCTCGAGATCGCGAAGCGACAGGTGGAGACGGGCCGCGACGTCGTCATCCTCCTCGACTCGATCACCCGACTCGCCCGGGCCTACAACCTCGCCCTGCCGCCGTCGGGCCGGACCCTGTCGGGCGGCATCGACCCGGTCGCTCTCTACCCGCCGAAGCGCTTCTTCGGCGCAGCCCGGAAGATCGAGGAAGGGGGCTCGCTGACGATCATCGCCACCTGTCTCATCGACACCGGGTCGCGGATGGACGACGTCATCTACGAGGAGTTCAAGGGCACCGGCAACAGCGAGCTCATCCTCGACCGGAAGCTCGCCGAGAAGCGGATCTTCCCGGCCATCGACATCCTCCGCTCCGGCACGCGGCGTGAGGAGCTCCTCCTCGACGAGCCGACCCTCCGGATGGTCTGGACGATGCGCCGGATGCTCTCGGCCGTCGGCACGAACGAGGGGATCGAGCTCCTGCTGAACCGGATGGCGAAGACCCAATCGAACGCGGAGTTCCTCGCCAGCCTGACGAAGAGCCTGGAGTCCTGACCCTCCGGCCCGACGACGGGCCAGCGAGTTGCGCGGTCCGGCGGTCGTCTGCTAGGGTAGGCGGCGATCGACGGAGCCCGAGTCCCCGCGGGCGGCCGCTCAGGAGGAACAAGCCGGGCCAGTCGTCGCACCACCCCGCGACCGACGGCCCCGGAACGAGGAGACCGTATTGCCGAACGCGTCGGTCGGCATCGACCGCCTCCGGACGCGCCTTCGCCTCCGCTCGCGCTTGAGCCGCAGGCAAGCTGAGCCTGCCGCCCAGCAGCGGGCTTCCTTCGCCACCGCCTTCCATCGCCGAACCGTTCGCTGGGTCGTCGATCTGCGGCGGGCGTACCGCGAGTTCTGGTCCGCCGCGGTCCGGTGGCTCTCCGTCTTAGGAAGGCGCGCCGGTCTCGCCCCGCTCGAGCCGCAGCCGACGGTCGCCCTCGTCCACCTGGCGCGGGCGATCGAGGGACTCGATCACCGCAGCCCGGGTGGATCGCCTCCCGCGAGGGGTGAGCCTCGCCCGTCGCGGGCCACCGACCCCAGCGGCCCCCGGAGCCTCGCCGCCACACCTCAGGCTCGACCTCGACCCTCTCGACCGCGACCCCTAGGAAGGGGCCCAGGGCCGAGCCGCCACGTCGCGCGGCTCCTCGAGGCAGCCCGAAGGCAGCCCGAGCGAACCGCTCGGAAGCTCCTGAGCCTGGCCCGCCGGGCCGTCGAACACGAACGGGCGGCCGCGACGACGGTCGCCGCCATCCTCGTCTTCGCCGCCCTCAGCGCCGCCGTCCCCGCCTTCGGAGGCGCACCGACGGGGGGTGTCGGGGGTCCGGGCGGGGGGCCCCGGCTCACCGTCGGCGGAGGCGTCCTCGGGCCGGGGAGCCCCTCGGCTGGCGGGAACGAGATCAGCGCCCCCGATGGTTGGGTGGACGAGCCCTTCGACCCCTTCTGGCCGAACGACGGTTCCGGGGATGGGCCCAGCCCGAACCCAACCGAGGTAGAAGGCGGCGGCCCCGAGGCCCGCCTCCTCGACCCCGAGGCGGCCGCGAACCCCGCCCCGGCCGGCCCCTTCCTCGCCGATGGGACCCTCCTCAAGCCCGTCGCCGTCGACACGACCATCCCCGACGCCCGGGATCGGATCGTCACCTACCGGGTCCAGAGCGGCGACACCCTGACCGGGATCGCCCGGCGCTTCGGCATCTCGATGATGACCCTCTGGTGGGCGAACGATCTCGACTCGAAGGACGACCTCCACGTCGGCCAGATCCTCCGGATCCCACCGGTCGATGGCCTCGTCGTCACCGTCAAGGAGGGCGACACCCTCGACGACATCGCCGCCGAAACGGGGGTCGCCAAGGAGACGATCGCCGCCTTCAACGGCCTCACCAGCGACGGCCTCGTCGTCGGCCAGGTCCTCGTCGTCCCCGGTGGCCGAGGCGAGGCCATCCCGACCCCGAAGCCGACGCCTCGCCCGACCGCACGTCCGGTGACGCGGACGAGCGGCTCGGTGAGCTCGCCGACCCGCTACAGCGGCGGCGCCCTCCTCTGGCCCGTGGCCGGCGGCTACCTGAGCCAGTACTACCACTACGGCCACTACGGGATCGACATCGCTGCCGATTACGGGACTCGAGTCCGGGCCGCGGCGGCCGGGAGGGTGATCTTCGCCGGCTGGAAGAACAACGGCGGCGGCTACCAGGTCTGGATCGCCCACGGCTCCGGCCTCTACACCGGCTACTACCACATGTCGGCCGTCTCGGTCGGTACCGGCCAGTCCGTCGCTCGGGGGCAGACGGTTGGGCGGATCGGGACCTCGGGTTGGGCGACGGGACCGCACCTCCACTTCGAGGTCTGGCTCGGCTACCCGTGGGAGTCCGGGAGCCGCCGAGTCAACCCGCTCCGCTACCTCTGAGGCGGCTCCTGAGGGTCGAGCGCCGGCGCTGGGGTCGCCGCCTCGACCTCGGTCGCGGCTCGCGGCCGACCGTCGGACACGTGCGACAATCGGACCGATGTTCCTCGACCAGGTGACGATCTTCGTCAAGGCCGGCGCTGGCGGTGACGGGGCGGCGACCTTCCGTCGCGAGGCCTTCGTCCCTCGAGGGGGCCCCGACGGTGGCGACGGTGGACGGGGCGGGTCGGTCTACCTCGAAGTCGATCCTGGCCTGACGACCCTCCGTGACTTCCAGTACCGACACCACTTCCGGGCCGGCTCGGGTGGCCGCGGCGAGCGCCAGCGCCGCCACGGCAAGGCCGGCGAGGATCTCGTCCTCAAGGTGCCACCCGGGACCGCCGTCTACGATGCGGCGACGGGAGCGCTCATCGCCGATCTCGTCGCCACCGGGCAGCGGGTCCTCGTCGCCCGGGGTGGCCGCGGGGGGCTCGGCAACGTCCACTTCGCGACGGCGACGCATCAGGCGCCACGGCACGCCCAGAAGGGTGAACCCGGGGAGGAGCGAAGTCTGCGGCTCGAACTGCGGCTCATCGCCGACGTCGGGCTCGTCGGGTTGCCGAACGCCGGCAAGTCCACCCTCCTGGCTGCCCTGACCGCGGCGCGGCCCAAGATCGCCCCGTACCCCTTCACGACGCTCGAGCCGAATCTCGGGGTCCTCGACCTCGGCGAGGACGACCCGCGGCGACCGACGATCGCCGACGTTCCCGGCCTCATCGAAGGGGCGAGCAGTGGCGCCGGGCTTGGCCACGCCTTCCTCCGCCACGTCGAGCGGACCCGCCTCCTCGTTCACGTCGTCGACGGGGCCGGCCGAGACCCCGAGTGGGATTTCCGGGTCATCCGCGACGAGCTCGCGGCCTACGACCCGGCTCTCCTCGAGCGGCCGGTCCTCGTCGCCTTCAACAAGATCGACCTGCCCGAGGCCGTGGCTGCCTGGCCGACCTTTCGGGCGGTACGGCGGCGAGAGGGCCTGCCGGTCGTGGCGATCTCGGCGGCCGTGGGGACCGGCCTCGATGCCCTCCGGCGCCAGATCGCTGAGCTCTTGCCGCCGGCCGAGGTCCTCGCCGGCCCACCCGAGCCGGCTGGGGTCGTCGTCCATCGGCTCGAGGCAGTCGGTGATGCCTTCGCCGTCGACCGCGAAGCGGACGGGGCCTTCCGCGTCCGTGGCCGGCGGATCGAACGGCTGACGGCGATGACCGACTTCGAGAACGAGGAGTCGGCTGCCCGTTTCCAGCGCGACCTCGAGCGCCTCGGGGTCGATGCCGAGCTTCGTCGTCAGGGCGTGGCGCCGGGTGACGTCGTCCGGATCGGGCGGGCCGAGCTCATCTGGGAGCCGGAGCTCGAGTCCGAGGAGACGGGCTCGGAGGAGGTCGGCGGCGGCAGCGCGGGCGTCGGGGTCAAGGGCCGGTCGAGTGGGCGGGCCGGGCGGCGGCCGAGGGGCGGCCGAGGATCCGGCGGGGGTGGCTCCACGGGCAGCACTGCTGCACGCGGGCGGAGCGGCCCGGGGCCCCACGGCCGAGCCAGGACGGAGGGTGCCGGGCGGTGACCCGACGGCTCGGCATCTTCGGCGGGACCTTCGATCCGATCCACTACGGCCACCTCGCCATCGCCGAGGAAGCCCGGGAGGCTCTCGGCCTCGAGCGGGTCCTCTTCGTCCCGGCCGCCATCCCGCCCCACAAGCAAGGCCGGCCGCGGAGCCCCGTCGAGGACCGGATCGCCATGGTCGCCGCGGCGATCGCCGACAACCCGGCCTTCGAGCTGTCGCGGATCGAGCTCGAGCGCCCGGGTCCGTCGTACACCGTCGACACGGTCCGGGCCCTCGGCGAGCGCCTGGGGGCTGGGGACGACGGCGACGTCGAGCTCTGGTTCGTCCTCTCCGTCGAGGCGCTTCGGGAGTTGCCAACCTGGCACGAGCCGGCGGCCCTCGTGGCACTCTGCCGCTTCGCCGTGGCGCCCCGGCCCGGGGTCGGCCGCCCGCGTCGGCGGTGGTTGGAGGAGCAGTTCGGGTCGGCCGCCGAGCGGTTCGTCTTCCTCGACGGGCCCCACGTTGGCATCTCGGCCTCGGAGATCCGGGCCCGAGCCAGCGCACGTCGAAGCATTCGGTACCTCGTCCCGCCGGCGGTCGCCGAGTACGTGACCGCCCGCGGGCTCTACACCGGTCCGGGCTGGCTCGTCGCGAGTCGCCGCCCGGCGCCGCACGGGAGGACGCGTCGATCGTGAACGAGGAAGAGAAGCAGGCTCCCGATCTGCCGTCGCCCGAGGGGGTGGTCGGCGTCGATACCGAGGCCGCTCCGACGACCTCCGGTGAGCCCCCCGGATCCGATTCGATGCGCCTCCGCCGCAACGGCCTCCCCGATCGCGTCGGTCCGGCCCCTTCGGGTCCGCGCCCGCCGCTCGACGTCGCCCGCCGCGTCGTCGAGCTGGCCGAGGAGAAGAAGGCGGCCGACATCGTCCTCCTCGAGCTCGGGGCCCTGACGACCCTCGCCGACTACTTCGTCATCTGCTCGGGCGGTTCCGAGCGTCAGCTCGACGCCATCGCCGATGCGATCGTCGAGGGACTCGCCGCCGAGGGGACGAGGCCGATCGGCCGTGAGGGGACGGCGGCCTCGCATTGGATCCTCCTCGACTTCGGGGCGGTCATCGTCCACGTCCTGGCACCGCCCGAGCGCGACTACTACCAGCTCGAACGGCACTGGGCCCAGGCTCGGACGATCCTGCGGGTCCAGTAGCCCGCCGTTCTTGGGCCGCCTTCGGCGCCACGAGCGGCGGCCCGATACCGAGGCCCGGCGTCTCGCTCGGCGCTGCCCTCCTCCAATCGGCTGATCTCTCGGGCGCCCGAGTACTCCGGGTCGGTCGGTACCGACGGGTCATGGGCGGCGATGCGGGCGCTCTCTAGGATGCGGCCCAGATCGAGCGTTCTCGACGCTCCGCCAGCGAGGCCCAACGACGACCGAGATGACCAGCTTCAACGAGCGTTGCCCGCGTTGCTCCCGCCGCCTCATCATCAGCCGCTTCGACACGACCTTCCGGCTCCCCGACCACACGGAGCGGCTCTGCTTCGGGATCCCGGGCGGTCTCTGCGAGGCCTGCTCCCAGCTCTACGTCGAGCTCGAGCTCCTCGAGCTCCTCAACCTCGGCGAGGCCCGCTGCGTCTTCGCCATCGAGAGCGACCTCGTCCTCCAGGAGCAGGCCTGGTCGAGCGCGGAATAGCCCCGACCTCGTCCCCACCCGCGCCAGGGTGGAGGGAGCGACCGACGAATTCGCCTACCGCCTCGGACGGTCGGAGGAGGCTGCTCCCACCGCCGTCGTCTGCCCGACCGCCCGTCGGATCTCGGCCTCGGGCCCAGGACGGGGCCCAACTCGGTCGAGGAGCCAAAGGGCAAGAGCGAGCCGGAGCTGTCCCTCGGTGGCCGGGGGGACGTTCTTGAACCGGAGGTCGAGGGCGAGGAGTCCCTCGAGGGCGGCCTCGAGGTCCGGGACCGTCCAGCGGGCGGCCTGCTCAACGAGCTTCTGGGCGCGGTACGGCTTGAGCCGGAGCTGACGGGCAAGGGTCGTCGAGGGCGTCCCCGCGGCGACGAGGCTCGCCACCTCGAGGAGCTCTCGGAGGCGCCGGTGGAGGACGCCGATGAGGAGGGGCGGTGGCGTCGTCTCGAGGAGCCGGTCGAGGAGGTCGAGGGCGCCCGGACGGGTCGCCGTACCCCGGAGCCGCCGTTCGCCGACGGCGTCGAGGGCAGCCCAGGTCGAGGTCGGGATGGCTTCCGCGACGAGGGCTCGCACGTCCTCGACCCGGACCGGCTCGGCGCCTCGATAGTGGCCGAGCTTGTCGAGCTCGCTGCTCGCCAGGCGGGCCATGCCGCGGCGGTCGATGTCACCTTCCCGGACGAAGGCGCCGACCCTCGCCGCCAGCTCGGCGGCGGCCGCTGGCTCGAGGCGGATGCCCCGTTCCCGGGCTTGCTCGAGGAGCCAGGCGGTCATCTTCCCCTCGGTCGGCGTGCGGAGCTCGCGGACCTCGCCACCACGCTCGGCGACGGCCGTCCGGAGCGCCTCGATCGTCGCCGACGGTCGAAGGCCGGGCTCGCGGAGGTCGAGGATGGCGAGGGCGTTCCCAGGAGCGACGCCGTCGAGGAGGCGGTCGATCCGAGCCACCCGCTGGTCCGGGGAACGGCTGCCGATGAGGACCTCGGCCTGGGTCAGGATCGCGATCGTCCCGCCGCCGAAGAGGGGCGCTGATCCGAGGCGAGCGAGGACCTCCTCGAGGCTCGTCTCGCGACCCGAGATCCGCCACCGGTCGAGGGGCGGACCGGATCCCGCGACCCGCCGAGCCAGGGCGGTCGCCGCCTCGTCGAGGGCGTAGTCGTCGTCGCCGGTGTAGTGGCCGAGGGGGACGAGAGGACGAGGCGGGCTCGATCCTCCGTCCCGCGAGCGGGATGCCCGCGGGTCCGTCATGGTCGGCTTCCGTCCTGCGGGCGCCCGACGTCCGGTTCGGGCCAGCCTCGGGAGCCGCCTCGGCGGGGGTCGACACCGCGGCCGCCGGCCGTGCCGCCTCGACAGCCGCCGCTCCGCGTCGGCCGCTCGAGGTTGGCCGCCTCGCTCGAACGCGCGTCTCGGCCCGGCGACAGGCGTCGGGAGCCACCGACCTCGGGATCCGCTCGACCGCCGCCGCCGTCCCACGCGGCGCAAGCCGCCGCCGGGCGCCGCGGTGGGCGGGAGGGTGGCGACGAAGGGTTCGTCGTGGGTGCGATCGGCCCGGTCTGGAGCATCGGGCCGATCGTACTCGATGGCGGTCGGCGGCCGGTGCGGAGCCAAAGGCTGATCGTTGGCCACGCCGGCGGTCGAGAATCGGGGCCCCGAGCCGTCGTCCCTCCGGCCCCCGATCTCCGGATCGACCCACGGCCCCGTGCCACCCGCCTCACTGCCCCGGAACGCCCCTGTCGGCGATCCGTCGGCCCTCGACCCGGCCCTGATCCGAAGGAGGCCGGCCGCCGAGTGCGCCTCGGTTGCCTCGGCTCGAAAGACGACCTCGACGCTCCCGACCTCGTCGGTCCGAAGGACGGCCGCCCCGACCTCCTTCAGGCGGGCGATCGTCTCGGGAGCCGGGTGCCCGTAGGAGTTGTCCGCCCCAACCGAAATGACGGCGAGGCGTGGTCGGACGGCCGCGAGGAACTCGCGCGTCGTCGCCGTTCGACTCCCGTGGTGGGCGACCTTCAGGAGCTCGACGCTCGGCAGACCCCGGGCGACGAGCTGAGGATCCACCCCTTCCTCGACGTCGCCGGTCAGGAGGAAGCGTCGACCGCGGGCGGTGCCGAGGAAGACGAGGGATGTGTCGTTCACTGCGCTGTTCGAATCGGGCGCCACCGAGGGGACGCTGCCCCGAACCGGCCAGAGGGCGACGAGCTCGACGCCGTCGATCCGAAGCCGGTCGCCGGCAGCCCCGACGACGACCCGTCGGTCGCCGGTCAGGCGGTCGGCGAGGGTCTGGGCGGCCGGGCCGAGGCCGGCCATCCCGGTCGTCATGATCTGCCCGACCCGGTAGCGAACGAGGAGGTTCGGTAGGCCGCCGAGATGGTCCTCATGGGGGTGGCTCACGACGACGACGTCGATCCGCCGGTCCCAGGGCGGAAGCCGCCCGTCGAGGAGGCGAAGGAGGCGACCGGGATCGGGGCCGGCGTCGACGAGGAGGCGGGCGCCACGGCCCCCCTCGACGAGGATGGCGTCGCCCTGACCGACGTCGAGGATCGTGACCCGAGGATCGCCGTCGGGTCGGTACGCGGCGACGAGGATGCCGGCGACGACGGTCGCCGCCCCGAGGACGGCGACGAGGCGGAGGGGACCGAGGCGGCGCGGCGGCCGCTGGCTGCGCCGGCCTCGCTCTCGCGGGGGCCGGGGCCCCGTCTGGCCTGACTCGCCCGTGCCGGTCTGCAGCCCGACCCTCTCCCGAGGGAGAGGAGGGATCGCTGGCCCGGCCCGCGTCGTTCGATGCGTCACCGACTCCCGACGCCCGCCCTGCCAGGCCAGGAGGACGAGGGCACTGGCACTCGAGAGGGCGATGATGTCATCGATGGGCTCGGCGACGGCGAGGCTCGCGAGGGGGAGCCCGGCGGTAACGTGGGCAGCGGTGACGATGAGGCGGAGGATGAGGGTCGCCGGAAGCCCGATGAGGGCGGCGAGGACGGGCCCAGCGAAAAGGCCGAGGAGGCCACCGAGGGCAGCGACGGCAGCGAGGCCCATGGCGATCGGGACGAGGGGCACGACGATGAGGTTCGCCAGCGGGGCCACGAGGGAGATCCGACCGAAGGAGGCGACGACGATCGGCAGGGTCGCTGCCTGGGCGGCGAGAGAGACGGCGAGGGTCTCCGTCAACCAGGTGGGGAGGCGATGACCGGTCGCCGCTCTCAGTCGCTCCGACCAGGGCGTCGCCCAGCGGACGAGGCCGGCCGTCGCCGCCACCGAGAGCTGGAAGCCCGGCTCCGTCGCCCAGCTTGGCTCGACGAGGACGAGGACCGTCACGGCCGCCCCCAGGGCCGCGGCCGCTCGAGCCGACCGTCCGGACAGCCCGGCGATGAGGATGACGAGGGCCATCGTCGCTGCCCGGACGACTGAGGCCGAGGGGCCGACGAAGGCGACATAGCCGACGACGGCCCCGACCGTCAACCAGGCCCGTCGGCGACGGCCGAGGCGCCTCGTGCAGGCCGCCACGGCTGCCCCAACGATGGCGATGTTCCAGCCCGAGATGGCGACGATGTGACTGAGACCGGCGGTCGTGAAGTCGGCGGCGACCTCGCGGTCGACGCGATCCCGAAGGCCGACGAGGATCCCGGCGGCGAGCCCCGCCTCCGGCTCGGGGATCGCCCGGCTGAGGGCGTCGGCGGCGGCCGAGCGGGCCTCGTCGAAACGAAGGAGGGCCGGCCCGACTCGGCCGAGTCGGCTGTGCCGGCCCGCCGTCGCCGACCCGGCCAGCCCGCTCCGCCGGAGATAGTCTCCATAGGGACCGTCGGGTGGAGGGCGGAGGGAGGCGTCGAATTCGATCCGATCGCCGGGCTCGAGGTGGGGCTCGGGTGGAAGCTCGACGAGGACTCGCGCCCCGCCGGGCTCGAGGCCGATCGTGACCCGTTGGCGACCGAGTCGAGGCGAACCGAGGGATTCGACGACCCCGATCCAGGGCCCGCGACCGTCGGGGAGCGGCGGGGCCGTGCTCGGCGCGCCGAGGGAGAGTCGAACCAAGACGAGGCCGGCCCCGAGGACGACCAGGCTCGCCGGTCGGCGCGGAGCGGGCCCGTCGAGACCGAGGAGACCGGCGGTGAGGACGAGGCCGCCGCCGGCGAGGAGGAGGGCAGGGGAGGGGAGCGGGCGATCGAGGGAGGTGAGGATGAAAGCGGCGGCAAGGGTTCCCGCGGCAAGCCACCCGGTGCGCGGCATCGACGACCGCTCAACGAACCGTCACGAGGTCGCGGATCTTCTCGAAGGTCGCCGGGCCAACGAGCTTGCGGGTCCGGAGCTCGTCGACGGACCGAAAGGCCGCCTCCTCCCGGGCGGCGAGGATCTTCGCCGCCGTCACCGGGCCGATACCCGGCAGTGCCTCGAGCTCGGCGGCGGTCGCCGCGTTGAGGTCGAGGGGACCGTCCGGTGACTCTCGGCTCCCGCTCGACCCGGTGGCGGCCGCGCTCTCGGGTGGGTCGTCTCGGGACGGGACGTGGACGTGCTCGCCGTCGTTCAGGCGAGCGGCGAGGTTGAGCTCCCGCTCGACTCGGGTCGCGTCGACCCTCGGCCCGAAGCCACCAGCAGCGGCGATCGCGTCGGCGATCCGGCTGCCCTTCGGGAGACGGACGACACCCGGGCGGGCGACGGCGCCACTGACGGCGACGACGATCTCCTCGGTGGCTGCAGAGGAGACGACATCGGTGGGGTCCCCGCCGTCGACAGCGACGGCGACGCTCGGCTCGGACGCCCCGAGCAGGCTGAAGGCAGCCACGGCCAAGGCGATGAACCCGGCGCCGATGGCGACGAGGAACCACTCGGATCGGTCAGTGCCCCGTCTCGGCGCCGAGTCTGGTCCTCCCCCGGCGTTCGCGGCCGGTTGGGCACGCCGGTCGCTCCCGTCGAAGACGCGCCAGGGCGGGGTCTCATCGTGGGCGAGCATGGCATCCTCCCGGCGGGCAACCGTTTGGCGATGGGCGGGCTGGATTCGAAGCCAGCGGGACGGTTGGCGGCGGGGGCAATGGGTCGACGGCGGGAGGAACCGGCGGGCTGCTGGGCGGCGACGCCACGACGTCGTCGAGCCGCTCCATGGCGCTCGGAGGCCCCCGGCAGAGCGATCGGCGAGGCTCTCGCTGGGCGCGAGCGAGCACCGCGACTGTGACCGAGCTCCGCCGTCCGGCGAGTCACGCAGCCTGGCCCGGCGACCCGCTACCCATGTCGGCGGAAGGATGAAGGGCGGACGTCCGACCACGGCGGGGGCACGACCGCAGCGGGCGGACGTCCAGGGGTACCGTAGCGAGCGCCGCTTAGCGGCGGCTTATCTCGGAAGGCGCGCTCCGGGGGCGACGGAGGCCCCCGCTCGGTGCGGGCGGCAGAGGGCGAGCCCAACGATGGGCCAGGGCCGGAGCCGTCAAAGCTGCGCCCAGTCGACCCAGCGCGTCCCGTCCCAGAAGCGATGCCAGATCCGTCCGTCACGCCCCGGAGCGAAGACGTCGATCCGGTCCGGCCCCCATGAGGAGGCCGTGGGTTGGCCGGCCGGATCGAGGTCGCCGCCGAGACTCTCCCAGGGGTGCCACGCCCTGCCGTCCCAGTAGCGGTCCCAGAGCTGACCGTCGGGGAAGACGGCGAAGACCTCGAGCTCCCCTGCTGCCCAGGCCGTCACGGCCGGACCCGAGGCGAGTCGGCCGCCGAGGAGCTCAGGCTCCGACCAGAGGCTGCCATCCCCGAAGCGATGCCAGAGCGCCCCGTCGGGGTCGACCCAGAAGAGGTCGATCCGCCCAGGGCCCCACGAGACTGCGGCCAGTCGTGCCATCCTCTTTCCTCCCATCAGCTCTCAGCTCTCGGAACCGGGTGCCGCACCGAGTCGCGACGTGGCGGGCTCGGAGCGTGCCGAGGGTCGCACATCGACCCGATCTCCGTCACGTGTCGGCCGGGCGGCCTTTGCGGCCTGGGCGAGCCGAACGAGCTCTGCCTCGCGAAGGCGCTCTGCGATGAGGAGCCGAGTGAGCTCCCGCTGATCCAACATGTCAGTCTCCCTTCGAGTCCCCGTCGGACTCACCGCCCCGCCGCCAGCTTCCACTGGGAGCGAGGGGTCGAACATCCGGCCCCCCGTCGAAGAGGCCGAGCTCGACGAGCCCGATGAAGGCCGCCACGGCCCCAACGACGACGACGAGCCCCGCCAGCCCTGCGTCCATGATGCGTCCTCCGAGTAACCGGTCCGAACATCCATGTCGGTTACGCGCAGCATAGGGGGTTGCAGCTAACCTGTCAAGAGGTGTATGGTGGTTAGACAATGGAAGCGATGAAGCTCGTCTTCACGGGGCCGGTCCGACACGCCCGACTGGAGGACACCCTCGACTTCGTCAACACCCTCGAGTACTCGCGGCGGGGTCCGATCGAGCATCTCCCGACGCTCGAGGTCGCCTTGTCCTGGCTCGCCGAGCGGGGGTTGCTGGAGGACCAGCCGGCTGCTGGCGGAGCGGAGGGTGGGTCGGCCAGCGCCAGAGCGGCGAATCAGCCCTCGCCCCTTGACGAGGGCCGCCGCAGCCTCGCCGATGAGGACCGTGTCCCCGGAGGCCGTCCGACGGACGGTGCGGCGCACGAGACCGCCCGGGAGGCCGCGGCCCGCCTCGAGCCACCAGCCCTCGAGCGGATCCGGCGGGTCCGGGCGGCCCTTCGAGCCGTCGTCGACGCCGTCGTCGAGCGTCGGCCACCCGACCCATCGCACCTGATCGAGCTGAACGGCCTCCTCGCCGGTCAGCCCGGCCCCGTCCTCGTCGCCGCTCCGGACGGCGTCGCCCTCGCCGCCCGACCCGTCCCCGATCCCCTCGAAGGCGCCCTGACCCGGCTCGTCGAGCCCCTCATCGAGCTCCTCGAGCACGGCGACCGCGAGCGGCTGAGGACGTGCGCGAACCCCACCTGCCGGTGGGCCTTCTACGACCAGTCCCGTGGCCACCGCCGCCGCTGGTGCGAGATGGCGACCTGTGGCAATCGGGCCAAGGCCGCACGGCACCGGGCTCGGCGGGCGACGGGCCACGAGTCCGAGCAACCCTCGGCCTCGGCCTGAGATCGGGCCAGGGCCGGACCGGTCGGGACGCCGGCCCGAAGTCACGGCGTCGGCGTCGGTCTTCCGTTCCCGTCCTCGGCTCGGTCTGGTGAGGAGCGCCCTCTTCGGCTCAGCCCCGCACGGTCCGAAACCGCTCCAGCCTCATGCGGCCGCGGTGGCCGGCGACGTGCCAGCCCACCGGCCCGCGACGGCCGACTCCGCCCCCAAGCGTCCTCTCGTGGGCCGGCCCGCCCGGTGCCAGATCCCGGCCGCTGCCGAACGCGAGACAGGTCCCGACCGGTCCCTCGGCTGCCCGAGGGTCCGAGCCGAGCCGGTTGCACCTCGCCGTCGGTTAGCCGAAGCGTTCGAGCCGCGGCTTCACCTCGGTGACGAGCCGGACCATCGACTCTTCGTCGTAGGGTGCCGGGAACCCGGCGATGAAGTGCCGATAGCCGATCTCGAGGTAGGGGGCGAGCCGTTCCGCGACATCCTCGGGCGTCCCGACGGGCTGGTCCTCCCAGAGCCGGGCTCGACCGTTGTGCTCGAAGATCGAGCGAAAGACCCGCTCCGCTTCGGCGCGACTGTCGCGGATGACGACGGCTCCGATCCCCGTCGTCCGCTCGATCTCGCGGTGGTCGCGCCCGACGGCTGCACAGTGCTCGCGGAGGATCGCCTCTTTGCGGCGGACGGCCTCGATCCCGCCGCCGACGTTGTTCATGTCGGCCCAACGGGCGACGAGCTTCAGGGTGACTCGCTCACCGCCGCCCCCGACGCAAATGGGGAGATGGGCCTGGATCGGCGGCGGCAGGTTCCGGGTCGCTCGGCTCGTGTAGCGTGGTCCCGTTGCCGTCGGTTCGGTACCGTCGAGCATGCCCCGCATGATCGGGAGTGCTTCGCCGAGCCAGCGGAGGCGTTCCGGGAAGCCGGATCCGAAGGGGATCCCGAAAGCGACGTGCTCCTCCTCGAACCAGGCCGCCCCGATGCCGAGGATCGCTCGACCGCCCGAGATGTGATCGAGGGTCGTCGCCATCTTCGCCACGAGGGCAGGGTTGCGGAAGGTGTTCGCCCCGACCATGAGCCCGATCCGGATCCGCTCCGTCAATGCTGCCCAGCCGGTGAGGACGAGCCAGCCCTCGAGGATCGGCCCGCGCGAATCGCCGACGATCGGGTAGAGGTGGTCCCAGGTCCAGAGGGTGTCGTAGCCGAGGCGATCGGCCCGGATCCCGGCCTCCCGAAGGCTCGACCAGTCGGTGTACTGGTTCCAGCAGAGGGCACCGAACTTCACTTGGCTCATGCTCCACCTACCTGACTGCTGGCGGGCGGCCCGCCCCCTCGTTCGAGCCCCGGGCACGTTCGTGAGGCCGAGCCGCCGTTTGGGTCTGGACTCGAGAATTGGACGTTCGTCGCTGTCCTCGTCGCCCGCATGGCCCGTGGTCGGTGACCCTTGACCCGGGCCTCCGATGAGCCCCGGCAGGCGTCCGCCGGCGCGCCGCGCCGTGCGCGACGACACGGTGCCGGAATCGATCCCCGGGCGATCACGTCCTCCCTGTCGACGGCCACGACGTCCCCGGCCTCATCTGGCTGGCGCCGGGTTCGAGGGCGCGGGACGACGCTCCCGGGACGCGGGGTGAAGAGGGCTCATGGCAGGGATGGCCGCCTGCCTGGCCGACCGATCCTCGGAGGGAATGATACGACCCCAAGGGCGACCACGGCCTCGGGCGCCAACGATCCCTCTTCGAGGAGCGAAAGCGCGCCTCGACGGAGAGCCCGACGGTAGCCGCGCCCTCCTCCCCGCACTGGGGCTGGCGTTGCAGCTCGCTCCGCCGCTCGACCCCCGCTCGGTCCCCCCTC